>Ga0172372_10009060_pt1 | contig 12993 bp, 12 predicted proteins | sample LakKiv5m_2_FD_114544 | JGI IMG/M metagenome (GOLD analysis project Ga0172372, IMG submission 114544) | Freshwater microbial communities from Kabuno Bay, South-Kivu, Congo - kab_092012_9.5m | ecosystem: Environmental > Aquatic > Freshwater > Lake | place: Democratic Republic of the Congo...
ACTCAACCGAACCGATACTCTGAAGAGCCCGTTGCCTTAATTGGGCACGGCGGGTTCTGTGAGGAGTTTACCAAAACCGATTTTATGAAACTAAAATTGAAAGGTAGATTTACTTAATGGTGATCAGCAGGGCCGATCAAATTCAAAGGGCGCGGGAAGAAGAAAACTGGAACAACTTCGTCAAGCAGCGGCGGCAGGAACAGGCCACCGAGATCTCCTCGCTTGAGGACGACCACAAGAAAACCGTGGAGTCCCTCTCGGCCACCTACAAGAAACAAGTCGAGGACGTGGAGAAGGACTACAAGGTCGAGCTCTCCCGCATCCGCGATTCAAAGGCCAAGCAGATCGAAGAAGAGCGCAAGACGAACGAACAGACACTCAGGAGCGAACAGGAGAATTACGAAAAGCAGTTCGAGAAAATGCGCGAACGGGAACGCCAACGGGTCGAGAACTACAAAAAGACCAATGACGAGAACATCCAGCGCATGCACGAGAAATATCAGGCCGCCCTCGACGACATGAAGGCGCGGCAGGGCTGAGCAGCTCCACGGAAAAGTCCTCAGTACCCGGCGCGCCCCCGGAGACTCTCGCGGTACCCCGTGCACACCCGCGCCCCCCACTCGAGCCCCTTGCGCCTGTTGAATAGCGAATCGGGCGGAGGACGCTTGCTGCAAATCTCCGCAATCTCCTCCGGCAAGCGGAGCAGTGCGAGCGAATTCAGACAGAGAGAATCCAAGGAGCCGTCCAGATTGGCGCGCTCGGCAGCTCCCAGGTTGCCATCGGCCCGGAGAGCGGTGAGTCGCTCCAAGGACGCAAGAATATCGTCCTCGAGATATCCCCCGACCCGGTGCAGAGTCTCCATGACCCGGGTCTGCACGGTCTTGAGATTGGCGACGTTGGCCTGCAAAGTGTTCGTCCGGCCTTTGCGCTGCACCTCGAGATTACCCTGAAACAACGCGCTCCCCAGCCACTCCTGAACATTCCGCGCCGCCCACTCGCCGGAGTACTCGGAAAGCAGCTCCAAGCGCCGACTCTCGTTTTCAACCGCCGCGTGCCCCCCGTTTTTTCTGAGATCCGCAAGCCTGCGTCGGGCCTCAAGAGCCTCGACCCGCAGGTGGAGGCTCACCACGGTCTCGAAATCCTCGACCAGGTCGGGGAGCCCGCCTTGCAGCATCCCGAGCCCGGGAGAACCGGACGGACTCGGTGTGGCCGCAGGCCGGACCGGAGCATAGGGGGCACGGTACAAGTCCTCGATGAACGCCACATGCAGTCGCTGATATCCCGCAAGCCTGGCGGCAGGATCGGGAAGGCTTGCAAGCTGACCTCTGCCGGTCTCGAATTTCTCGAAAATCGCGGCAAATTCTCCGATCCGCTGCCGCAGGACTTCCACGTTCGAAAAGGCGTCATCGATGATATCAAACTCCCGGAATCGGGCGGTTTCCTCCGGGCTCAAGCTCTTGCCCGAAGCCTTTCCGGCCAACCGATCCCGTTGTGCCGGGAGACGGCCCTCGCGGGCCGCCCGGAGATCTTCCTGGGCCGTTTCCACCTGCGCCACGAGAGACTGCAGCCGATCGTAAGCCGGACGAAACTCGTCCTGCCCGTAACGCTGACGTTTGACGTGCTCGTTCACGAAATCACGAATGCTCTGGGCATTTTCTTCGCCCAAAAGCAGAAACCCCTTCTGGATCCGATCCGGGAGGCACTGGCCGCAGGATTGAGAGGCCAGTTTTTGCTCCTTGGCATAAAGGGCGGTCTGATTGGAGCAATAGATCCCCGAGAATCGCTCGAACGTGCAGGCGATGGCTTCCGGACGCGCGGACTCGTCGAGCGCCGATATCACTTCTTTCTCGGATGCATCCGAGTTGGCGATCGCGTCCACCGTGTCGGACACCACATTGCCCGCCAACATCAACCCCGAAGCCGTGAGATCCCCCATCCCGGTGGCCGAGCCCACGAGTCCCATGACCGAGGGGACCGAGCGGATCAAAGTACGCATGCGCGAGCCACGGCACTTGTCCATGGCGTTGCGGATTCCGTTCGACAGCAACGATGCGCGCATGAGCGCCCGGGATCGTGCGATATCTCTTTCACGCGCCAAAGTGCCCGAAACCGCAAGCGCGTCCACTTTCCGCGTGGAGTAATCCGTCCGGGCGCGGCTGAGTTCGGTGTTGTAGCGATCCATCAGCACCTGGCTCTCGCTGATCCGCTGCTGGACGGCGGCCTTGGCATCCGCGGAAACCGAGAGCAGCTCGGCCTCGGCCTGCTGCTTGGAGTTCATCACGGCCAGAAGATCGGCCTCCAGCGCGAGGATATGCTCCTTGAGAGCCTGGACCGAATTCGAACGCAGCTCGCTTGCGACGACGGTATTCTGAAAGGCCTGCAGATCCTGAACGTCCTGCGTGCTCAGGCTCAATGCACCCAAGGCGCTCGAACAGGCATCGGAGATCGCTTCGGACCGCTCCTTCTGAATCTCGGCGAGCGCCGTATTGAGCCCCTCGATCGCCTGCGCAAAATCCCCGGAAACCCCCTGCTGCAGACTGCAGGTCTTCCCGAAAGCAGCGAGCAGCCGCTCGGATTTTTTCGCGCCCCCGCCGAACCCGAGGGCGCTTGCTGATATCAAAAAAACAATCGAACAGGCGGCCCCCGCGATCATCCTCCCTTTCCGGTTCATCGCGCCCCCCTTCCGCTCACGCGGGCGTTCTTTTGAACCGGCACGAGTGCGAACTCGGCCAGTCGCGTGGCTGCGTGCTCACGCGAAACCGAGCTTCGCACCTGAATCAGAACCTTCTCCACTCCCGCGCGGAACCACATCCGCTGCGCGAGAAACTCCCGGCCCTTCCCGTCGTCACTTTCGCTTTGGCAGGAGATTCCAACCTCGTGCGGGGCGCACGCACCGCCATGAATTCGCGTTCCCGGCCTCGCGGTTTGCAGCGCATCGAGGCCCGCTTGCCACTCGCGCCGGACCTCGGCCGGAGTCGGCCGGCTGGCGAGGGTCGTGGCTGATATCCAAACCCGCGTTCTACCCCGTTCCTCCGGGCGCTCAAGCCAGGTGCCTCCCAGGTGCGGCAGGGGTGCCTTGTGATATCCGATATCCCTGCGCCACTCGATCCGGGAGTGCCGCGAAGCCTGCACGGCGTCCGCGTCACCTGCCCTCAAGCCCGTGCGCGGGCCGGCGGAGAGATCCCCCGCGAGAAGCCCCCCCCCCAGCAGACTCATGAGCCACAACCACCTGGCACGGCGCGCGCATGGAGTTCTCATGATCAATTCATCCCCGTTTTTTGAGTGAGAGGGTCAGCGTGAACTTGGCCACCGGCTCCTCCCCGAGCTTGGACGGGACCGTCGCAACCACATGGACGGGCAGACTTTGACGCTCGTCACTGCCCAGAGTCTTTTTGACCAACTCCGCGATGGCCCGCCCCTCGGTGCACGTGAAATGCACATCGCCCTCGGGGCGCTTGAGGAACTCGGCATGAAAGTCCTTGAACACGAGAGAGACCTTGGCGCCTGCATCCTCGATGAGCTTTGCGGCAATGATGCCGCCTGCGCAGTCGGCACCGATTGCCAACGTTCCAAAATACATGGACTTGAGGTGGTTCTGGGTCCGGCGGTTGAGTCGGATGCGGACGATGGCTTTTTCGTCGCTAAGCTCGAGCACCGAGGGACGGCAGGCAAACAAGAGGGGGATTTTGAGGAACCCGAAGCTTTGCAGGAAAAACGTGTCCCGGGTCTGCTTGGGAAGGAAGGAGATCATGGACTGGATCCGACGGACGGACGAAGTGTTCATGATTCAGAGTGTAAAGCCTGACCCTGCATCTCGCAAAAAAAACGAAGCCCCCGATCCGGGAATCGAATCCCAAACCGGGGGCTTGCGAAAACTTCAAAAGAAGCGGGATTGAATTACTTCTTCCCTTTTTTCTTCTTGCGGAAAGCGGCCTTCTTTTCGATCGAGCGCTTGGACTTTGCAGCAAAGTGAGATTTTGCAAATTCCTTGTCGGTCTTGATCTTGGTTGCGCGCTTCTTGCGTCCAGCTGCCTTGCGGGTCTTGCGAGAAAGCTTGGAACGCGGAGTGGTTTTGGTTTCAGCCATGGTGAAGACTCTCCTTTGATATTCCTTGAGTATGACCTGATTTAACCAGATTCTCAAAAAGTTTGAGCCCCGGTCCTACCACAGGTTGGCCGGGGCGCAAACGTTCGTTTTCAGTCCGACCGGGATTGGAGCCCGATCCGGCTCAGTTCCGTCCTGCGGTCAGGTCCAAAAGTTGACCATCGCCGCGGACAAAGTAGCTTGCAGTCGACTCGATCGAGTTCATGAAGGTGCTGGTCTTCCAGCTCAGGAGGAGCTCCATTCCCGCAACTGGATCAGCCAAAGTTCCGAGGTTAACCACATCGGCGACTTCTGCCACTGCATCAAAGTTGAATCCCCAGCGCACGAGCAAGTTCTGAGGCTGGAGGGAAACACGCGAGAGGTACTGACCGCGGCCACCGACGTTGCCACCAGCGGTGTAGCTGACGCGGAAAGTGAAATCGATCACGGTCACACCGTAGCCGTTTTCATAGGTGACGCGGAAAAGCTGGGAGCGAGGATTCTGCCAGCCGCTCATTTGGCGCCAGCTCTCGACTCCGCCCGGCAGCGCGTTGGCAGTGGCCCACTTGATGCTGACCACAGGGCGGCCGGCTTCAGCGAGTTTCCACATCTTTTGTCCGAGGTTGACGACTTTGTCGAAGACCACTTCAAAGGCATCGAGAGTCGCACCCACTTCGCTCAAGTCTTCGAGCCCGCTCGAGACGCGAGGAGCATTGAGCGCCTTGCGTGCGATGACTTCGGATTCATCCACCGGAGTCACAGTCACATTGGCAATCGTCAAATCCAGGACTGGATCGATTTCTTGAGCTTGAGCGGTGCTGGAAACAGCAGCCACTGCGGAGAGAGAAAGAACCCCCAGACGAACCCACTTCATCACGGTCATGCGAATCACCCCTACCATCCTTGCTGGCGCAAGGACCCTGCTTTTGGGGAGACCGGAGGCCTCCCCGGTTATCAGACCTCTTCTCGCACCCCCGTGCTCGAAGCGGCCCGTTTGAGTTGTTGGGGGACTATGTCAGGGGGCATTGAAATGCAACGGGGGGGCCTAAAAAAAGTCCCCCCTCCGCATTAAAAACTCAGGACCGTGTAAGCAAAATCATTGCCTGCGTAGGCATCCCCGTCGATCCGGGATGCCGTGAGCGCACACTGAATGGGCCAGCGTCCGGGAACCGTGATATCGATTGGAATTCGCACTTTGCGGTGCTCGCCGGGCACCAAGGCGGAAACCACTCGCGACGCGAGGTCCTTCCAGACCTGCTGTTCCGTGCCATAGAGCAACGGATTGTTGGGCACTCCGGATTCGCAATTCACGGTCGCCGACCGCAGCGTTTGCAAGCCATCGTTGAAGACATCCACTTCGATTTCGTTCACTCCCCGCGCCGATTGAACCGCCCGAATGCCATAAGGCGCGATCCCCGCATCCGCCGTCAGGGTCCGCGAGTATGAACCCTGCCTGAGCTTGCCCTCGGTCAATGGGCTATTGCCCCGGACCCAAGGCACAATCATGCTCGAGACCTCCGTTCCGGTTTCGGTGAGCTGCGAGAGGTCGATCCCCAGATTGAATTTTTCATTGGCCACCTCGAGCGCAAGCAACAATCCATCGGCAAGCGCAATGCGGTAGCGCTTGAGCACATCCAGAGGCACGCCCCCCACACGGATCGCGCGGATTTCCGAAACGGGCTGGTCCTCGGTCCGGGCCCGCCAGTCGACCTCGATCCCCGCGTGGGTGAAAAAACCCGTTCCGGAGAGCGGGAGCGTATTGGTGAAGTAAATGAGATTGAGGAACAGCGCCAGATCCTGCCCCCGCATGTTGAGCACTTTGACCGTCCATTCGCGCCCGGTCTGGAAATCAAAGATATGCGGCATGACATCGTGGGCGTCCTGCAACGTGATATCACCCTTGGGCAGATAGACGCTCGTAAGCGCCAGGATATCGATTGCGGCATCCGCGCCCGTGCCGGCTTTCATGGCCTGGGTCACGATATCTCCCAAGCTTGCCGTGTGGCTGTCCTCGTGGCGAAGCTCGATCTCGCTCGAACCGATCACTTCCCGCGGGTCACTCCCCACGTACTCCGCAAAGCGGAGATCGGCCTCCTCCACGATCGCCCGCGCCACCGGATCCTCGGCGGTCTCGGGGAGCACGGCATTCAGGCGATAATCCTTGAACCGCACGACTTTGTTCTCGGCATCGACTTCGAGCTTGAGCTCGCCCAGAAACCGCCCCCAGCTCCCGGTCTCCACGACCGGCACCTGACGACCGGCGTTCTCGACCAGCACGGCCTGCCCGATCTTGCGGTGCGAGTGCGCGCTGATCACCGCATCGACTCCATAGACGGCGCGAGCCAGCTGCTCGTTGGTGGCAAACGAGTTGTGGGACAATAGCAGCAGCACATCCACTTGCGGACGGAGGATCTCAGCCTGCTTCTGAGCGATTTCAACCGGCTCGGAAACTTTTACGGGATTGAGCCAGAACGAATACACGTAATCGACGGTCGAAAGGCCGATCACGCCGATCTTGAGCCCCCCACGCTCGATCACGGTCGTGCCCGGGATCGAGCGTGAAAACTTCTGCCCGTCCGGATAGGCACTCACGTCAAAATTGGCTCCAAGGACCGGAAAACCCGGCGCCGTCTCGGCGACCATCGCCGGAAGTTTTGCGGGTCCCGACAAGTAATCATGATTGCCCACGACGGCGGCATCATACCCCATGGCGCCAAAGAGCCTGAGCATGGTCGCACCGGCATCCACGTTGAAATACCAATTGCCTTCGGACCAGTCCCCGGCATCGAGCGTCACCGATATCGGATTGAGCGCCCGCCGCTCCCGGACGACCGTGGCAAGGCGAGCCATCCCCCCCAGCGAGAACTCATCCGTTTTGGGCGGATGCAGGTTGTAGTGGATATCATTGGTGTGGAGGATCGTGAACTCGACCGTCTTGGATCCCTTGCAGGAGGAAAAACCGGCTGCCAGCGCCCCGAGTGCGATCACGGACGCAAGTGCGGTCCGGGCCTCCCGGGCAAATCGATATCCAAAAAGAGCGCGCGCCAAGAATTTCATGCTGAACCCCTCCCACGGGAATCGGTCCATCGGTTTTGCACCGAGCGGCCACTTTTGAAAAGGGGGGGTCCCCGGATCGTTGCTCATTTGCATTCAATGCCCGAAAGGCTCACGATGAAAGGAGGGGCGAACGGAAGATTCAGGCTGCCCCCACTTCAAAAAAACGCATGAAGAAGAAAATCTCCACCTCCCCTCCAGAGCCCCAGATCGAGTTTCCGGACCCCCGGGATGCTGACCCGGAGTCGGGCCTTCTGGCCGTGGGCGGGGATTTCAGCGTCGAACGGCTCACGGCCGCTTACCGCCGCGGGATATTCCCTTGGCCCATGGCGGTCGGAGGCTATAGCGCAGAAGAGGTGCCTCCCCTCTGGTTCTGCCCCGATCCGCGGGCCATTCTATTTTTTGAAGAGCTCCACATCCCGCGCTCGCTCGCGCGGGCGCGGAAGAAATCCAAGCTGCATTATACGGTAGATCAGGCTTTTTTGGCAGTCATCCACGCCTGTGCGGAGGCCCCGCGCCCGGGGCAGGATGGCACCTGGATCACTTCAATGATGCTTGAAGCTTATATCGATCTGCATCGGGCGGGCCATGCCCACAGCTTCGAAGCCTGGGACGGAGAAACACTGGTGGCAGGTCTCTACGGGGTCGATGCGGGAGGAGCGTTTGCGGCCGAAAGCATGTTTCACACGCAGGACAATGCTTCCAAGTTGCTCGTGCTGAACGTGATCGAACATCTCCGGGCGCGCGGAGCAAGCTGGCTCGACATCCAAGTGATGACCCCGCATATGGAGAAACTCGGGGCGCGGGAGCTGGAACGCGAGCACTACCTGCGACTGCTCGCAGAGGCTCAGTCAGCGGCAAGCAAGCTATTCTGAAGGTTCCTCGATCGGACGGCCCGAGTTGGCAGCAACCCGGGCCATCCAGGGATCAAGGAATGGATCAAGTAGCCCCGACCCCCGCCGTCTCCGCCGGAACGGTGATATATTCAAACTCGATCACCTTTTCCCCTTTGGGGCCGTCCTTGAGAACCGCGCGCACGCGACCGCCGTGCTCGAGCCGGCCAAAAAGGATCTCGTTGGCGAGTGGTTTTTTGAGCGACTCCTGAATCAAGCGGGCCATGGGGCGTGCGCCCATGCGTCGATCATAGCCCTTCTCACCGAGCCAAACGCGCACATCCTCGTCGATCTCGAGCTCCACTTTTTTGGCGATCAATAGTGACTCAAGCTCCATCACCTGCTTGCCCACGACTTGCGCGATCGTGACCGGGTTAAGCGCATTGAATTGCACGATTGCATCCAAGCGATTTCGGAATTCGGGTGTGAATGTCGCTTCGATCGCTTTTTGCGCGGCCGACATTCCCGCCGTCGAGTCCGCATTCATCCCGAGCGGCCGCCGTTCCAGATCACGCGAGCCCACGTTGGAAGTCATCAATAGCACCACGTTGCGGAAATCCGCCTTGCGACCGTTGTTGTCGGTGAGGGTCCCGTGATCCATCACCTGGAGCAGGATATTCCAGAGGTCCGAGTGCGCTTTTTCGATCTCGTCGAGCAGCACGACCGAATGCGGATTCTTGAGCACGGCCTCGGTGAGGAGTCCCGCCTGCTCGTACCCCACATACCCCGGAGGCGCTCCGATCAGCCGCGAGACCGTGTGCTTTTCCATGTACTCGCTCATGTCAAACCGCAGGAACGGGATCCCCAGCGCGTGCGCCAGTTGCTTGGAGAGCTCGGTCTTGCCGACGCCGGTCGGCCCGGTGAACAGAAACGACCCCACAGGCTTGTCCCCGCTCCGGAGCCCCGAGCGCGCAAGCCGGATCGCAGTCACCACCGAGTCGATGGCCTGATCCTGACCAAAGATCGCAAGCTTGAGGTCGCGATCGAGATTCTTGAGGCGATCCTTTTGCGAGACCGAAACCGACCGCGCGGGCACGCGCGCCATCTGCGCGATCACGTCCTCGACCTGAGTGATATCAATCCGGGTGGCTTCCTTTTGCTCGGGCGGACGAGCCAGGCGCATGCGAGAACCCACTTCATCCATCACATCGATCGCCTTGTCCGGGAGTTGCCGGTCATGGATGTGTTTGGCGGAGAGTTCCACCATCGCCCGGAGCGATTCCGGCGTGTAGATCACGCCATGATGCTCTTCGAATTTGGACTTGAGGCCGTTCAGAATCTGGATCGCCTCGTCGATCGTGGGTTCGGCCACGTCGATCTTCTGGAACCTGCGCGCCAACGCATGGTCCTTTTCAAAAACCGATCGGTACTCGTTGTAGGTGGTGGAACCGATGCAGAGGATCTCCCCCTGCGTGAGGATGGGCTTGAGGATATTGGCCGCATCCATCGCGCCGCCGCTCACCGAGCCTGCGCCCACGATGGTGTGGATCTCATCGATGAACAGGACGGGTTTCTGCCCGAACTCACGCCTGCGCTTGAGTTCATCGACAACCCGCTTGAGGCGGAGTTCAAAATCCCCGCGGAACTTGGTGCCGGCCAGGAGCGCACCCATATCAAGCGAGAACACGATGAGACTCTTGAGAATCGGCGGGACCTCGCCGACCTGGATCCGGAGTGCGAGTCCCTCGGCGAGCGCCGTCTTGCCGACACCGGCCTCCCCGACCAGCAGCGGATTGTTCTTGCGCCTCCGGCAGAGCACTTGAACCATGCGCTCGAGTTCCGCCTTGCGGCCGACCAACGGGTCGATTTTTCCGAGGCGCGCGCGCTCGGACAGATCCACGGCATAGAGCTTGAGCGGGTCACGCTCCTTGCCGGATGAACCAGCCGGTTCATCTTCTTCACCCTCGCCCTCGATCGGATTGGCGGGCTGATCGGTGTCCTTGCGGATGCCGTGACTGATATAGTTGATCACATCCAGGCGCTCCACCCCCTGCGCCTGCACGAGCAGCAGGCTCTTGGAGTCGCGGGCCTGGAAGAGCGCGACCAAAAGATCCTTGGGCTGGATCTGATCCTTGCCGGCCGACTGCACATGAAAAAGCGCGCGCTGGATCAGGCGCTGCACCGAGAGCGTGGCCATCGGCTCTTCGGTCTTCTCCTCCCCGTCGCTCCCGGCCTTGGGGATCTCGGCTGCGATATAAGTTTCGAGCTGGCGCCGAAGCTCGAGCACTTCGGCCGAGCAGGCTTGCAGGATCTCGACGACCTCGGGGTCCCCGAGCATCTGCAAAAAAACATGATCGAGCGTGAAGTACTCGTGCCCGCGCTTGATCGCATCTTCGTGGGCTAGTTTGAGTATGGATTCGGCTTTTTTTCCCAACATTTCGGACTCCTTTTGGAACGTGAGTTCATCGGGCCTCGACCCGGCTCATGGCATCGATTCGAGAGAGGCGCGCAGGGGGTAACCCCGCTCGCGCGCCAGATCCTCAACCTGAGCCACTTTGGTTTCGGCGATTTCAAAGGAGTACACTCCTGCAAGTCCCTTGCCTTCGTGATGGACCTTGACCGTGATTTCCGCGGCCTCCTGGGCGGTCTTTTTAAAGAACCGCTGCAGGACCTCGACCACGAAATCAAAAGTCGAATAATCGTCATTATGGATGAATACAGCCCATTTTCCGGGGTCCGCGAGCTTGGGACGCGCGGTCTCGACCGCCACCCCTCCTCCCCCTTCGGAGTCCTCCTCCCCACCGGAAGCCCGAGGTCCGATTTTCGAACAAGTGACCGAAATTCGGTCACGGGCAGGGGGCGAGGCTCCCATCAAACGCGGTTGAGGACGAGGAGATTCGGAGACGAGGGAGGAGGAATCAGACGGAAGTGTCATCCCTCTGAGTTTACCGCTGAACGTCCCAAAAACCCAAGTGCCCGGTCCACGAAATCTCGCGCAGAGACGAGCGTCAATGAACTACCAATCTCCGCCCGGAATCTGGCCTCGATAGAGCGATAATCCGCACTCCCAATCGGGAATCAAGGGATGAATCTGAAGACGGGCCCGAACTTCCTAGTCGCAGTCCTGGTTGGTTTTTCGATATCTCCGGTCCGGGCGGATGGACGAGCCGAATCCGGGCGCACGGCCGGCAGCCCTGCCCTGAACCGATATCAGGTGCAGGAGGGTTGCCACCTCAAAGAGGTTTCGCTCCGGCTCTACGGCACTCCGGCTCTACGGCACTCCGGCTCTACGGCACTCCGGCTCTACGGCACTCCGGCTCACTGGCAGGATATTGCCCGCTGGAACCAGATCCCCCCTCCTCGCTACTCCCTCCGCCGGGGGCAGTGGCTCAAACTCGAAAAAGCCCGCATCCTCTCGAACGAGGAAGGCGAGCGACGGGTGCTCGCATACTGGCGCAAGCACTTCGGCTTGGACATCGGTTTGCCGCGCGAGCTTCCGAGAGCGCCACTTCCGCCCCCCGAGCCTCCGGAGGTCGTCCACGCCAAGTTCGAAAAGGAAGAACAGGTCCAGCTCGTGCGGGCGGCCGAAGAAGGACTCGGGCCTTCCGTCGAAGAACTCAAATCCGAGAAGAGCCGGGACGAGCGCTTCCAGACCGCCCAGGCGCTCTTCAAGGACGGAAAACTTGCCGAAGCACTCCTGGAATTCCATGCCCTCCGGCTGGAGGATCCGAAAAGACCCGAATACTGGCTGCGCGAGATCGCAAGCATGATATCACTGGGACGCCGCTCCGAGGCAAAGGCCCTGGCGCGGGACTTTGCGAGCGAGAAACCCGAATTGAGCGGGATTCCGTTCATTGCGAAGCTGCTTGCGGCCCCCGCCCGGGACGGGACACCATGAACGCCCGCCCCCGCCCGGCAGGGCAAATATCAGCGCCAATAATGCTCCTCGCATCGCTGCCGGCCAACGCTCGGGCGGCGGACGCGCAATCCGCCGCCGTGGCCCCCCCCTGCTCTCGTCGAACCCCTGCCGGGTGAGCCCCGGATCCAGGGCCTGCACTGGGATCCTTCCTCGCTCCAACGGGTGCAGGAAAACCTCGGGCTCGAGCTCCGCTGGTCGATCCTTTTGAACGGCACTTGGACTTCTCCCGACTGGGTGCTTCTGCAGGGTGGAGCGCCCGTCCAACCGGACCCCACCACGCATCGGTTTCAAGTCCGGCTTCCCGTCTACGGGCAAGCGGCCTCCGGGAAATTTTCTGCAGTGGGACCTTTGGGAGAACTCGAGACGGAGGAGGTCAAAGTGCGGATTCCCGATTTCGGCGAGCGCCAGAAAGCCGATATCGAAGCGCCGTGCCGAAGACTGTTCTCCTACGCTTCACTCGGACTCAGCTCGATTCACTACACGGAGACCACTCGGGAGGATGACAACGCCCTTAATCTGAGCGCTCGGTTTTCGGGTTTGTACCTCATCACACCGCAGCGCTGGGAAGTGGCCTGGTCGGCCCACACGACCGCGTTTCCTGTGTCGCAGACACCGGCGGACTCGCTCCGATTCCTGGGCGTCAACCTCCGGGCCGGATATATCATCCCGATCGAACGCAGCCGCTGGCGGATCTCCATCCTGGGGGGCGCCTACTACACCACAACTTTCGTGCCGGGAGGCGGCTACGGATTCCAAAACATGCTGGGCCCGCAACTCTACCCCAACATGCGTTACACGCTTTCGACGGATTCAAGCCTGAGTGCCTATATCAAATACTCGCCTGTCGCGGGCGGCAGCGTGGCGCTCCTCCCCGCGTCCAATTTCGAATTTGCGACAGGTTGCGGCTACCTTCGGGACCTCCCTGAGCGGCGGGCTGCGGTCCCTGGCCTCGTTGCAGCAGAACAAGCCGATATTCGGCAGCAGATCGAGCAATCGCTAGAGCAGGGGAGCACATCATGAGTAGCAGCAACGTTGTTTTCGAAATCAAAACCCCGCTTGGGTTTCTAGTCCGCTGCACTCAATCTTATTGGACGTTCATCGTAA
>Ga0172372_10009061_pt1 | contig 12993 bp, 10 predicted proteins | sample LakKiv5m_2_FD_114544 | JGI IMG/M metagenome (GOLD analysis project Ga0172372, IMG submission 114544) | Freshwater microbial communities from Kabuno Bay, South-Kivu, Congo - kab_092012_9.5m | ecosystem: Environmental > Aquatic > Freshwater > Lake | place: Democratic Republic of the Congo...
AAAATCGTCGCGCAGGATTTCCGGCGGCGATTCGTCCTGGCCGCGGACGGCCCCGGCGGCGAGGGTGAGGGAAGCGATGAGGAGCGCGGTGCGCATGTCCAAGCGGGCACCCTGCCACAAATGCCCGCGGGTGTCCATGGGACGAAGTCCCCCGATTTCTCGCTGGCCCGCGGGCGCCCGGAGGCGGATGATGGGCGCATGAAAAAGGTGCTCGTGCCGGTTGATTTCAGCGACGCGCAGGGGCGGCTTTTGGCCGCGGCGGAAGCGGAGGCCGCCCTCCGCGGCGCGTCGCTCTTCCTGCTCCACGTCATCGAACCCGCGGCCGAGGTGGCGGGGTTCGAGACCGATCCGGAAATGATGCGCCTGCGCATCGGCCAGGACCTCGACGCCGAGCAGCGCATCGAGGGCGAGCGTCTCCGGGAGCTGGCCAAGGACATCGAGTCCCGCGGTTGCCGGTGCGGGTCGGCGGTTCGCTTCGGGCTGCCGGCCGACGAAATTCTTTCCGTGGCGGGCGAACAGGGCGCCGATCTCCTCGTCATGGGATCCCACGGCCACGGCGCGCTGTATCATCTTTTCACCGGCAGCGTGGTGACCGGTGTGCTGAAACGTTCGACCTGCCCCGTGCTGGTGGTCCCGCTACGGGAGAAGTAGTCCGTCCTTGGCGCACATGACCGATTGGTCCACATGGCAGCCGCGCGAACGCGCCAACCTGTGCTTTGTCGTGCGCGGTGACGAGGTGCTCCTCATCCACAAAAAGCGCGGGCTGGGCGCGGGCAAGATCAACGGCCCGGGCGGCCGCCTCGAGCCGGGCGAGACCGCGCTCGAAGCCGCCGTGCGCGAGGTGCAGGAAGAACTTTGCGTTACCCCGCGCGATCCGCAAAAACGCGGCGAACTGCATTTCCAATTCGCCGACGGCTACGCGCTGCATTGCACGGTCTTTGTCGCCGACGGCTGCGACGGCGAACCGGCCGAGACCGACGAGGCCGTGCCCCTCTGGGTGCGGCATGACGAGATCCCTTTCGAGCGCATGTGGGCCGATGACGCGCATTGGTTGCCGGGGGCGCTGGCCGGCCGGAGCTTCCGCGGCTTTTTCGAATTCGACCATGACCGCATGCTGGCCCACCGCATGGAGTGGCTGGAGGAGGGGCCGGCTTTGTGACTATCGCGCAATTCCTGCTCGGCGTCGGCATCGGCGCGTTGACCGGCGTGCTGGCCGCACTGTGCGGCGTCGGCGGCGGGTTGATCATGGTCCCGGCGTTTGTCTTTCTCCTCGCGCTGGACCAGAAATCCGCCATCGCTACCTCGCTCGCGGTCATCATCGCCGTCTCCCTCGTGGCCACCGCCAAGTATTCCGCCGCCTCCCTCGTCAAATGGCAGGTCGTCCTGCCCGTCATGCTTGGCGCGGTCATCACCACATGGTTGGCCACCGATCTGCTGAAACATCTTTCCAACGATTTGCTGTCCCGTCTCTTCGCAATCTTGATGATCGTGGTAGGGATTCGGATGCTGTTGGTGAAATAATTCCGGAAATCGCGGGAGTGTGGCGAAATTGTAACAATCGACAAGTCCTTGGTATGCAGATGCTTAATCAGCAAAATTCGGCCCGCCGAAAAAATCTTTATTTTTTCCCTTGCGCGACACGGGGGGCGTGTTATTTTGCCCACATCTTTAGTAAAGATTGTTCTGGGGGGAACAGCAGCCCTTCTCGCCACTCGGTGAGGAGGGCTGCAACTTTTTAGGGGTAATTATTCAGGGCGCGTTTCTCCGCTCTCTCATGAACCGGGTGTCCAAACCTGCTTCCAACCGCCGCCTTGTCGTGTCCGGCGGACTCGTCATCGTCCTCGGCTTGGGGTGGCTGATCCACGGCCCCGTCCTCTCTCACCTCGTCGGTCGCGCGGTGGCGTGGGGCGCCGAAAGATCCGGTTATGCCGCCACACTCGCCGGAGTCCGCGCCCGGGCTTTCGAACCTGTCCGCCTGACTGGTGTTGCTCTGACCCGTCCGGGCGGCACGCACTTGCAAGCTGCGGAAGTCGATTTGGATTGGGCGCGCTGGGGCGAATGGGGCTGGTCGCCATCGACCTGGATCCGTCGCGCGGAAGTGCGCGGTCTCTCCGGTCGGGTCGCGCCCGCCGTCGCCGCCCCGCCATCCGCCGGGGAGCGGATGGTATCCGTTCCGCTGCCGCCTCCCGCTTGGCCGCGGATTGTCGAAGTCAAAAACGGCAACCTTTCCTTCGCCGGCCTCGGTTGGAGCATCGACTTGTCCGGTTTCGATCTGCGCCTCGACGAGGGTGATACCGGATGGTTGCGTGTAAGCGAGGCCCGGGTCCGCGCCGGGCAGTTGCCGAGAAACTTCCGCAATCTGTCCGCCGTGACCGCCTGGCGCAATGGTGTGGCTTATTTCGCCGATCTGGCCCTCGACGAGAATGTGGTCATCGATGCTCTCTCGCTCGCGCTGGCCGGTCCGGCGGCACTCACCCTCGAGGCCCGCGCCGGCGGCGGCTACGTATATGCGGACATCGGCGGCGGCGGACCCTCGACCAAGGCCGCGGTCAATGCGCTCAACCTTTCCCTGGCTGGCGTGGCCGAATTTGCCGGGGTCGAAGGCGACATGGAGGGCACCGTCGATCTGGCCAAACTCACCTTCAACGGCGATCCGGCCGAACCGCTTTCCGGCCAGCTTTCCCTGCGCATCGAAGCCCGGGATTTCGCCTGGCGCAAAAATGCGGTCGAGGAACTTACCGCCGGCCTGAGCATCGCCGGCCGCCGCATCCGCCTCAACGAAGGCCGGCTGCGGCAGAAAGCGAATGACGTCAAACTGCGCGGCACCGTCACCCTGCCGCCCGCGGACGCGGATTGGCGTCAGGCGCCTTTCGAATTCGACGTCAATGCCGACATCGGCAACCTGCGCGCACTGGCCGGATTGTTCGGGCCGCCCTGGAGCGAAATGTCCGGTGGCCTGCGCGTCGAAGGCCAAGGTTCCGGTCGGGCCTCCGACGGCGAGGGATGGCTGAAAATCCGCGGCTGGGACTTGCGCGCGCGCGGCATCCCGGCCGGTTCGCTCCAGGCCGACCTGAAATTGGACGGGCGCGATCTCAAACTGACCGGACTCGCTGCGCAGAGCGGTCCGGATTTCGCCCGCGGCGGGGGCCAACTCACCCTCGCCGATCCTTTGTCATATCAAGGCCGCCTCGAACTCCGCCTGCGCGAGGTCTCGCGCTACCTCGAACCGCTCGGCCGCTTCGCGCCCGACTGGGCACGCGAGGGCGGGGTGCTGCTTTTTTGGGACGGCGACGGATCTGCCGCGGCGCATTCCGGCGTGGCCACGCTCGAACTCGTGCGCTTTGCCGGCGATATGAATCCGGTCCCGGTCAACGGCAAACTCTCCGCCAGCTATTCGCCGGGCAACATCTATGTCAGCCGTTTCCTCCTCGACCGCGGACCGCTCTCTTTGTCCTCCACGATCTATTTCGGCGAAAAAGGCCTCACCGTGCAGGACCTCCAGATGTTCAGCGGCCGCTCGCGCCTCCTCCGCGGCGAACTCTTCCTGCCGCTTTCGCTCGATGCCGTGCTTGCGCGTCAGCCCTGGGAACAGACCCTGATCAAGGACGGCGAAGTCTACGCTTTCGTGCGCTCGGACAACCTCGATCTGGAATCGCTCGTCGAGTTGTTCGGACAGGAAACCACCCTGCGCGGCCGGGCCGACCTCAGCCTCGATGCCAGCGGCCCGTGGGAGAATGCTCTCCTCGACGGGAAACTTTCCGTCAACGGCCTGCGCGCCGCGTTCCCCTCGCTCAGGATTCCCGAGGCCAAGGCTGCGCTCCAAATGCGGGTGAAAGACCGCCGTGCCGCGCTGGCGGGTCGCTTGCAACCCGACGGGGCGGCCGCCATCACGGGGGAAGCCGACCTCCCGCTCCTCGGCGCGACGGCCGGAGGTGCGTCGACACTGGTTGACTATGACAAACCATGGACGGCCGCACTGGATATCCCGTCCGCGGATCTCGCCTCCTTCGCCCCGGTCTTGGCCGGCGCCGCCTTCGATCGCGGTGTGGTCAGCGGCCAAGTGCAGCTGGCCGGCACGCCGTCCGCCCCGCAATTCGCCGGCGCGTTCACGTGGAAAAACGGACGCATCGCTTTCCCGGCGCCGTGGCAGCCGGTGGAAGACTTCGAAACCCGGTTCGCTTTTCACGCGGACGGAGCGGTGTTCGAGGAAACCCGCGGACGTCTGGGCGAGGGGACCTTCGGCTTGGCCGGCAAGATCGGTCTGGCCAACCTGCGCGATCCGCAATGGGAAGTGCAATTGCGCGGGGCGAATCTCGCCTTTCTGGCGGACGATAACCTGCGACTGCTCGGTTCGCCCGATCTCGAAGCCCGCGGCAACAAAGAGGCGGGAGAAATCAAGGCTACCCTCGCGCTCGACGGCAGTGCCGTGCTGCGCGGCCTGACCGTCACGCCGCAATTGGCCGCGGCGCCGTCCGCGCAAGCCACTGCCGCGCCGTCACCGGTTCCGCGCCCGCTCGCGGCTTGGACTTTGGATCTCAAAATGACGTCTGCCGCCCCGATCGCTGTCGGACCGGACGGCGCGGACGGATCTTTGGCCCCGGACCTTTATCTTCAAGGCACCGTCGGCGAACCGCTCCTGCTCGGCACGGTCCGCGCGGACCGATTGCAGGTTCGTTGGCCCGCGGAGGCAAAGCTGACCGCCTCCGGACGCATCCATTTCACGCGGGAAAAGCCATGGCTTCCCGTCCTCGATTTGACCGGGGCGGGGCAAGCCGGGCCTTATGACATTCGCGCCGGCGTCTTCGGGCTGCTCGACGAGCGAAAACTTTTCCTCTCCTCCACCCCGCCGCTGACCACCGAGCAGATCGTCCTGCTCCTCGCCACCGGCGTGTCGCCCGTGCCGTTGCCGCCGGCCACGCCGGCGGACAAATTGGCCGCGGAACCTTCGTGGCTCGAATTGGACAACCTCCGCGGGCTTCTCGGCTGGCCCACGGGCGAGGGCGCCTCCGGCGGGGAAGGCGGGGAGATTTTCCTGGGCGGGGGAACAGCCGGTTACAAGTGGAACTGGCGCTGAAGCGCCGCTGCTTGTCCGGGCTTAATCCTTGACCGCACGGCCCGCTCTTCTACGTTCGATCCTCCTTTTTGCATGAGTGATCGCCAGCTCAGACTAGGTCTGCCCTCCGGCAGTTTGATGGAGCAAACCTTGGCCCTTTTCGCCAAGGCGGGCTTTGCCGTATCCGGAGCCAGCCGCTCCTACCGTCCTTCGGTCGACGACCCCGAACTCGTCATCCGCCTGCTCCGCGCGCAGGAAATCAGCCGCTATGTCGAGCAGGGTTTCTTGGATGGCGGCATCACCGGACGCGACTGGGTGGCGGAGAACGGTTCCGATGTCGCTTCCCTGTGCGACCTGCCCTACAGCAAAGCGACCGCCGCGCCGACCCGCTGGGTCGTCGTGGTCCCCGAGGATTCGCCGGTGCGCACCGTCGAGGATCTCGCCGGCAAACGCGTGGCCACCGAGGCCGTCGGGCTGACCAAAGAGTTCTTCCGCCGCCGCGGGGTGGAGGCCGAGGTCGAGTTCAGCTGGGGTGCGACCGAGGTCAAAGTGCCCGATCTGGTCGACGCCATCGTGGACATCACCGAGACCGGTTCTTCCCTGCGCGCCAACAAACTCCGCATCGTCGAGACCATCATGGAGTCCTACCCGGTCTTCATCGCCAACCGCGCCGCCTACTCGGACGAATGGAAGCGCGGCAAAATGGACCGCATCGTCCTGCTCCTCCAGGGTGCCCTGGCCGCCCGCGACAAGGTCGGTCTCAAAATGAACCTTCCGCAGGCCAGTCTGGAGAATTTGCTTGAGGACCTGCCCGCGCTCCGGAATCCTACCGTTTCGCCTTTGGCGCATGATGGCTGGGTCGCCGTCGAGACAGTCATCGATGAGAAGGTTGTCCGCGAGATCATCCCGCAACTCAAAGCGCTCGGGGCCGAGGGGATCATAGAATATCCCCTCAACAAGTTGGTTTACTGAAGCACCACATGGGATCCATCAAAAAGAGGCGGAAGGCGAAGATCGCCAAGCACAAGCGCCGCAAGCGCATGAAGCTCAACCGCCACAAGAAGCGTTTGCGCTACAAGAGCTAAAGGCTATCTTCGGCCCCATGTTCGCGCGTTCCCGGTTGCGCTCCGCCGCCATCCGTGCGCTGCTTTGCGCCCTGCCGCTGGCCGGGGCGGCCGACGCCCCGGGCCTCACGGCCGATGCCGGCTGGGCCGGGGAGACCGCCGCGGCGCACCCCGCCGCGCTGGCCGGACCCGCCGATCGCCGCGCCGAGGCCATGGCCCGGGTGGCCGCGGGGATGCTGGCGGCGGACCCCGACCCGGACGGTGCTTTCCGGCACTACAGCCGCGCCCTCGACCTCGATCCCGCCAACGCCGCCCTGGCCGAGGAAATCGCCCGCATCCACCTGCAGCGGGACGAGGTGCCCGAGGCCCTCGCCGTGCTCAAGGATGCGCTCAAGCTCAACCCGGATTCCGCCCCGCTGGCCCTGCGCATCGCCGGCATTTATGTCATAAGCCTGCGCAAGTTCGAGCCGGCCGAGCGCTACACCCGCCAGGCGCTGCGCGCCGCCCCCGATCTCATCGAGCCTTACCAGATGCTCTACAGCATCTGCCGGGCCGACGGGCGTCCGGCCGACGCGGAGCGGATCCTCGCGCAAGCCGCGCGCCGCGGCAACCTCGACCCCGGATTCTGGGCCGGCCTGGCCGACCTGAACGTCCGGCAACTGCTCATGGAGGGCCGACTGCGCGACGAAACCGCGTCCTCCCCGGCCGCGGCCCATTACCGCCGCGCGGTGCAGCACGGCCAGCAGGATCCCGCCGTCCTGCTGCGCGCCCTCAATTTCTTCTTCGCAGGCGGACGACTCGAAGACGCCGTCTCCGCCGGCCGCCGCCTGCTCGTCCTCCAGCCGTCCGACACGCTCTCGCGCGAGAAGGTCGCCCTCGCCCTTTCCTCCCTCGGACGCGACGACGAGGCGCTGGCCGAACTCGAGACGGTCGTGGCGGACAACCCGGCCAGCCTGCTGGCCTACCGCGCCCACGGGGAGATTCTCCTGCGCCGCGACGATCCCGTCGGCGCCCTCGACAAGTTCGAAAAGGCGCTCCTCCTCCACGACGAGGATCCGCGCCTCTATCTCGAGATCACCGATCTCTGTCTCAAAACGGAAAACACCGAGCGCGCCGCGTGGTGGCTGGCCCGCGCGCGCGAGAAGTTCCCCAATCTTCCCGAACTGCCTTTCTACGAGGGACAACTCCTCGCGCACCTCAAGCGCTGGCGCGAAGCCCTCAACGCCATGGACGTTTCCGCCGGACTCGCGGCGCGCTACCAACCGTCCTTCCTCACGGCCGAGTTTTACTTCCAGCACGGCGTGGTGGCCGAGCGTTCCGGCGACCACGATACCGCCGCGCGCCATTTCCTCGCCTGCCTCGACTTGGACCCCGGGCACGTCCAGGGCCTCAATTACCTCGGCTACATGTGGGCCGAACGCGGGGTCAATCTGGCCGAGGCCGAGGAATTCATCCGGCGCGCCGTCGACCGCGAACCGGACAACCCCGCCTACCTCGACAGTCTCGGGTGGGTGCTTTTTCAACAGGGCCGCTACCACGAAGCCCTCGTGCCGCTCGAGCGCGCCGCGCAGCTTTCCGCCGCCGCACCCGACCCGACCATCGAAGAGCATCTCGGCGATGTGTTGCAAAAGCTCGGACGCCGCAACGAAGCCGTCAAAGCGTGGGAACGCGCGGCCGCCCTCGAAGGCGCTTCCGCCGAAGTCGCCGCCAAGCTCCAAGCCGCCCGCGGCGGCGCCCCGACCGAAGCCGCCGAGGCCAAACAGGCCCGGCCCTGATTTTCCTTGAGCACCCGCTCCGCCGGTTGCATTTTCATCGTTCCGCGCGAGCGACGCATCCGTAGCTCAATGGTAGAGCAGTTGACTCTTAATCAATTGGTTGTAGGTTCGAGTCCTACCGGGTGCAAATCGTGAAGTGCGGCAGGAATGCCCGCCAACATCCATCCCGAAACGCGCCGTTTTCTTGGTCGCGCGTCCAAAGAAAAACTCCTGCAGCAAAAAGGCATCGTCCTTTGGCTCTACGGCCTCTCGGGTTCCGGCAAATCGACCATCGCCAACGAAGTGGAGCGCGTCCTGCACGGCGACGGACGCATGACCGTTATCCTCGACGGCGACAATTTGCGCACGGGGCTGAACAGCAACCTCGGCTTCTCCGACGACGACCGCACGGAAAACGTCCGCCGCGTGGCCGAGACGGCCAAACTGCTCGCGGAACAGGGGATCATCGTGTTCGTCTCGGTCATCACCCCGCTGCGCCGGCACCGCGCCGCGGCCGGGGAGATCATCGGGCCGGATTTCCACGAGATCTATGTGAGGGCGGATTTCGACACCTGCGCCGGGCGCGATCCCAAGGGCCTCTACGCCAAGGCCCGGGAGGGAAAAATCGGCCAGTTCACCGGCCGCGACAGCGGGTTCGAGGAACCGGAGGCGCCGGCGCTTGTCCTTGACACGCAGGCGCGTTCCGCCGATCAGTGTGCGGCCGACTTGCTCGGGTATTGGCGGTCCGTCGCGGACGGCCGCCGGGGGGAGTAATCTACCGGAACCGCCCGTGCTGCACACAGGAGGCACCCCATGCCGCATTACCAGCTAGACCATCTCGACCAGCTCGAGGCCGAAGCCATTTTCGTCCTGCGCGAGACCGCCGCGCAGTTCCAGAATCCCGCGCTGCTGTTTTCCGGCGGCAAAGACTCGATCGTCATGGCCCACCTCGCGGCCAAAGCTTTCTGGCCGGCCAAAATCCCCTTTCCCTTGCTGCACATCGACACCGGGCACAATTTCGACGAAACGATCGCTTACCGCGATGCCTTCACCGAAAAACTCGGCGCCCGCCTGGTGGTGGGTCATGTGCAGGACTCGATCGACAAGGGCCGCGTCAAGGAGGAGAAGGGTCCCCACGCCTCGCGCAACGCGCTGCAGTCGGTCACGCTGCTCGATACGATCGAAGAGCACAAATTCACCGCGTGCCTCGGCGGCGGGCGCCGCGACGAGGAGAAGGCGCGGGCCAAGGAACGCTTCTTTTCCCATCGCGATGATTTCGGGCAATGGGATCCGAAAAACCAGCGGCCCGAACTGTGGAATCTTTTCAACGGACGCCACCATCCCGGCGAACACTTCCGCGTGTTTCCGCTCTCCAATTTCACCGAGATGGACATCTGGATGTATCTCAAGCGCGAGGAGATCGGGTTGCCGTCCCTTTACTTCGCCCACGAGCGCGAGGTTTTCGAGCGTAATGGTTCGCTTCTCGCCGTCTCGCCCCACATCACCATGCTCGAGACGGAGAAACCCGCGCGCCGGGTGGTCCGCTTCCGCACGATCGGCGATGTGACCTGCACCGGCGCGGTCGAATCGAAAGCCGCGACCCTCGACGAGGTCATCGCCGAAGTGGCCGCCGCCCGCCAGACCGAGCGGGGCACGCGGGCCGACGACAAACGTTCCGAGACGGCGATGGAAGACCGCAAAAAGGAGGGCTATTTCTGATGGACCTCCTTCGCTTCGCCACCGCCGGATCCGTCGACGACGGCAAGTCGACCCTCATCGGCCGCCTGCTTTATGACTCGAAGAGCATCTTCGAGGACCAGTTGAGCGCGGTGGAGGAAAGCTCGCGCCGCCGCGGCGACGCGGTCGTCAATCTCGCGCTGCTGACCGACGGACTCCGCGCCGAGCGCGAGCAGGGGATCACCATCGACGTGGCCTACCGCTACTTCGCCACCCCGCGCCGCAAATTCATCATCGCCGACACGCCCGGCCATATCCAATACACGCGCAACATGGTGACCGGCGCCTCGACGGCCGACCTGGCCATCATCCTCATCGACGCGCGCAAGGGCGTCATCGAGCAGACCAAGCGCCACTCCTTCGTGGCCAACCTCCTCAAGATCCGCCACCTCGCGCTGGCCGTGAACAAAATGGACCTCGTCGGTTATGACGAGGCGGTTTTCCACCGCATCGTGCAGGATTTCCACGAGTTCGCCTCGCGCCTCGACGATATCGCCGAGATCACCGCCATCCCGCTCTCCGCACTCAACGGCGACAACGTGGTCGAGAAGTCGGACAAAATGCCGTGGTTCAAGGGGCCCTCGCTCCTCTACCACCTCGAAACCGTCTACACCGGCGGGACGGAGAACCACGTCGACGCCCGCTTCCCGGTGCAGTGGATCATCCGTCCGCAGTCCGCGGAGCACCATGACTTCCGCGGCTACGCCGGACGCGTGGCCGGCGGCGTGTTCAAGCCCGGCGACGCGGTGACGGTCATGCCCTCGGGTTTTTCCACCACCATCGACAAAATCCATCTCCCCGGCGGAAAGGAAATTTCCGAGGCCTTCGCCCCGCAGTCGGTCGTCATGACGCTGCAGGACGAAATCGACATCTCGCGCGGCGACATGCTGGTCAAGGCGAACAATCCGCCCGCCGTCGGACAGGATGTCGAAGCCATGGTCTGCTGGTTCGCGCAGAAGCCGATGGAGCCGCGCGGCAAATACCTCCTGCGGCACACGACCAAAGAGACGAAAGCCATCGTGCAGGGGCTCCGCTACCAGGTGGACATCGAGACCCTGCACAAGAAGGAAGGCGTGCCCACGTTGGGCATGAACGACATCGGCCGGGTCTCCCTGCGCACGGCGACCCCGCTCTTCCACGACAGCTACCGCCGCAACCGCCTGACCGGATCCTTCGTCCTCGTCGACCCCGGCACGCATGAGACGGTCGCCGCGGGGATGATCGTTTGACCCCGCGGGGCGGGAGGCCGCCCCCGGCCGCCGTGGGCGTGAGCAGACCGTCAGCCGAGAGGCTTGAGCCGGGCGGCGCTTTCGGGGCCGACAACCGGCAAGCCTCGCGGATCAAGGAGGCCGAGTTGCGCGAGGACCGTGGCTTGGTCCCAATAGATGTGTTCGTGCGACACCTTGCCGTGGTCGAGACCGACGATGACGGCGAGGGCGACCACGACCTTTTTTCCGGTGGGGGCGATGCCCGGCAGCATCCATTCGATTTCCACGCTGTGCGTGAAGCTGACGCGGACTTCCTCGACCAGCTGGTGCGCATCGACCGTCACCGAGATGGTTTCGATTTGCACATCCGGCGGCCAGAATTTGCCGACCAGATGGTTCTTGTAGAATGACCGCACGCCCTCGCGTCCTTCGCCTCCCATGCGGGTCGGCAGGTTGTAGAGGTGCGGACGGTCCGTCATGGTCGCCATGGTTGTTTCCAGATCGCCGTCGAGTTCGGCCTGGACGTGCTTCTGGAAAACGGCCAAAGCGGCCTGTTGCGCGGGGGTGTGGTGGTCCATGGAACCGACGATGGACGTGTGGCGACCGCCGAGTCAAGCTTCGAACCGTCCCGCGAGGCCGGCGGAGGGCCGGTTCGCAGACCGCCTCCGCCGCGGGTGGCCGTCCGGCCACGAGAATCCGTAAGTGAAATGGCACGTAACTTCGTCTAGGGTCGGGTCCGCATGGCCCGCGCTGATCTCCATTTGCACACGCGCCACAGCGCGCGGGCCACGGACTGGCTTTTGCGCAAGGTGGATTTCCCGGCGAGTTGTTCCGGGCCGAAGGAGCTTTACCGCTCGTTGCGGGAGAAAGGGTTCGATTTCGTCACCTTCACCGACCACGACACGATCGACGGCTGTCTCGAAATCGCCGGCGAACCGGGGGTTTTTCTCAGCGAGGAAATCACCGCTTTTTTCCCGGAGGACGACGTCAAGGTCCACCTGCTCGCGTGGGGGATCACCGAAGCGCAACACGCGGAAATCCAGCGGTTGCGGCGCGACGTCTATGACTTGGCCCGCTACCTCAAGGAGCAGGGGATCGCGCACGCGGTGGCGCATCCTTTCTGGCCGGTGGACGAACGGCTTTCGGTCGACCATTGGGAGCGGCTGGTTTTGCTTTTCCGCCATTTCGAAACCGTCAACGGACTGCGCGATCCGCTGCTCGGACAGACGGCGGAGTTTGCGCTGTCGCGACTGACTCCTTCCGACATCGAGCGCTTCGCGACGGAGAGGAAACTCGCGCCGCTATGGGATGAGCCGTGGAAGAAAGCCTTCACCGGCGGTTCGGACGACAAGGGCGGCATTTACCAGGGGCGGGCGTGGACCGAGGCGGACGGCCGGACTCCGCAGGAATTTCTGTCCGCGTTGCGCGCGGGAAAATGCCGTCCGGGCGGCGAGGGGGGCGGTCCGCTGGTCATGGCGCACAGCCTCTACAGCGTCATCTTCGATTTCGCCGGCCAGCGTCTGGCGCAGGGCTCGCAGAAACCCGCGGCCGCCCTGCTGGAGAAAATGGCCGGGCGATTCATGGAGGGGAAAGACCCGACGCGGTTCACCCTCACGGAAAAGCTCGGCTTCCTCGCGCAGGGCATCGCCACGGGGAAAATCTGGGAGGTCGCTTTGCCGGGCAACGCCTCTTTGTGGAAGGAACTGGCCGAGGCGGTGGGCCAGCCCGGCATGCGCTCGTCGATCGAGAAGGCGACCGAGGGAGTGACCGAGCCCGAGCGCCGCGCCTTCCTCACGGCCAACCTGCTGGTCAACCAGCTGGCCTTCCGCTTCTTTTCGCAATTCATCGCGCAGCTGCAGGCCGGGCGGCTCATCGAGAGCCTGCAATTCGTCGGCTCGCTCGTCCCGCTGGCCCTCGGCCTGGCCCCGTATTTCTACGCCTTCCGCTCGCCGGGGCGCGCGGAGTTGCGTCCGCTCTGCCAGAGCACCTGCGGCGAAGTTCCGGAAAACCTGCGCAACCACCGGCGCATCTGGTTCACCGACACCCTGGAGGATGTCAACGGCGTCTCGACCACCATCCGCAAAATGGCCGCGGCGGCGCGGGCCGAGGGCTTCGACCTCACCGTGGCCACCTCGCGCGGCGAAGTCGCGCCGGGCGACATCCCGATCGTGAACTTC
>Ga0172372_10009063_pt1 | contig 12992 bp, 13 predicted proteins | sample LakKiv5m_2_FD_114544 | JGI IMG/M metagenome (GOLD analysis project Ga0172372, IMG submission 114544) | Freshwater microbial communities from Kabuno Bay, South-Kivu, Congo - kab_092012_9.5m | ecosystem: Environmental > Aquatic > Freshwater > Lake | place: Democratic Republic of the Congo...
ATCTAAAATATAGCCAGTATTAAGATCTTCAATTGTAATAGGAATCTCCAAAAGCCCATATTCTATTTCAGGAAAAAGGGTTTTAAAATCTGAATTAGAAGCGACTCTAACTCGAACGGTATGAAATTTTTTGGAAAAACTAATTTCATTACTTGGTAAAACTTCTATAAGACCAGGATAATCTGTACTAATCTTCAGCCTTCTTATTTGACCTGGGTAATAGTTACGAATTGTGAAACTAATAATTCTTTTTTTGAATTTTTTTAATTTAAAACCGTAATCTAATCCAGGTTTTTTGATCTTGAAACTGGTTAAATTTAAGTCGAAATTTATATTAGTCGTAGAACCTGCACTGACATTGATTCTTAGAGCTTCATTTAGTCCAATTTCTAAGTCATCTGAAGCTAAAGATTTTATTCCTTCACCCATATAAAACCTTGGTTGCATTAGTTCCGGAAAAATTGGATTATGAATTCCGACTGACGAGCCTCCAATAAAGTCACCACTGAGTGGCTCAGCTTTTATGATATAAGTGCCTGGTACTAAATTAGGAAGTGTAAAATTACCTTCGCCATTACCATCTACGTCGCTTGGACAAGCTACGGCTTTTTTGCGGGGATTAGTATCATCCACTAAAAATGCAACGACATTTGCTCCTTTAATTCCAGAGTTTAGCTGTTTGAGTTGGCCGGTAATTTTTCCAAAAAGAGCATTTTCATCTCCTTTTGGATAGCCTAGGCGCACTGCAGCAATATCATCTTGTTGTAGCTCTACAAGCGGGTTAGCTATGATTGGAAACATAACAGGTACATCGGTTAGTTCATTTATATCAAGTTCGCCGTTAGCATATTGATTATAGCCTTCATTGTTTCCTCCTTGAGTGTGATCAAGCCCGAACATATGTCCAAACTCATGAAGTATGGTGGTTTTAAAAGTGTTTAAAACCCAATCTCTGTCTTCATCAACATTAGCTCCATCAAATAGATATCCATTAAACAATGAATGAGCTTCTAGAATTCCATCGGGACCCTTTTCATCAAAAGAAAAAAAAGTTGCGCTGGCCAAACCTAAAATATTTTCTTTTGATCTTTTCCCGTAAAGATTTTCTAATATATTTCCTTGTTCATCCCAGATCACAGGGCTATAGCCTAATTGTTTTTGATTATTAAAATATTTATCTGAGTTTTCTTCATTTACATCTTCTTCAATAAATCCATCACCATCAGGCTGGAAATCTAATCCAGATTCATTTTCCCAGAGTGTTAAGATGTCCTCGGCAATATTCTTAGCATCAGTTTCATTGATTTCACCTAATGCTCCTCTATCAATTCGATATTTCATTATATTTCCCTGGGCGATAAAAGTGGGAAAAGCGATATCGTTTTTATTACAATCGTAAGGTCTTTTTAGAAAGTTTTTGCAAACCGCTAAAATGCTTGCACAACGAGCTGGCAGAGCGGCATTTATAAAAAACCAAACGAGAACTAGGCGAAATAAAAGCTTCATTTCACACTCTTTTTAGTTAACCTAGATTTGGCATCTCCGTAGGTAACAGTAAGCCCATAAACATCACCACTGCTTTCTTCTAAAACTAAAACCTCTTTTTTTGAAAAACTTATATCAATAATTTTATAGCCCGGCGCGAGGTACTCACCTATGCCATATTCAGAGTAATTTATGTAAAGATCACTTGCTCTTTTATTCACAGATCTTTTTATAAGAGCTTTTGGTTTGCCCTTAATCGTAAAAATGCTTCCGACATAAAACTCATCAGAATTAGGTTTAAGATTGTCGTGTACCAATTCATAAAATTCTCCTTTTCCAGGATTTTGTGGATTAAAACTTTTTGAGGTTGATTCAGTAGATTCCTCTGGAGGAATAATAGTTTTTTCGGCAAAAGATTTTTTAATTGAAGCACCAGAAATTAACAGCACCAAAAAACCAAGATATAAAATTCTTAAAACGGGCATAAATATATATTAAACGCTTACTAGTATATTATTCCCATTTTTTTGGGTTTTTACACCTGCCCAAAAAGCCCGTTATTAAGCCATATTTGAGCTAGGTAATGTGAAAATAATACTTGTACCTTGGGTTTTGTTTTTTTCAGCCCAAATCTTCCCGCCATGAGCTTGGATTATTTCTCTGGTGATCCATAGTCCAAGACCTGTACCATTTATGTATTTAGTCTGCGCGCAATTAACTCTAAAAAATTTTTCAAAAATATTTTCAAGATTTTCTGTTTCGATGCCTATGCCTTGGTCAATTATTCTTGCTTCGATACCATCTTCGCGTTGATCCAGAGTACAGAGAATCTCTTTTTGATCAAATGAATATTTAATAGCATTGCTAAAAAGATTTATAAAAACTCGAAGCAAAGCATCGCTGTCGACAATTACGGTTTTTAGATTTGGGTCTTTTTGGATTTGTAGATTGTGCGTTTTATTAAGGGAAGCTAGTTGTTGCCAAGCGCGCTCGGCAAGCCAATCTAGCTCGGTTTCTTCACGATTAGAGAACTGCAATAACCCATTAATTTCTAGTCTAGATAGATCTAAAAAATTAGAAATTAAATTAGCAAGTCTCATTGATGAATCGTGGATTTCTTTGATATAAGTCTTGGTAGTATTCAAGTCAAAGTCTTTATTTAAGAGCAATTCAGCAAAGCCCATAATATTTGCCATCGGAGTTCTAAGCTCGTGGGAGATGGTACTTATCAATTCTGTTTTTTGTTTATCTATGACCAAAAGCTTTTCGTTATTGGTTTTAAGATCATTGAAGGTTTGATTTTGTTTAATTGCAATACTCAGTAAGCTACAATAAATTTCTAATTTTTCTAATTCAAATTGATCCAGTTCTTTTGTTCTTGTGATCCCCAGTCCAGCAATGTTTTGATTGAGAATTTTTATGGGAATTAATATTAGATCTTGGATTTGAATTTTTGTAGCTTGATCGATAGCTTGTAAAATTTCTTGTTCCAGCGTTTTATCTAATTGGATGGAGGTGAGAGAATTTATTATTAAATTATCGCCAGCATGAAAACCTAAAAAACAAATTTCTAATGCAAAAATATCTGTTATTAAAGATAAAAAATCTAAAATATCTTTATCTAGATCGGCTCCAGAGCACATCTTATCTAAATGAGCTAAAAGCTCACTGGATTTATCTGGATTGGCTGTGGTTTTTGGGCTCATTTAGTATTTTTGAAGATTTGCCTAGTTCCTTGCCTTATCATACAATATAAGGGTCAATTAAAAGATAAAAATCATGGATTGGTCAGTTATAGCAAAAGTTTTGTACCCTGAGACTATTTTAATAGTCGGCATTCTCGTTACGCTGTTTATGAGTTTGTTTAAAGCCTCGCAAAAACACGTGGCTGGTGTAAGTGTGGTTTTTTTAGGCTTGAGCTCGATAGCTTTGCTAAAAGATTTTTTACCATCAAGTCCGCAGACTATTTTATTTGATAGTTTTGTTTATGATCCGCTTTCGGTATTTTTTAGATTTATGATTTACTTCATAACTCTTTTAATCGTGCTTGGCTCTTATCAGTATTTAAGCGAGCTTGAAAGCCCGTCTGAATATTACCCCATCATGCTAACTGCCGCTCTGGGAGGAGCATTATTAACAGGTGCTAATGATATGCTCTTGCTTTTGGTCGCGCTTGAAACCTTGGGCTTGAGTGCGATTCTTCTGGCTTCCTATGCGCGCTTAAACCGCAAATCAAACGAAAGTGGGATTAAGTACCTCATCAGTTCAGCTTTAGCAACCGGTATTTTACTTCTTGGAATTGCCTTTAGTTATGGATTGACTTCTGCGACTAATTTTCAAGAAATTGCTTTTAGATTATTCCAATTAGATTCTGTCGGTGCGATTTCTCAAGCGCTAATTATTTTGGTTGTGGTTTGTTTTGTTTCTTCTATCGCTTTTAAGCTCGGTGCCGCTCCGTTTCATAATTGGTCGCCTGATGTTTATACCGGTGCGCCCACTACTACTACTTTGTTTTTATCAGTAGTATCTAAAATGGCTGGCTTTGGGCTTGCCTTGAGACTTTTTAGTACTGTGTTTAATAGTGACGTGAGTTCGTATTTGTTTGCTGTTGTTGCCATGCTTTCTATTATTATTGGTAATTATGTCGGCTTGATTCAGATGATTTCTCGCTCATCGCTAAAGCGTTTGCTGGCTTATTCTTCGATCGCGCAGGCTGGCTATATGTGTATGGGTCTTGCTGTCTTACAAAAAGATAGTTTGGCGGCTTTGGTAATTTATCTGGTCGTTTACGCTCTTATGAATTCAGGTGCTTTTTTGTGTGCGATCTATATCGAAAAACAAATCGGCTCAGATTCAATCTATGACTACGCTGGAGCTTTAAGTAAGCGTCCGTTTATAACGGTTTTGTTTGCTCTTTGCTTGATTAATTTAGCAGGCTTGCCTTTTATCCCAGCTGGTTTTATTGCCAAATTCTTTTTATTTTCGTCAGCTTACGCTTCTGGTTTTGTGTTTGGACCAGTGATGACTATAATTGGTTTAATCGGCTCTTTAATAGCGCTTTATTACTACACTTACCTAATAAAAATTATGGTAGTAGATGCTCCTTCTAATGCTATAAAAGCTCTCCCTGACGAGGTTTGTTGCTCATTTGATTTGACTAAGATTTCTGCTGGTATTGCCGTTCTTGTAATGGCGCTAGTTGGAATTTTTGGCATTCCTTGCTTGAGTGATATAGCAGGTAAAGTGGTTCTAGGTTTGCAATTATAAATGCATACTCAAAATCCAAAATTAGATATTGGTCCTGACCCTCAGGTAAAAAATATTCTAAAATGGATTTTGGTTTTAAACCTTTTAGTTCTTGCTATAAAAGCTTATATCGGTATTAAAGCTGGCTCTCTGAGCATTATTGGCGATTCGGTGCATTCAGGAATCGATAGCATAAATAATATGATTGCTCTTTTGATGATTAAGCTGGCAAGTGAGCCACCTGATAAACAGCATCCCTACGGGCACGCCAAGTTTGAGACTCTGGGCGCGCTAGCGGTAGTGGCTTTTTTGGCGATCACGTCTTTTGAGCTGATAGAAAAATCTATAATTCGTTTACTTAATCCCAGTGATTTCCCAAAAATAGAATCCATGACAATTTGGTTTTTGGTGCTTACTTTAGTGGTGAATATTTTTGTTTGGCTCTACGAAAAATCAGCCGCTAAAAAATTCAATAGTTATTTATTGATGGCTGATGCGGAGCATACTTTTTCTGATATTTTGGTTACTAGCTCGATCCTGCTGAGCGTGATTTTTATTGCGCGCGGTTATCTCTGGCTAGATCCTGTGCTGTGCTTGTTTATAGCTTTTGTGATCTTGCGCAGTGGCTGGATAATTTTAAAAGATACTATTCCTATTCTTGTCGATGAAGCTTGGCTGCAAGCGGAAGATATTTCTGATTTGGTCTTAAACACCCCTCGGGTAGTGGGTTTCACTCATGTACGCTCTAGGCGAGGACGTGATAAGAATTTTATTGAAATGACCGTAAAGTTTGATACAGACTCGCTTTTAGAGGCTCATAACCTTAGTCATCAGATCGAAGAAAAAATAATTCATACTTTTGGGCACGCTGAGGTTACTATTCATATCGAACCTGGGTAAAACATATCTATAGCTAGGTAATTAAATGTCTCGTTCCAAACGATCAAGTTTGCATCTTTACTTAGATGCTGATCTAAGAGAACTTCCTAACGCCCTTCATGCTATTTCTGTCCAGAGATCAAGAAACTCAGCTCAAGGTGAGCCTGATCCCCCAGTTTTTGCTTACGTCGAGAGAGTTAGACAAGTGCGAGATCAACACCGCAAAATAGCTCGTGATGAACAGCCTAGCTTTTATAGAGATCTTGCTCAGGATCATAATTTTAGGATTTTTATTCCCCCTGATAAATATAAAATACAAGGCTCGAGAAAAAAGTTTTTATCTCGCCTCTTGCGCTATTGGTCTGGATTTGAGAGTCTATCTTCAAGTAGCGGTGTAGAAATGTCTATATCAAGTTATTTGGCAATGCTTAATTCTAATTCTAAGCTAACTGAACAAGCACGGCGTAACCTAGCTAAGATTCAATCAGGCAATAGCAATCAAGGACCGGGCTTGGGGCCTACTAACGAGCGCCGAGCGGCTCTTGCACTTGCTCTTTTAAAAGACTATGGTTTTATATCTAATTTTCAGGTTTGTTCTGAATCGGGAAAGCCGTTATTTTTAAAAAGAAAATCTCCGCGTGAGGATACTACTCGTTTGGATTATTCAGCTCATGAAGAAGCGATGGCTGTTGATATCCTTGCTGAGCTGGTTTCACCCAAGTCCCACAAAATTTATTTACCACTTCAAATCAAATCCTCTGGTTCAGAAGGTTTTGATACTACTCAGCGATTTTTAAGTTTTACTCCCGACCAAAAAAGCCGTCTTATTCAAGAGTTTCCAGAAACAAAAAACTTATTTGTTCAAGATCTTTTTAAGCCAGAAATTTTTAGATTAAAATTCACCCGGCGCGTTTTAAAAATGTCTCTCAATGATCGCAAAATCGTCAAAATTAGCAAAAAAGATGTGGAGCCGGATATCGCTAATAAAATTTTAACGATGATAGAATACGCCTTAAATACCGGTCACCTATTGGTTTTACCCAAGCCTTATGCCAAATATAGTTATATAGAAAAAGTAATTATGATGATTAAGGCTGGATTTTTGGCTTTTTAAAAATGCTAAAATTATAACCATGAAGATCATTGGTAAATCCTTGCAAATTTTAAGTTCTAATATTGATACCGATCAAATTATCCCAGCTCGTTATTTGACGGGTATCTCTAAAACTGGCTTAGGAGTGCATCTTTTTGAGGATGTGCCTAATAATCCTTTAGATGCTTTTGATCACGAAAACGCTAAAGTCGTTATCACTTTAGAAAATTTTGGTTGCGGTTCTTCTCGCGAGCATGCTGTTTGGGCTATTCAAGATCGTGGTTTTCAGGCGGTTATTGCCGTTAGTTTTGCTAGGATTTTTGAAGAGAATTGTTACAATAACGCCGTTGTTCCGATAAAACTCACTAGCCAAGAGGTTTTGGAAATAGCTAATAATGCTAAAACTCATGATATTACTATTGATGTTGATAATCAAGTTTTAAGCTGTGGTGGTAAGGATTATAATTTTGAGCTTGATGAACTCAAAAAAGAATTTATCCTAAAAGGTGGCTTTATGAAATTTCTCGATTCAAAAGTCCCCCAAATCAAAGCTTGGCTTGCTAAATAATTTAGCCCACGCATTTTTTCATTAGAGACATTGTTTCTTCAAGGCTTATGTTTTCGTGCGTAGCTTGAATCAAAAGTTTTTTGATATTGGTTTGTGCGCTGATAGCCTTGTCTATAACTGGGTTTGAGCCTTGTTGATAAGCACCGATGTTTATAAGATCCTGGGCTTCTTGGTAGCTTGCCATCAGTCTTCTAATATCCCCTGCTAATTGTTTATGTTCATTATCGGTAATTTGAGGCATTACCCTGCTTATAGATTGTAAAACATCAATAGCAGGAAAATGATTCTTATGAGCAAGATCCCTGCTAAGTACTATATGTCCATCAAGTACGCCTCTAGCTACGTCACTGACAGGTTCATTAAGATCATCGCCTTCTACAAGTACGGTATAAAGAGCAGTAATACTACCATTAGAACCAGTTCCCGAGCGCTCCAGCAGGCGCGGCAATAAAGCAAACACACTTGGGGTATAGCCTCGAGTAGCAGGAGGTTCACCCACTGCTAAGCCAATTTCACGCTGAGCTAAAGCTACCCTGGTAACACTGTCAAGCATTAATAAAACATTTTTTCCCTCGACGTCTCTAAAATATTCAGCGATAGAATGCGCAAACAAAGCGGCTTTTATCCTAAGTAACGCAGGCTCATCTCCAGTCGATACGATAACTATAGATCTTTTTAGACCTTCTGGGCCTAAGCTTTCTTCAATAAACTCTCTTACCTCTCTTCCTCGCTCTCCTACAAGAGCAATTACATTTATATCAGCATTAGTATTTTTTGCGATCATGCCCATTAGAGTACTTTTACCGACCCCAGAGCCTGCAAAAATTCCCAGTCGCTGACCTTTGCCACATGAAATCAAGCCATCCATTGCTTTTACCCCAAATAAAAGTTTTTCTGTGATTCGATCTTTTTTTAATGGATTCAATTTTTCTTGCCATTGATAAACTTCATTTCTTGCTCTTAATGGCTGACCCTCATCAATAGGCTCACCAAGGGCATTAATTATTCTACCAATTAACTCTGGTCCGACCTTGATGCTGACTTGTTTTTGGCTAGGTATGACTTCTGCTCCCATTTTTATTTCAAATACTTCAGCAAGAGGCATTAACTGAGCGACATTATCCTTAAATCCTACAACTTCTGCTTTTATATAATTACCATCGCTAGATTTAATCCGACAAAGCTCACCAATACTGACATCTAGACCGTTTGCTTCTATCATCAAACCTACGATTTTACTGACTTTGCCCAGTGATCTAATTGGGTTAACAGTTTCTATTTTGTTTGTTAGTTTTTCAAAATCTACTTTCATGTTTAAATTGATAAAATTAATTCATCTAAAATACTATTTAATCTGTAATCTAGTCTTTCTTTGTTTGATTCTATAATCATATCTCCGAGCTCTACTTGCTCAGATGCAGTGATAGTAATATTTTCAAGACCTGGTGTCTCAGCGATAATTTCATTTTTTACTTCGTTAATTTTATGAGCGACAGTCTGGTTGATAATAAGATTAATCATGGTTTTGTGCTCTAGCCTAGATATTGCACTTCTGATAAATTCCTTGCTTAATTCAGGATTATATTGAAAATCTTTTTTAAATAGTTTTCTTGAAAGTTCAAGAATAATTTTAAATACCCTTTCTTCTTCGTCTTCCAGGGCTTCCTTTCTTTCTTTTTCGATAGCTTCTAAAATGCGCCCAGCTTCTATCAGCGTTTCTGATAATTGAGAATTAGCTTCTTGGGTTCCAGCAATAAACCCCTGGTTGAAACCCACTTGGTAAGCTCTTTGCTCGATTTCTTCCTCTTTATCCTGAGCATTTTTGATTATTTGTCTTGCTTTTATTTCGGCATTTTTAATAATAAAACCTGATTCATCGATAGCTCTTTGCTTCGCTTCTTCGATTTTTTGATCTAAGATAGCCTGCTTGTTATCCAGGCTACTCATATCAGCTCCTCCTATTACAATACGGCTGTTGTTGACAGGAGATAATTCGGTTTTAATAATGCCAGCTTTGTTTAGTGGTTTTCTCATAATTAGTCATTTATGTATGCTTGTAAACCTCTTGCGATAGTTTTAGGATCTTGGATTGCCATTTGTGACAAGCCATGTTTCATAGAAGCCACACTACGATTACCTTCTAGAGAGAGCTTTCTGCTATAAGCCTCTTCTGCTTCTTGAATCTTCTCATCGATAGTATGGAGTAATGGAATATCCTCGTCTTTTAATAATTCTTCTATTTGTTTTACTTTTGTGCCATCAATAGAAGTGGTTAAGGTGAGTAATAAAATTATTCCCACACCAATGCCTACAGCGACGAGTAATATCAAGGAAATATATTTTTTGATTTTTGCCATTCTATCCATTTCCTTGTTTTCTTTTTCCATTTCAGCATCGTTGAGGTTTTGGTAAGGAGTAGAAGAAAACTTGATTCCCGTTACTATAACTTGATCGCCTCTGTCCATATTCAGTCCAGCCGCTACTTGTACAGTTTGTCTCAATGTGCTTCTTTCAGACGCATCAAGGTCTTTATTAACCACAACGGCTACCGATATTTTTTTAACCATTCCAATGGCTCTACGTATTCTTTCTACTGATTTACTGACTTCGTAGTTTTTCGTAGAGTCTTCTTTAATGTAGTCTCTGTTTGCCTCATAGCTTGATGAGCTTGTTTCATTTTCACCTCTGCTAATAAATCCAGGCATATTGCTTTGAGTGCCAGTAGTTCCAAAATTTCTTGGTCTTTCTCTGTTGTATTTTTCTTGAATAACTTTTTCACTACGAATAACAGGCTTTGTAGCTTTGCCGTCTTCGGTTTTTGGATTATAAAGTTCGATATTAACTTCAGCCTCATCAAAATTCATCTCTGTTGATACATTGACTAGTACATTGCCTTTGCCAAGAATTGGAGAGAGCATTTCCATCAAATCACTTTCAAGTTTTTTCTCGAACTCTTTTTGTCTTTTTTCGTTGTTAGTGCTTTTTTCATTTATTAATGATTCAGCGTCACTTGATTTTACTAATGACCTGCCATCTTGATCTGTGATCTGCACGCCTGCTGGCTTTAAGCCTTGAATAGCACTTGCAACAAGGTGTTGGATACCAGAGATTTGGCTTTCATTTAGTTGCTCTCCGTAATGAGTCGTAATTATTACAGATGCTTTAGCTTCTTCATCTTCATCTTTAAAAATACTTTTCTTAGGTAGTACCAAGTGTACTTTTGCTGATTTAATACTCTCAAGCGATGAAATTGTCCTAGAAAGTTCACCTTCAAGCGCTCTTGTGTAATTAATTTTTTGATTAAAATCTGAAATGTTGATATTAGATTTATCAAAAATTTCAAAACCTACTCCGTCACCTTTTGGAAGTCCTTTGTTGGCCATTTCTAATCTTAGCTTAGGGATAGAAGTCCCGCTAACCATGATAGAACTACCATCTGGAGAGAGTTTGAACTTGATTTTGTTTTTTTCTAAGTAAGAACTCATCGCCGCGGCATCAGACTGTGATAGTTCTGAATACAATAGAGTATATTTGGCGCTAAAAAAAACTTGAAACAATATTATCGAAACAGCAACTACCGCCACCCCAATCAGTATCAGTGCTTTAGAGTCCATGTAAAAAGTCTCTGGTGCTGGTTTTGCACTCATTTTACTTTCTCCTATGCTATTTGCCAAGTCTGCTAGTTCAGTCGCCATTTATTTCTCCGTTTATTAAATTTGCATTCTAATTATTTCTTGATAACCATCTATAAATTTATTTCTAATCTGCACCGCTAGCTCACTTGCTAGAGAAGCTTTTTCCATAGTAACCATTACATCTGCTACATCCACTTCGCCGCCAGCCGCGTAGTCAGCCATTTTGCTTTCAGCTTGGTTGTGTAGATCTTTTAGATTATTCATTGCATTTGCAAGCGTATCTCCAAAATTATTACTTTTAAAATTAGATCCGGTTTCGTTATAGCTTATGCCTGCCTTAAACAGCGGTGTTTCTACGGGTGGTAAATTAAATTTTATTGGTGTTAAATCCATTTTAAATCTCCAGAGCCGCGTTATACATACTTTTTACTACTTGAATTGTTTTGATATTCGCTTGGTAACTTGATTTAGCCGAGAGCATATCTACCATTTCTCTTTCAACTGCTACATTAGGCATCTTTATGTAGCCAGCTTCATCAGCATTGGGATGCGAAGGGTCATAGACCATTTTAAAATTTGAATTATCTTCTTCTATAGAACTAACGTGTACGCCATTGATTTTTTTGTTTTGTTCATCAAACACCGCTCCAAAATTAACTATCTTGCGTCTGTAGGGAGAATAGTTACCTTCTGCATCGTGCGTGGTGTTTATATTTGCCAGGTTACCAGCGACTATATCCATTCTGGTTCTTTCTGCTAGTAGCGCGCTTGCGGCTGTGTCAATAATATTTAAATCCATAATTAGCTACCTCTTATAATTGATTTCATTTGATCAAAATACCTTTTAGTCATATTAGCCACACCCTTATATCTCATTCCTGTTTTTGCAAGCTCTGTCATCTCTTGATCAATATTGATATTATTGCCGCTTTCAAAATGTGAGCTAATTTCAGTGTTTATATTAGATACCAAATCTTTGATCTCAAACTCGCTAATGCTGAGGTGCTGACTATCTGTTTTTGATAAATCTATTTCGTTTAGTTCCGATACTTCGTTAGGATTTTTTATAATTTTTTGTAATTCAGATTCGAATTCTACTTTTTGTTTTTGGTAACTTGGATTGTTGACATTAGCTATATTGCTACTAAGTGCTTTTGTTCGACTACCAAGGCCAGTCAAAGCTAACTCCATTGTTGAGAGCGCATCGATTTTTTTTGGGTAATTTGTCGAGTAATCCATCATTTAGACCAAATCTTCAATCTAGATACTTTATTGGCCCTATTTAGCCTGTTTCGTATAATGCAAAAGGCTTATTTTCGAGAATTTTCTAGTCTTTTTGGGGGATCTGACCCTTATTGCTGATTTTGGTTCAAATCCAGCTCTTCCCAATAATGCTCAAGGATAATAGCCGCTGAGTACATATCTAATAATGCCTTATTATCTTTATTGATTTTGACGCCCTTACTATGTAAAACCGCTTCGGCTTCTTTACTGGTATAACGTTCGTCTATGAATATAAATTCAATTTTTGGGTATAAATCTTGTAGGGACTTAGTAGTTTTCTCAATAAAAACTAAAGTGTCCTTGCTACCTTTTTCTACGTTAAAAGGTTTGCCGACAATAATTTTTTTAATTTCGAACTCTTTTTCAAGTTCGCCAATTTCTTCTGCGATATTTTTGGTGTCGATGGTTTTAAGAGCTTTTATTACTATGCCAAGAGCGTCACTGCGCGCGATTCCAGTTCGAGCCTTGCCAATATCCAGAGCTAAAACAATTTCTAGCATTATCGATTTAGCGAAAAAAGAATTATACTAGTGGCCGATAAAACATTGAGGCTTTCGATTTGGTTTGCAAGCGGGATCGAGACTAACTGCGAGCACTGATCTTCAGCGTGTTTGCTCATGCCGTGCGCTTCGTTGCCGACTATGACCAAAGCGTTTTTAAAAGGGTTAAGCTGGATATCTTTGTAGCTAGTAACAGCATGTGAGCTTGTGCCGATTATTTCAAGATTTTTGTTTTGCTCTTGGGATCTGGTTTTTAGCTTATTAACCAGTTCATCAAGATTTATGTAATTAATATTGCCGCA
>Ga0172372_10009064_pt1 | contig 12991 bp, 10 predicted proteins | sample LakKiv5m_2_FD_114544 | JGI IMG/M metagenome (GOLD analysis project Ga0172372, IMG submission 114544) | Freshwater microbial communities from Kabuno Bay, South-Kivu, Congo - kab_092012_9.5m | ecosystem: Environmental > Aquatic > Freshwater > Lake | place: Democratic Republic of the Congo...
AAACTTAACTGATAGCGCTTTCAGTCCAGCACAGTTTGTAACACCCTATCATATAAAGAGACGGTTTGTAGTAGTGCTTAGGCGATCGCCTTGATTATGCTTAGCGATCAGAATATTATCGTATAATTGCAGCAGCGATCGCTCAACTTGGAAAAATCAACTTTTTATAATCATCAAGTGACCTCTTAAATGTATATCTAGTTTCATACAATTTACGTGCTTTTTCGCCCATTAACTTAACTGTTTGGTTGTCATTTGCTAATTGAAGAATCATATCAGCAAGCTGCTGAGGGTTATCAGAAGGAACATTAACACCACAACCAGAATCAGTCAATAGCTTATCTATATATGAATTGGGTACAGATATGGATATAATCCCTCTTTCTGCTGCCAGCATTCCATAAAGTTTAGATGGGGCAACAATTGATTCGGCACCAGGGATGAGACTAACTAAGGAAATATCGCAAGCTGTTAATGATAAAGGAAGTAATTCCCTAGGTTGATAGGGTAATAGGAGAATATTTTGTAATTGATAATTCTCAATTGCTTGTTTAACTATTTTAGTTTTTGCTCCGTCACCAATAAAGACAAATTTAATAGGCTCATTTTTAAGTATTTTCGCAGCTTCAGTAATAGTTGCAATATCATGTAGTCTCCCCAGATTCCCTGAATATAAGACTGTAAAAAATTCATCAAGTTTATGCTGTTTGGCAAAATCATTTTCTTGTTTGCTGATAACAGGAATATCCTCAATTGCCCAGTTTTCAATTACTTTAATCTTGGATTTTAAATCAGGATATTTCTTTTCTAAAAATTCCTGCATTGATGTGCTAAGAACAATTATATATTCAGAATATTTATAAGTTAAATAAATTAGCTTATTAAAGAATTTATATAAGATACTATTTTGCTTCATGATGCCAGATAACGCTGCTGATTCTGGAAAAATATCTTGCAGAAGAAAATAATATTTACTGTCACTACGATGGACAATTTTGAATAAAATGCCTATAATTCCTGCATAAGGTGGATTAGAAGCAATTAAAAGAGGCGTATTAATAGGAACGCAAAATATCATGTACCATAAAGCACCAATTATAAAAAATACCGAACTAATAATTTTACTAAATATGCTTGTACTAGATTTGATGGGAGAAAAGGCTCTGTTGATATTGATTTGGTTTAATGATTCTAGGGTGGTTTGTGTTTGTGTTTCGGTGTATACGTGGATAGTGTAGCCAAGGTAGGAGAGTCCTTTGGCTAGGTCGGTGATTAGTTGGGAGGTAGATCCTTGGTGGGGGTGGAAGTATTGGGTGATGATGGTGATTTGTAGCATAGTTTACTTACTGTAAGTAGGATGGAAAAATTTATAACCATGTCATTACAAACGGAAGTGAAGCAATCGCAAGGGTTTCTAGATTTTTACATTTCGTTACGTAGCTCAATTTTAGCTAACCACTTATTTAAATAACGCTACTTGACAATCGCTTTGATAGCGAGACGCTTTAAGTATTGAATTTGTTGAGGAAATTGAGTTTCTAGATAAAACATGAACTGATTTTTGATGTTATCTTGGTCTTTGGGATGATCGACAGACATTGAGTTAATTTGTTTTAAATTAAATTTTCTTATTCGTTTTTGGTATTGTAAATGCTTTGTAGAACTGGGAACGTAATGAGCGGTAAATGAACTACGAGAATATTCTGATTGAGAAGTTTCTAAACTTCCATGAATAGTTTTAGAATTCCAAAAGAAAGCATCTCCTTTTTTCAATGCAGGAGCATGACATTTAAGTTGATATTTTTTGATGATATCAATCACGAGCTGCTTATATCGTGAATGGTTGAAGGCAATATCAAAATCTCCACCATTACTCGTCATATCTATTGTATGGCTACCAGGGTAGACATAGAATCTTCCAGATCCTGGTTGGATATCTTCAACAGCAACCCATACAGCTATCATCCGACCAAGTTCTGTAGAGTCCAAATAATAAGTATCTTGATGTGCCCATGTCGCTGGATTACCTTCAAAGTACATGGTTTGGATAATAGTTCCAGGTTCACCTAAAATTCCAGAGACTACTTTTTGAATATTCTCGTGAGTCAGAATTGATAGCCCTGTTTGTTTAAAGTTAGGAAATTTCTTCGTGTTTAAGTCTTGAATATTTAACAAAGAGTTGAGCATATACCCATGAGAGGTCAGGACGTGTTTCTCTGGATTTGCTGTTGCTTGACGATATAAGTATTGTTGATAAGGTTTAATTTCTGCTGTAAAAAATTGGCGTGCGACGTCACATAGTTCTGATGGAATTAGATTGCGGATGACTACATAGCCATTTTGCTCGTAATAATTGCGAATCTCATCTGGTGTTTTCAGATTAATATATGTGTCAAAATTTAAATCAACAGTTAGTGGAATTTCGATTTCTTCTGCTGTCGGAGATTTGATTCGGAATAAATCATTTGTGCTTGTCATTGGATAACTCCTTAAATAGCTGTTAATAACTGATATTAAAGCGGCAAACCTTTTTTAGTAAGATTTATTTCCACTATTTTTACGACAACCATAAATTCATAAACTGCATAGAGTATACAGCAAACTAATGCAGGAATGCCCTCAAGAAATCCAAATCTCAAGATATACATATAGATAAATCTAGCAATTGGTCTTAAAATCCATAGTCTGGCTGCTAACAATCTCAATTTAAGCTTATTTTCAGACACTAATGAGTTTGAGTTTCCTGTTTCCAGAAATTTAACGACGTTTTCAGCATCCCATGTCGAATAGCGATCATGTCTAGCCAACCAATCACTGAATCCCTTTGAATTAGCAAAGTGGTCATAGGGAAAGTTCATTTTGCCAACTTTTGTACCCACCACAAAATGTTCCCAAACACCACCTGCGAATTGTACTTCTCCTAGCTTTAGTAGTCTGGGATGCCAGTTAGGATAGCCTTGGGTAAGTTTTAGCCACTTTCCCCAAAAAATGTAGCGGGCGGAAATTTCAAAAGCATTATATTTTTGTTCATTAGCAAAACATATATGTTGAATTTCTGTAGCTAATTTGGGAGGTATGACTTCATCAGCGTCTACAAAAAGTACCCACTCGCCTTGCAAATTACAGTTTTCTAAAGCCCAGTTTCGCTGCTCAGAAAATTTAAATGGTGGTGGTTGGATATGGGTAAAAACTTTTGCCCCTAGTGATTCTGCCATTTGGGTTGTTCCGTCCGTGCTTCCAGAGTCTAGAACAATGATTTCGTGACACCACTGTAAAGAACCTATACAGCGATTGAGATTGGAAACCTCATTTTTGGTCAGGATAATTGCACTAATTAATTTATTCATAAGCTACTAATCTCTTATACAATAAAAGTAACCAAGGTTTCTATGATCTGCCCTCCTAACGATAAAACCTTGTGATTTTAAAATATTTTCTAATTCATCAGCATTACCTTTATCTGGATGATACTCTAATGCCATGTTTTTGACTGATTGAGTCCAAGCTAAATCACCTTTAAATAGAAAAAACTCAGCACCTTCAACATCACATTTTAAAAAATCACATATACCTACATTTTCTATATATTTACGGATATCAAATTCTTTAATTTGAGGGTTTAAAGTAAGTAACGATTTTGTCCAATTGTCGTAAAATCCGCCCACCACAGCGCATTCAACTACAACTCGCCCCTCAAAACCATTCATACTAATATTATGTTTAGCTATTTGTACTAATTCTGATTGTGCTTCTACAGCATAAACTGTTGCTTCAGGTGCTTCCGATAAAGCAAAAACTGTAAATGCGCCTCCATTGGCTCCTAAATCAAGTATATGCTGGGCTTTTCTAAGTTCCCCTTTGCTGACATAACAACAATGTCCATAAATTTCACGTATAACTCCAAAATCTAGATCGTGAAAATAAAGTTTTTGGTTATTCCACAAGATATGGAATGATTCACCAAAAACTTTGTCTAGAATGCCTAGGCTTCTCGTTTTTATTAAAATGTGTAAGCATTTAGTTATACCTAATAGCCAACTAATAAAGAGAGGTAAAGGTAGAATTTTTTTAACCAAGAATAGCTCCTTGATCAACCGATTTAAGTCATTAAACATAATGATTTTTAAGGATTTCAGTGTAATAATTTGCCATCTGCTGGGAAGTCCTATCTATTGAAAAAATGCATTCTACCCAAGCTCTTGATATAGACGCAGCTACTTCTAATTTATTCGGAAACTCAATAAATTGCTGAATAGTAGCTGCCCAATCCGTGTCAATTCTGGGAAATACCAATCCTACACCGCTTTCAGAAACTTCGTCATGTAGCCCCACTTTGTCAGATATTAAAACTGGACAACCACAGGCTAAAGCTTCAATTACCACATTACCAAAATTCTCATGTCGGCTAGGGAGTACAAAAAGATTCGCAGCAGTGTATATTGCTGGAAGTTGTTGGGGTTCACATCTTTCTAAAAAAAGAACTCTATCTAATAAATTTTCTGATTGGAAGGCTTGTTTTAATTTGTCTTGTGTGCCATCATCGTCACCACCCACAAAAATCATTCTCCAATTGAGATGACGTAATGATAACAGAATTTTGGGTAATAAGTCTAAGCCCTTTTTATGATGTAACCTGCCTACGTTCAAAAGTACAAATTCATCTTCGGCAATTTTGTGAGATTTACGCCACTCCTTTGCTTCTTCGATCGCTGGTTGCCAAAATTTGGTATTGATACCATTGGGTACAATAAACGGCTGCCCAGGAAGTTTGAGCCATTGACATTCTTCACACTCTTGCTTACTGGTGTAGTGAATACCAGCAGCATTTGTGACATTAAATCTTTCTTGCCAAAGGTAGTAAGCTAATTTTTTCAATGTTTTCTGCCGCCAAGAATAAGGACCAAGAGCGCCCCTAGGTGAGATTATATAGGGAATACCATGACTTTTAGCTGTGATACAGGCGGTACTACTGGTACGCTGCCAAACACCTGTGACATGAATAATGTCAAACTCTTTCGCTCTAGCTTTAACAGTTTGTTCCATGCCAGAGCATTTAATGCCCGTTCCTAGTTGCTGAGGAAAATAAGTGATTTTCACCCCATTCCGTATTGTTGGTTGATTAATTGGTATTTCGGGATTATTACTTAAGCCTGCATTGGATGTTAGGACTTCTACTTCATGACCAAGAGCTACTAGTCCTTCGCACAACTGGCTGACACTAAGAACGGGTCCACCAAACTGCCAAGCAGGGGCATAAACAGGGATGTAATGTAAAATTTTCAGCTTGTGCGACATTATTGCTTAATTGTGTTTTTGAAGGTACAACCCAAGACTAGTCAATGCCCAGTAACGACGGGCTTGTTTAGCGCGATCGCCCATTTTTAAATCTTGTTCAGCTTGATTAGGATCTAGCTGAAAACCATGATAATCATTTAAATGAGTAAATGCTGTATATAAAGTATCTCTAAGATGACTACTTAGATAGGTAGCATAATCTAATTCAAACCCTGTTTTTTTGCGTTGCTGAATTTGTGGCAATTGAGATCGCAGATTAGAAGCTAGAATAGGTTTTCTACTTTTTGGGGTTGAACGTTTATGCTCCCAAGGAATTTGCATAACTGTTTCCATATAACGCCTACCTAAATAGGGTACACGTAATTCCTGTTGATTAGCCATTGTTGCCCAATCACTATCTCTTAATAACGTATTAAGCAGATATACTTCGATTTCTTTGATTGATATTAATGTTTCAATATCAATGTTTTTATTGCCAATTATTTTTTCTTTATTAGATAATTTTTGGTTTTGAATATCTAAATATCTATTAGGTAAAAAAGCAGCTATTTGATTAGGCGTAAAAAAGCGGCGTACTTCCCGTAACATTTCGCCAGGATAATCTGTTTGCTGCAATAAAATATTTAACCTTTCCTTATAAAAAGAATTCTTACGCCAACCCATCATTTTTTCTAATATAGGAATAAAGATAGGCTTAAAATTTCCTGATAATTGACATAAATTATAGATTTTGCGTAAGTCATTAAAGTGAGGATATCCACCATGTAATTCATCAGCCCCACAACCACTGATAACAACAGTAATCCCTTTTTCTGCGGAAGCCCTGGAGACAACATACGTATTTGAGCCATCAGATGATGGTTGATCCATCGCTGAAAAGCTATCCAGTAACCAATTACTCAAAGTTTGATCAGAAAGTGATGTTTTCTCGTGTTTAAAATTTAATATTTGTGCAGTTCTAGCAGCAAAATCGCTTTCGTCTCTATTTGAATCTTGTAGAGAGAATGTAAAAGTCGATAATTGGCTATTGTCTACAATTGAAGCTAACAAACTAGCAAGAACCGTACTATCTATTCCCGCAGATAAAAATAAACCTACAGGTACGTCTGCTATAGTTTGTTCTTGGAGCGTCAATTGTAAAATATCATTGTGAATGTCTTGGCTATCTGCTCCTAAATTACGGGTGGCGGTAAAATCAGCAAAATTCCAATAACGATGAGGTATGGGTAAAATGTTAAAGTCTTGCTGTAAGTCAAGATAGGCATAATGGGCGGGAGGAAAAGCTTTAATGGCTTTACGAATAGTGCGTGGTTCTTGAATACTTCCATAAACCATATAATTATATATACTTTGCTCGTCCCATTCTTTAGCTACTAATCCAGAGCTAATTAAAGTGCGAACTTCTGAACAAAAAACAACACCTCCTCCATAAGTCTGAGCATAATAGAGGGGTTTGATACCTACATGATCTCTGGCTATCAATAGAGTTTGTTTTATAGAATCAAATATTATAAAAGCAAACATTCCATCTAGTTTTTTGAGTAGATGTTCGCCCCAAATACGATAACCTAGCAACAAAACTTCTGTATCGCTACGAGAAGAAAACTCTACACCCTGTGCTTTTAATTCCTCACGTAATTCTAAGAAATTATATATTTCCCCATTGAAAACTATAACATTGCCTGTTTGTGTGTCCACCATTGGTTGATGCCCAGCATCACTGAGATCGAGAATGGCTAAACGAGTGTGGATAAGATGAACTTTTTTTGCTCCTACCGTTCTTTGCCATGCACCTTGGGAATCAGGACCTCTGTGGTGTAGAGAAGAGGTTACTTGGGATACATTAAAGTCTTCTGAACCAATATAACAAAATATACCGCACATCTAGAACTCTTTGTTTTAAAGTTTGCTTTACTTGTGATGCCTAATCAAAATGGATTATTTTTTGACATCGCAGAAATAGAGTTTAATTTTAGTTGCATTGACTCTACCATTAGGCGAACAACCATTTGCACATTAGTTTGAGCAACCCACCCTAGTGTCTCACGAGCTTTGCTAGGATTAGCACAACTTATAGAAATATCAGTTGGTCTGCATAGCGCAGGGTCAGAAACCACATGATCTTTCCAGTCTAGCCCCAATATTCTAAAAGCTTCAGCGATAAACTCAGACAAACTAATTGTTTTTCCTGTGGCAATCACCAAATCATTAGGAACATCTTGTTGGAGCATTAGATACATTGCTTCTACATAATCGGGAGCATATCCCCAATCTCGTTTAATATCAATATTACCGAGAATGAGTTTTTCTTTTTGTCCATTGTGAATGCGACAAGCAGCCGAGATGATTTTTTGAGTTACAAATCGTTCAGGGCGCAAGGGTGATTCGTGATTAAACAAAATTCCAGAGCAAGCAAATAGACTATAAGCCTCGCGATAATTGGCTACTTCCCAAAAGGCAGTAGCTTTGGCAACTGCGTAGGGGCTGCGGGGTCTAAAAGCTGTTTCTTCGTCCGCAGGCAATCCGTGGGTATCACCAAAACATTCACTAGAACCAGCATTATATAGCTTGGTGGGTTGCCTTAGAAATCGAATTGATTCGAGTAAATTGAGCGTTCCTGTGGCAATGCTTTCTAAGGTTTCGACAGGTTGATCGAAGGACAATCCCACAGAACTCTGTCCTGCTAAGTTATAGATTTCATCGGGCTGGACTTGACTTAAGACTTGAAGCACACTCCGAAAGTCTGTCAAAGACATCGATAAAGATTTAATGCGATCGCGTATTCCTAAATATTGTAAATTTTGTAAGGTTGAGATCTGGGAATCACGAGATGAGCCATAGACCTCATAGCCTTTATCGAGCAAAAGCCGTGCGAGGTAGGCTCCATCCTGTCCTGATACACCACAAATTAATGCCCTCTTTTGCATTTTCCAAGTTTTTCCTTGACTGCCATAGCTAATTTTTGGTGATGGCTTGTCCATGTTAACTGCTCCGCATCTTATTAATAATTTGATGACATCTGCGCTCAAAATTATCGGATGAAAAATAGTCTAATCCTTGAGGTATTACACCTTTAGGAAGCTTAAGGGCTTGTAAAATACCTGACTTTATTTCTTCTGGGTCGTCAGGATTAACCATAATTCCTAATAATCCATCACGGACTGCTTCTCGACTACCATCGACTTTACTTGCAACTACAGGTATACCGCAAGCCATTGCCTCTAGAAAAACAAAGCCAAATCCTTCTCCCTTGCTAGGCATCACAAAAACGTCTGCGAGACGATAGTGGTCAGCTTTTTCGGATTCAGCAATAAATCCTGTAAAAATTACTCGATCGCTAATATTAAGAGATTTTGCTTTTGCTTCTAGCCTCTCCCTATCCGATCCTTCTCCAGCTATTAAATAGACAATATTAGGAATTACCTCACTCAAGTCGGGTAATAATTCCATTACCTCGTCGAATCCTTTATATTGTTCGTAAGAGTCTAATCGTCCCAATGTCAACAGAACTATCTTGCCATCTAGCCCATATCGAGCAGTAAGTTCTGGATTTTTCTCCCTATATCCATACTGCTGAAAATTGATCGCATTTGGTAGTAAAAATTGCTGCACCTTTGGTATCTTTGCCCAAGATAGAAAACGATCCATCGTAATTTGGCTGATAGAAACAACATAATCTACTGCTGGGAGGCAATAATTAACTAGGTTGCTATGAGGCTGCCATGCTTCGATTCCATAGATCTCTAAAAGAATAGGGGCTTTTGTCCATAGTTTAACTAGCCAAGCAAGTGGCAGCATAAAGAGATGCCCGCAGACAATGAGATCGAATTTGGAGCTAGCTCTGATGGCATGAAAGACGGCGCGAATATAAGCTAGTTTATTTTTTATCCCAGAGGTAATATGTGTCAATTTCTGAGGCAAATTCTCAAAATCATCGACAATCCGCCTGGGAATGACAACCACTTCATCACAATTATTACTACTGCATAGGGATTTAATAAAATCTCGGTTGAATTTTGCTATCCCCCCTCGTCCTCCAAAGGCATCTGGAGTTAGAACTAAAGTTTTCATAATTTACAGTGTTATCTTATTAAACCATCGTCATTTTATCAGAGTTTGCCAAAATGACGATTTCAAGATCGTAAACGATCATGAATAGAAAAAATGCTTGATTTGCCTAAGACGCATTATTTTCTTTTCTTACCTTTGCAAGGGATGTGCCAAATATTAGCCAAATCAACAAAATATCTCTTGATAATACATAGGTTATGAAGCTTATAAATCCTAAAACAGACATTGAGTATATTCTTATTGAAGATATAGCAAAAGTCGATAACAAAACAATTCTAATTATTTGGCTATCTATTTTTGTAAATAATCCACCTATAATAGTCAATACAAAAGAAACAACTAAAGAAATAAATAAAACACCTAAATATCCCCCCCTTTCAAAACTGTCAGCCATTAATGTAATAGGTGCCGCAGTAAATTGGGTAGCAACGATACCATATTTTTCAAGCCTTTCAGAAGAATCATCATAATTTTTATTTCCATAGGGAGAGAGAATTTTTGGTATAAATACCATTGATATACGGTCTAAATTTTCTAATCCAATAATGTCACCAGTTTTATAAACATTGTCAATAACAGTCTGTCCAGAAGGTTCAGCTATTCTGGTAAATAAAAGCTCCAAAGGATCTTCAATCTTTGAGCTTTCATTAAAAACTTCAGTAATTAGTAAGTTTGTGCGAGTACCAATATCAGAAGAATTAAAGTTTGGATTCACTCTTGCATAACCAACGCTCAGAATTAATCCTAATACTAGAGGAATAATCAGCAACACTAATAGCCGAATTTGCCTCAAAGTCACTTTTGATGAATATAAACATCCTAGAAAAAAGAAAATTACTATCTTTATACTACCTTCACGTCCTCCTGTAGTACTGGAAACTAATATACCTAATAAAACAACAATTATGTATGGTAAATTAACAATATTTAGCAAGGGCGAAGAAAGACATAGTCCTGAGAATAAAAATACTAATGGTTGCAATACACTTATGGCAACCCAAAAGTACAATGGTGAATTAGTAGGTATATCAGAACCAATATCGAATCTGGCATTAAACCCACCTGATAAATAACTAGTTACTGTGAACAGTATAAAGATAACAAGTGAGACTCTAAAACATTTAACAAGCAAGTCCTTTGGAAGTCCAACAGAACGGATATTTATATGATTACGATATTTAGCTTTATAAAATGGTCGCGCGAGATAGCTGCCTGCTAGCGCTCCCCATGTTACAATATTAATTAAAATCATTGTAATTGCTGGGTATTTAGCAATATCAAATTTAAGATATAAGCAGGCAAGAAATCCAAATACCCAACATAATAACGATCCCAATATGTAACCGATAGAAAGTAGTCTTTGATTAATACTGCCATCAAGCATTGAAAATCTTACAATAAGCACTAATGGTATAACTGCCATCAAACCCATAAAAGTTTCAATACTCTCTAGGCTAATTAAACCAGTTATTAGGCTGATTAAACCACTTAAACCTATTACAAATAAGCTAACAATAACATTTATATCTGGCTTCAATTTATATTTACCTCGTCAGAACAAATTCGTTGTTTCATACTTATGTGAGTGGATTTGGATATTGAAAGAATGCAATCTCGTTCACAAAGTTGGGACATGTATTAACAAAAAAATTATGTTTAACACTTCAGTCTAAACATTATGTTTAATTATATCTCCTTGGGCTATGAAATAACTACATACAACACATTTAAATGCTGAAGAAATAATACATCCTATTAAAATTCCCATTTCTGAAAATTTCCACCCTAGCAGGAAAACAAATATAACGCGCAATATTGAATATAGTGTCTGAATTTTCAAATAGTCATTTTCTTTCCCTGAAAGTTGGAGTGAGAAGTGAAATTGTGTTGCAACAGCCTTAAATACTACAACGCCAGCAGTCCAAGGTATCATCCACTCTCCATTTGCAAAGGTTTTACCTAAAACCAATCCCAATAAATCTGTTCCTATAAACATTAAACCTATAACTAAGCCTAACAATATTAAGCTCATTGCAATTATAGTTTTAAATAGGTAATGACGTACTATCAAGGGTTTTGTCCAATCCAAGCGTGCCACACTACCACTAAGGAGAGCGTTAGAAAGCAATCCAACTGGCTGCATTAAACCAGTAATAGCTCCATAGTGACCTAAAGTTATTAGGGAGCCAAAAATTGAAAAAGCCCATGTATCAGCATTCAGACTAAAACACTCAAGTACATAAGGCAAAAAACTCCTCAATAAAGGCGAAAAAGGGGGCTTTTCTGCAAAAATTTCGCCGTTAAGAAGTTTTGAAAGCTTCAATAAACCCACTACTAAGGAAATTACCCAAATTGCAAAGTAGGTAGTAACTAATGAAGGTACTGATAACCAATCTAAAAAAAACAAGCTAATCACCAAAAAAACATAGCTCCCTTGAAGGGCTACCCGCATTGAGTATTGACCATCAATACTTCCTGCAGCAACATAAATTGATGAGAGAGTACCTGAAAGCATGACAACTGGAAAACTAAAAGAATAGATGGCACTCAGTAAACGGTTTGGGAAACTAAGCTGCGTATAAAGTAGGCTAGCTAATATTCCTAAAGGAATAATAATTATTGATAAATAATAAGTGTAATAAGTTGTTCTTCGCCATGCTTCCTTAGCTGATATTTTTTTTGAAGTGATAAATCCCTTTACTAGGCGCTCCCACTGACAAGTTCCTAATGTAATGACTGTGAATGGAACTAAGATAACTAAACTAAGCAATCCTCGATCTTCAGCACCCAAACTCCGATTAACCAAAATAGAAGCAGGAAAGGAAAGTACCGTTAGTAAAAACTCCCATCCCAAACTACGAGAAGCTCCTGGGGTGACTTTATCAAGTATTTTAATTATTCGCTTAGATAAGCTCAGCACTTTGTATAGCCCCAGAAGTGTTGAATGATAGAAAATAATTAGGAGAAGTGCTTTTAGTTTAGTAATCTAGAAGCAATAAATCAAAGAATAACATCTGTGATGTTATCCAACTTCCCCTAGATTGTCAAATATTTGTCTTCAATATTCTTCAATATTGCCTCAAGATAGTTATCCAAAGATATATACATTACTTATGTAGTCGGTATAGTCCGTTTAATTAACCGTACAAAATTGGCTTTGATTAAAAAATCATCTTCTGCAAATTGGCTATATTTTGAAATTAACATTTGAAAGACATCAGGATACTTTCTTTTAAAATCAAGGCTTGTAGGGCTTATCCCTAACATAAAATCATCTATTGAGAATCCAACATCTTGATATAAATCGTGGTATTCTTTTGTAGTGAGCTTAGAAAACAAATCAATTTCGACATATCGTCCACCACTTTGAAAATCTTCAGTATCTTGGATAAATTTATTAAAATATTCCTTGTATTCCTCTTGGCTTAAAAGAATGTGATTAAAGGAAGTATCTAAACCTCCTCGACCAGAAAAATGATCACCTCCAGCGCAAAACCATAAGGGGTCATAAGCTGCATAAAGTGTTCCTCCTGGCTTAAGAATACGAAAGGATTCTTGCAAAACATCTCTTAAATTTTTGCAATGCTCAAAAACGTTGTCCGAAGCACACAAATCTATTGATTCA
>Ga0172372_10009065_pt1 | contig 12991 bp, 10 predicted proteins | sample LakKiv5m_2_FD_114544 | JGI IMG/M metagenome (GOLD analysis project Ga0172372, IMG submission 114544) | Freshwater microbial communities from Kabuno Bay, South-Kivu, Congo - kab_092012_9.5m | ecosystem: Environmental > Aquatic > Freshwater > Lake | place: Democratic Republic of the Congo...
AATTCCCGGGACAACTGTATAGAGCGAAGGAGCCAGTTCGCGGACCCTCCCCAGTTCGTGGGCCGAGCAAACGAGGCCATCGATGCCCCAGGAGCCGCCGGCCGATATCAGTCCGGCCACGGAATCACCGGCCGCAACGGCATGATTCGTCATGGCCCGGGTGACTTCGGCCCAGCGCATATCATCAAAAGAGGTCAGGACGCTTACACCGATGATCCTAGGTCTGAGCTCCGGAATTTGATCCAGCTCCTCCCGCACTGCCCGAACCATGGCACTGCCCCCCGACAGATGCAGGGTGAACATTTCGACCTGCAGGGCCGCGGCCTGCCGAGCGGCCGAGACGACGGTGTGGGGGATATCATGGAATTTGAGATCGAGAAAAACCCGCAATTTGCGGTGTACCAATTCACGGACAAAGTCCGGGCCCGCGTGGAGAAAAAGCTCGGAACCCACCTTATAGATCAATGGCAACCCATTGAGCTCATCCACCAATTGCAGGGCCCGATCCGCACGGGGGAAATCGAGCGCCACGATCAATTCGGTCGTAGAAACCTGAGCCTGCGGTCGTCCGTGTTCAAGATTCATCGAGAGATCTCCCCAATCCTCAGCCATGCAAGGACCTTGCTTGAAATGCTACCTTGCACCGCTGCGACCCGCCAACCAGCAACGCCAATTCATATCCTTTTTGAGGAGACACGCCCCGGGTAGCTGAGGCTTAGTAGGGGCCATGCCCGACACGAAAAACAAGCGGCCCTATGACGTTGTGGTTTACGGTGCGACTGGATTCACCGGCAGGCAAGCCACTGAAAAACTTTGGAAAGCAGCCCAAACCTACCGGCTTAAGCTCGCAATCGCAGGCCGCAGCGAGGAGAAACTCCAGAGGGTCAGGAGCGAGCTCGGGCCGCAGGCGGAACGCGAGATAGGGATCTTTCCGGCTGATGCCTCGGATTCTGCCGGGTTGCAAAAAATGGCAGCCTCCACCCGCGTTCTTGTGAATACGGCCGGCCCCTATTCCAAATACGGTCCGGAAGTGGTCAAGGCCTGTGTTGAACAGGGTGCGGATTACGTCGATATCACAGGCGAGACGACTTTCGTCCGGCGCATGATCGACCTGCACCACGACAGAGCCATGGAAAACAAATTACGAATCGTGCCCTTTTGCGGCTTTGACTCCGTCCCGTCGGATCTTGGCGCCTGGTTTGCCATTCAAGAGTGGGAGAAAAACCGCGTATCCGCCGTGTTGGACCGGATCACCACCGTTTTTGAAGCCAGGGGTGGATTCAACGGAGGTACCATCGCCTCGGCCATGGAGATCCTCAACGACCCCGAGTTTTTGAAGGCATCCAAGGATCCCACCTACCTTTGTCCGGCGGCAGGCCCCAAACCGCGGGCGGCACCCGATATCACCGACTCCGCTCCCCTGCCCGAGCTCGACGGCACAATGGCCCCATTCTTTATGTCGCCCATCAATACACGCGTGGTGAGACGCTCGCAGGCGATGTTCGAGAGTCCCCACTGGAGGAATTTTGAATATCGCGAAGGAATGCTCCTTAAAGGCCGACTTGCTACGCTCGCAGGCAAAGCAGTGGCCAGCGCTCAGGGCATTATCCCTAAATTGATAGGGCACTCCACCGGAAGGAAATTCATTCAAGCCCTGCTGCCCAAACCGGGCCAAGGCCCGAGCGAAGCACAAATGGTGAATGGATTCATGCGCGTCACCACCGTGGCTCAAGGAAAGTCCGGAGAGACGCAAATCACGCGGATCCGTGCCAAAGGAGATCCCGGCAATCGGATCACTGTAACCGCTCTCACGGAAGCAGCACTCTGTCTTTTGCTGGAAAAGGAACACTTGCCCGAGCGCTACGGAGTCCTGACTCCCGCACTGGCTTTTGAGCACCACCTGTATGACCGACTTAAGAATCAGGGGTTTCTGTTTGAGGTGCTCAGAAAATGAAGCCAGTGCTCAAGCCCAAGCGACTCAAAAAAGGCGATACGATCGCAGTCGTCTCCCCTTCGTGGGGAGGTGCTCACAAATACCCCCAGCCTGTTGAATGGGGCATCCGGCAGATTCGCGAGCGCTTGGGATAGAACGTGGTTTTTGCCCCTCACGCACGGGAGTCGGCGGAAACATTACTTGAGCGGCCCGAGCTCCGGGCTCTTGACCTCCACTGGGCGCATGAGAACCCGAGAGTGGACGGTATTTTCAGCTCAATCGGCGGAGATGACTCGATCCGCGTGGTCCCCTATCTCGATCCCGAGGTCTTGCGACGTAACCCCAAGGTTTTTCTGGGTTACTCGGACACGACCTCCATCCACTTGTTTTACCAAAAACATGGGCTGGTCTCTTTTTACGGCCCTTCCATCATGTCGGGCCTCGCATCCAAGGGGGGTATGGAGCGATATACGGAAGATGCACTTAGAGGCATGATCGGAGGGGGAAGTTTTCCGCGCCAGTTGGAGCCAAATTCAACGGGTGTCCCTACTGAGATGCTCAACTGGGACGACTACAAGGACGAAGCGATCGCACCCGCCAGAGACCATGAGCGCCCATGGATCTTCAGACAAGGTCAAGGCCGGCATGAGGGGCGCTCCATCGGGGGTTGTTTTGAAATTCTAAGCCTCATGGCCAATGGCACATCGATTTGGCCGGCGATTGAGGAGTGGGAGGGTCGCATCCTCCTGCTTGAAATCTCCTTTGAAATGGCGAGCCCGGATTTTGTCACCTGGTTTTTGAGAAGTCTGCAGGCGCAAGGCATCCTCAAGAGACTGAAGGGTATCATTTTTGGAAAAAACCACTGGCGTCAGGTCCCGGCCGAATTGGATGAGAAGATTGGAGTCGACCTCCACAAAATGATCCAAGTGGAGTGCAAACTTCCCGATCTGCCGGTCATCACCGGGGTGCACTTCGGTCACATTTGTCCTGCGATGACTGTGCCGCTCGGAGTCCGAATGGAGATCGATTGTGACGCTAAGACCATCCGGGTCTTGGAATCGCCCGTCATTTGAAGGGACACAGCCCTCTCATTCATCCGACTCGATGCCGTAGGCCTTCATCTTGCGATGGAGGTAACTACGCTCGATGCCCAGGATCTGGGCGGTTTTTGATATATTCCACTCGTTTTCCCGCAGGGTTTTGAGAATGAACTCCCGCTCGAACTCGGATTTGGCTTCTTTTAGTCCTGATCCCGCCTGAATCGACGCGGAAACGGCATCGAGAGCACCAAGCCCGGCGATCACTTCGTCGCTCATCCCGGCGTCCTTGAGGTGCTTGATGAGGGTGGCAGACTGGATCGGAGTGCCCTCCTCCGACTCCGAGGTGAGGATGACCAGACGCTCAACCAAATTACGCAGCTCACGCACGTTGCCGGGCCAGCTCCAGGCCATGAGCGCAGCACAGGCATCCTCGGTGAAGGAGCGAGGCTTGCGTCCGTGGACAGAGACGAGTTCACCCAGAAAGTGCTCGGCGAGGGGGGCAATATCTTCTTTGCGCTCGCGCAGCGGCGGGAGCTGAAACGGAATCACATTGAGACGGTAAAAAAGATCCTCACGGAAGTCTCCGGCCGCAATCTCAGCCTTAAGGTCTTTGTTGGTCGCAGCCACAACCCGGACATCCACGACAAGGGACTGGCCACCGCCGACCCGCTCGAACTTCTGTTCCTGCAGGATGCGCAGGATCTTGGCCTGAGTCTTGAGAGACATATCACCAATCTCATCCAGAAAAAGCGTTCCGCCGTGCGCGAGGTCGAATTTCCCCCGTCGAAGCTGAGTTGCGCCCGTGAATGCACCTTTTTCATGACCGAACAGCTCACTCTCGATCAGCTCCTCCGGGATGGCGGCGCAATTGACCTCGATGAAAGGTTTGGTGAAACGGGGGGAGAGGGTGTGAATAAGTTGGGCCACGAGCTCCTTGCCGGTACCATTCTCGCCGGTGATGAGCACCGAGCCGGTGGTGGGGGCCACTTGTCGGATCAACTCGCGCACCGCCTTCATGCTCGGGCTGCTGCCGATCAGGTCGCGAGGCTTTCGGACTTGCTTTCTGAGTGCCTGATTCTCCCGCAGAAGATCCTGATTGTTGGCGGCATTCTGAATCAGGACAAGCAGACGCTCCAGGGAGAGGGGTTTTTCAACAAAGTCCCACGCACCGAGCTTGACCGCTCTAACCGCGGTCTCGATCGTGCCGTGGCCGGACATCATGATGACGGTCTGATCCGGCCATTCATTCATGATGCGTTTGAGCGTCTCCAGACCGTCCAGATCCGGCATCCAGATATCCAGGATGACGATATCCGCACGCGATTCCCGGAGACGATCGATCCCAGCGACTCCCGATGCCGCAGTCCGGACGTCATAACCCTCGTCCTTCAACGCTCCTCCGAGGGACTGTCGAATTGATATCTCATCATCGATGACAAGGATGCTCTTGGCCATCTGATCCTCTCCTGCTCTCACTCACCGCTACCGGCTCCGACGATCCTGGACTGGATGGTCGGAAGCTCAATACTGAATTCCGTGCTCCGGCCCGGATCAGAATGGACCCGGATGAAGCCGTTGTGATCGTTCACGATCCGCTTGGCGATCGCAAGCCCCAAGCCTGTTCCTTCGGATTTGGTCGAAAAATAGGGTTCAAAGATGCGTGACAATACCTCTTCACTCATCCCCGGGCCATTGTCGCGCACATTCAGCGTCGCGAGTCCGAGAACTTCCTCATAGCGGGTCCGAAGTTCGATCCTTGCCTTGCAATCCGGAGAAGCCGGCTCTCCGAATGCGGCAACGGCGTTCTCGCAAAGGTTGATCAGAACACGTTTGATTTGCTCACGGTCGAAATCAAAAATCGGCATCTGCGAATCCGGATTGAACTCGAAGTGAACCGCGGGATGAGCAGGTCCGTAGAGAGCGAGCACTTCCCGTACGACGAGATTCAAGTCGCTCGGAGCCGGATTGACCTCCGGCAGGCGCGCGAACTCAGAAAATTCGTTCACCAGATCCCGAAGCTCGTCCGTATGGGTGATGATCGTATCGGTGCACTCACGGATCAGCTCCGCATCCTTGCCTGATTGCTGCAAAAGTCGACGCTGCATGCGCTGCGCGGACAGCTTGATCGGCGTCAGCGGGTTCTTGATTTCGTGGGCGATGCGCCTTGCCACTTCACGCCAAGCCATTTCGCGCTGGCCTTTGAGCACTTCGGTAATATCATCAATGGCGATGACGGCGCCCCACGGACGGCCGTACGCGTGCTCCGCCAGCGGTGTGACTACGGCCGACAATGTCTTCGTTCGCTCGCCCAAGCGGTAGGTCCACTGGGGTGCAAGCTCACGCTCGCTGAGAGGGTTTCCGTCCCGAACCGGATCCATGACCGACCTCAGAATCGCATCCAGCGCATCGGTCGTCCCGGGGATCGCTTGGACCAAAGGATTGCCGACCACTTCGGTTCCCGCCTTTTCGAAAATCCCCTCGGCGGCGCGGTTGTAACTTTGAACAATCCCGTCCCGCTTGACCACAATGACACCCGTGGCGACGTTGGAAAGCACTGCCTCAAGTTGGAGCCGGCGACTCTCGAGACTCCTGCTGGCCTCATCCAGGCGCGCCCGATTGACACTTAGATCCCGGGTCATGGCGTTGAATGAGTCCACCAGAACACCCAGTTCGTCGTGCCCGGATTTCTCGATATGAACATCCAAATTGCCCGAGCCGACTTCTCGAGCTCCGGCAACCAGATTCTCAACGGGAGTGGTCAATTCCTTGGCAAGGTAGAGTCCGATCCAGATCGCCACGAAGATGATCACCAGAGTCATCAGTATCAGGATGACGAGAAAGGTCGACTTCATCGGGTATTTCAGCGGATTGATATCCCGATAGTCATCCACGACATTGGCGATCTCGCCCACCTTGTTCTGCAATGTCCGTGAGAGAAAGGCGCTCACGATTACGACCCCCTCCACCCGGCCTCCGATCCGGACCGGGTGCCCGGAGCGGATCACGTCACCGGTGGAAACCTGCTGCAGAAATGAAAGGGGCTCGCCGGAGAACATTTTCTTGAGCGTCTGAAACGCCAGCGGAGGGAACTCGCTCTCAACACCTCCCTGCTCCTGCCGGACCCGGTGAATGCGCTCATCGAGCGGATCGTGATAGAACTCCACACTCTCCAGAACCAGCAGCTCCCGCTGATCGGCCAGAAAACTTCCGACCCATGCCGGGGGGGCGCCGAGCAATCGCGCTGCGTTCATGCCCGTCTCAGCTGACACCTCGCCGGGAAGCTCCTTCTCCAGCCTCCGGGCAAGGAGGGAAGCGATATGACCGGAAAAATGCGCTGCTGTCTCGCTTGCGTTCTTGTAGTAGGCATCCGTGATCTCGAGAGATGCTTCCAGGGTGTTCTGGATCTTCATCGAAAACCACCGCTCGAAGCTCGAGTTGATATAAATCGCGGAAATCAAAAAGAGCAGCAATGTGGGCGTGATGGATAGCCCGAGAAAAGCGATGACCAGCTTGGTCTTCAGGCTTGCGCCGAGAATTTTCCGCCGGCGCTCCAGGAAAATCTTCCCGACATTCCGGAAAACGAGCCAGAGTGTCGCGATCAACAGAATGAGATTGAGGTTCAGAAGTCCGAAGAAGACGATGGAATTTGCAAAGGGCACCGAAGAAGACGACTGTGCCAAGCGGTACTCAACGACCGTGAGTCCGCAGAAAAGGGAAACCAGAATGGCGATCGCCCACCATTCCCGGCGTCTCTTGGTCAGTTCGTGGCTATTCCCTCCGGAACGATCATCCCTCTGCATTCAGCAGGATGAATGTCAAAGTGCCGCCCTCCGGGCAAGCGCTTCGATCACCTTTTGAACACCGGACTGCAATTGACTTCCGACGACGGTGTCAACGATCGGAGCGGCGACATTGGGATCCATCGACAGCCAATATCGAACGTAGGCCTCGCCACTCCCGGTCGACAGTACAAACCACGAGCCATCGAGGGCATCCATGGCCGAGTTCTCGGGAAAAGGCCACTGGGACCGTTTGGGCTGCAGCTCCCACTCGCTGCCTGTGGGCAGCGTGTGCACTCGGAGGTAATGTTTCGAGGAAAGGGGGATTCCCACGGCAGTGAGGATCATGTGACTCCACACATGGATCATGTTCTCCGCCCGATCATATCCGACGGTACGACTGGCTTTGAGATGGGGCATCCCCATCGCCACGTACTCGTCAAACCTCAGGGCTTCACTCAGGAGGCGATCCCTGCTCACATTCTTGAGAATGGCGGACGCATCCACGATGATGCGCCCCGAAGCCCGCTCTTTCTTCACCCGTGGAAGCCCGTTTCTCGCCCGCAGGGCGTCGATATTGACCGTCGGATCGACTTCATGGCGCCCTTCGAACGCGAACACCGGATGCAGGGTGGCGATCAGGCTGAAAAAGACGGCATGAATTGCAAGGAACTTCCGCGGATTCTTCGAAGTGATCATTGATTCAGGCTCCTTTGAACAGAGATCGGCCGGACCGATATCATATCTCCAAGGGCAGCTCCACGAGAAATTCGGAGCCTCCTTGCGGAACCCGCCGCCCCCGAAGACGCCCCCGATAAGCCTCGATAATCCTTGAAGATGCGGACAGTCCAAGACCGGTCCGACCGGCGAAAGACTCCGCACGCCATGCAACACCCCGGATCCCTGAAACAGCGTCCATATCAATTCCGGGTCCCGAATCCCGGACCCTCACCAGCAATCGGTTCGAGTCCTCGGTAATTTCGACTTCGACGGCCCCCCCGGGCCTACGGAGCTGGGCCTGCAGGGCGTTCTCCAATATCACCCATAGGGCGTGCACGAGGTGCGGATCACTCTCACCCCCGGGCTCCCGACCTCCTTTGATCCGCGCCGGCACACCCCATTCGGCCGCGAGAACCTTGAAACGGGCAATCGCCTCTCCGACGGAGGGGCGAATCGCCTTGAGATGAAACCGAGTCCTCTCGCCCCCCAGGATAGCGAGATTCTGAAGCATCGGACCTGCCCGGACAGCCGAGCGCTCGGCGCCGGCGACAAGCTCTCCGGCACGGGCTAGCACCCCTTCCATATCACTTTGCGCCAAGAGGCGCCCGGCCTGCTCGAGCCGGGCGGAAATTCGAAACAGATGATTGCCGAACTGATGCCGGAGACTTCTGTAAAGTTGAGCGTTGGCCTCGCGCTCATCGCAAATCACGGCAAACAAATTCCGAAATGTGTCCCTGAAAACACATTTGACGAGCTCGGGTGACAGCGTCTGCAGGATTGGTCCATAGATTTCAAAGTCATCGCGAGGACCACTCGCAAACTGCGCGACCACTCGAACGACGGGATCTCGAGGGCCTCGCGCTCGAGCGGAATCCTCTTGTCCTCGAAGCGAAATCACTTCGAGGACGGTCGCCGCGAACTGATTCCCGAATGGAATTTTGGCTTCCTCGAAGCCGCAGATGGCCGCATTGACGAGGGGATCGATCGAAGGATCCCTTGGTTCCGGCTGATAATCGATCGAGAGAAATATAATCTCGCGTCTTGGGAAACATTCGCGCCAATCGAACTCCTGAGTCGTCATGATGTTTCTTTAACGTGACCGAGTGCCGCAGTGTGAATTGAAAACACACCAGCGAACTTCTCAATTCGAACAACGTGGCAAGAAAAAAGAATTCCGACCAAAGATCTTTTGTTGCACATCAGAAAATTAGAGTTCAGAATCAGAGGAGTGGTTCTCAATCGGATCTGGAGCTCTGGGGAGTTCCAACCAATAAACCGGGAACCCTTTCATTGAGGAGAATATCAATGGCAACCAAGAAGAAAGCTGCAAAGAAGAAGACTGCAAAGAAAAAAACCGCAAAGAAAAAGACTGCCAAGAAGAAGTAAGGCATCTGATTCAGGTTTTTATAAAAGCCCCGGAATCCGCGAGGAATCCGGGGCTTTTCTCTTTTTATATCACTAATTATCCGAATCACTCAGGGCGCGGATTGACTGATTTTTCTTGCGGCCCTCATTGGAAGGGACGGGCCACCGTACACCCAGCCCGAATAAAGCTCGATCAGTTCGGCGCCGAGTCGAACTCGAGCGAGCGCTTCGTCCTCATCCATAATTCCACCGACGGAAATCATCGGAAGCGGGGAAAGCTCTTTCATTCTGACAAGAAACTGCCGCGAAAGGTCCCGGACTTTATTCCCGCTCCATCCACCAGCAGCTCCCAGGTGCTCACCACCCAACGTGTTGGAGAGCACCCAGCCGTCGCAGCCCCACTCACTCGCGCCATTCGCCAGCACTTCGAGAAAATCGGCTTCGATGCTCTCGGGTGCGAGTTTGAGAAGAATCCGGGGCCGCAACATCCAGCTCTCGGTAAGTTCTCGAACTGAGAGGAGCAGCGGCCGAAGAAAATCAGGATTCTGAAGGTCCCGCAGTCCGGGAGTGTTGGGAGAGCTCACATTGACGACAAGAAAATCGGCGAGCTCGGCGAAGGGACGGGCCGCTGCGACATAGTCCGATATCGCTTTTTCCCTCGGGGTATCTTTGTTTTTCCCCAAATTGACTCCGACACGGAAGGATGCAGGCAGGCGCGGACGCGCATCCGCCACCCGCGCCGCAACTCGAACGGCGCCATGATTATTGAAGCCCATGCGATTGAACAGCGAGCCCGATGCGGGATCTCGATACAGTCGCGGTCTGGGGTTTCCCTTCTGGGGAAGAGGTGTCACGGTTCCAACCTCGCAAAAACCGAATCCAAGATCGGGGAGCGCGGAAAGAACGACACCGTTCTTGTCAAAACCTGCGGCCAGTCCGACCCGTGAGAGAAAGGGCATGCCAAAGGCCTCAGGCAGGCGCGTGCTGTCCGGCGGTGCACTCAAAAGACGGCCGCTGAGCAGACGATTGGGTCCGCCTCCCATGGCCTGCATCAAACGGATGGATATCAAGCCGAGCTCATGTGCGGTTTCGGCATCCATCCTGAATAGCAGGCCTCTCAGGGCCCTCCAAAGCACCTCCCGCCAGGAGGCGCACGTGCCGGCGTCCGGCGCCGAGCGGGTCATGATGAACTTCCCTTCGGCCGCCGATTAAAACTTTGCATGAAGAATCCATCCGGCCCCCCGGGTAAAGGACCGTGGAATCCTCCCGGACCGGCCTCGAAATCCGGATGTTCGGCGAGAAAGCGGGATACCAGTTCAACGCTTTCGGCTTTTGAGAAAGTGCAGAGCCCATAAACCAATCGCCCACCTGGACGGACCAAGCGGGAGTAGACCGAGAGGAGCCGCAGCTGCGTAGCGGGAAGCTCCTGAAAATCCTCGGGTGATGATTTCCACTTGATATCGGGGCTCCTTCGCAAGATCCCGAATCCACTGCAAGGGGCATCGACCAGGACGATATCAGCACTCCCGCTGAATCGCTCCAGTTGCTCCGACTCGGCGCCTTCATCGACCTTGACCGCCTGAATCGAATTCAGCCTCGCGGCCTTGGCTCTCCGTCGCAACGCCTGAAGTTTTCGTTCGGAAACGTCATAGGAGAAAACACGTCCCCGCCCATCCATGAGATCAGAAAGTGCAAGAGACTTGCCGCCCGCACCCGCGCAGGCATCCACGACGACCGGAGCACCGGCCTTGAGTTCCTGCTCCGGGACAAACGCGCGCAACTCAGCTCCCGGCACAATCGTCAGACATGGCGAGAAGTGCTCGGGCCACAATGCGAAATGAGCCATGCATTGGGAGCCCAGATCTTGAATTTCAAAGAGACCGTCTTTGGCAAGAGAGGTGCCCAGCACAGGCACATATTCGGAAAGGACCACGCCCGAGGGGACAATTGGATCGATATGCGAACCTGCAGGGACAACCACCTGATCCCCCAGCGCGCCGAGGAGTCGCTTCTGGCCTATTCTTCGAGAGGCGCGCAGCGACAGCGGCGGATCGCTGGCCAATGCACGGCATAGATTCTCAGCCTGCTGCTCGCCCCATTCTCCTGCCCAAGCCTCCTGCCAAGACGGAGGGAAGTCCTCCCAGCCCGCTCCGTCACCCGAGCGGCGCAACACTCTGAGGGCCTGTGCCGAAGGGCCCGGGGGCGGACCGACCTCCGGCATATCTTCGCAGAGGTCGATGAATTTTTGACCCAGCTCCTCGACTCCACGCCAATCGAGAAGTTGGTCCGGGGGAAGACTCCAGACGCCGGCATTTGCCAGGGCCTCCGAACGCAACGTTCGGGCCAGAGCAACCGGACGACGCAGAAGAACCGGCAGGAAAGCTGCAATGTAAGGCTTGAGGTCCTTGGGAGTCTGCGACAGTGCCGCATCCAGATGAACGGGAGAACTGAAGAGCTTCTGCCAGACTTCAGTCAACGACTCATGGAATCGATCCACGAAAACTTGCTGCCTTGAATAACGTGCCATGTGACCGAGAGCTTAGCCGGAAGCGCGGTGGAATGCCATCCCCGGGAAGGAACACCATTGTCTTGATCGTAAGAGTCGGCCGGTCTACCGTTTTGGTGAGACTCAACTGGAATCACAAGGAGCGTGACACATGATCGACTTTTCACTCACAGAAGAGCAGCTGCAACTTCAGGAACTGGCAAAGAAGTTCACCAAGGAAGAAATCGTACCCAAGGCTCACCACCACGACAAGACGGGCGAATATCCTCATGATATCGCAAAAAAAGCGTGGGAACTCGGTCTGATGAACACGCACATTCCCGCCGAGTACGGCGGCCTCGGGCTTGGGGTCCTCGAGGGCTGCGTGATCACGGAAGAGTTTGCCTATGGATGCACCGGGATCGCCACTGCCATGGAGGCCAACACGCTCGCTGCAGCCCCGGTGATTGTCGCCGGCAGCGAGGAAGTGAAAAAGGAGTTCCTCGGCCGACTCACGGCGGAACCCAAATTTGCCGCATATTGCGTGACGGAACCGGGAGCCGGATCGGATGTGAGCGGCATCCGAACCACTGCAAAAAAAGTAGGGGATGATTACATCATCAACGGGTCCAAGATGTGGATCACGAACGGCAGTGTTGCCGATTGGTACTTCGTACTTGCCTACACGGATCCAGCAGCCAAGCACAAAGGCATGAGCGGCTTTGTCGTTCCGGCGAATCTTCCAGGCATAACGGTCGGAAAAAAAGAATGGAATATGGGTCAACGCGCGAGCGACACCCGCGGAATCACCTTCGAAGAGGTGAAGATACCCGCCAAATACCGCCTTGGGAACGAAGGGGACGGGTTCAAGATCGCCATGAGCGCTTTCGACCACACGCGTCCCGCGGTTGCAGCGGGTGCCGTTGGTCTTGCTCGTCGCGCGATGGACGAGGCCATTCAGTATTCCATGACGCGCAAGACCTTCGGGCAGCCCATCGCAGGATATCAAGCCATCAGCTTCATGATCGCCGACATGGCCAAGGATATCGAAGCAGCGCGGCTGCTGGTCCACAAGGCGGCTTGGACTATCGATAAGGGCGAAAGAAACACCAAGCTTGCCGCCATGGCAAAATCGTTCGCAGCCGACATGGCAATGAGGGTCGCAACCGACGCTGTTCAGGTGTTTGGTGGCTACGGGTACTCGGAGGAATATCCGGTCGAAAAACTCATGCGCGACGCCAAGATCTATCAAATCTACGAGGGCACCAGCCAGATTCAGCGCCTGATCATTTCCAAAGAAATCTTCGAGAGACGCTGAACAAGTCAACCCAGCCCGAAGAACCTTTTGGGAAGAACGGGGCCGTGACTCCTACCCGGAGCCCCGGCCCATTTTCCTAAGACGCGGGACCGTACGACTCCAGAATTAAACCGTACCGAAGGTGGGCCCCCTGAATCTCGTGTTTACGAGGGTTTCATGCCGCTTGTTTGAGGGGGTGGGAGCTTTCCCGGAGCTCTCCGAAGAAGCCCTTGAGTTCAAGTTCAAGGAGTTCCCGGAGGTGAAAGGGATTCAAGCCAACATATCTCAATTCAAGCGCCAGTTTGGCCTCTTTTGAGAGATCGGCAGAATCCAGCAAACGTTGATGGGGAGTTTGGGGTCTGTCGTATTTCT
>Ga0172372_10009067_pt1 | contig 12989 bp, 10 predicted proteins | sample LakKiv5m_2_FD_114544 | JGI IMG/M metagenome (GOLD analysis project Ga0172372, IMG submission 114544) | Freshwater microbial communities from Kabuno Bay, South-Kivu, Congo - kab_092012_9.5m | ecosystem: Environmental > Aquatic > Freshwater > Lake | place: Democratic Republic of the Congo...
CGACCGAGGCCAACGAGGTGAACCGCAAGTACCTCGAGACCAAGCGCGACAAGCTGGGGCACAGCCTGCCAAGGCACTTGGGTTGAGCGAGTCCAGCTTGTTTGCCTAAGGCCAATTCAGAAATAGACTTAGGTGCCATCCACCGACCGGGAACGATGCGCCGATGCCCGGTCGGCGTCCTCTGGCCGCGCATGCCAGCCGCTGGGCGTCGATTCTAAGTACAGAGCTGCAAAAGACTTGCGATATCATTTCGTTTCGTCTCCCCGGTGCGTCGCGGGCGAGTCCCTGCGCGTGTGCGCCGGGTGCGAGGAATAGACACGGAGCGCCCGCGTCCAAAGGGCCGACATGGAGAGGGTCCGCATGGAACAGGAAGCCGCCAGCGATGCCGCCTTGGTCTCGGAGACCTTGGCTGGCAACCAAGCTTCGTTCCAGTTGCTCGTCGAGCGCTACGAGACGCGCGTGTACGCCTTGCTGCGGCACTACGTCAAGAACGCCAGCGAGCTCGAGGACCTCGCGCAGGAGACCTTCCTCAAGGCCTACCGGCGCCTCGACGGCTTCGAGGGCCACTCGTCGTTCTACACGTGGATCTACCGCATCGGCGTCAACACGGCGCTCGACCACTTGAAGAAGCGCGGCCGCTCGCCGTTCGCCTCGACCGACGATCCCGAGGTGCTGGCCGAGCCGACGCAGGTCGAAGGGCGCATCGCCGCGCCGCACGCCGCGCTGGAACGGGCCGAAGTGGCGCGCGTGGCGCAGGCGGCGCTCGAGCAGCTGCCGGAGATCTTCCGCACGGTGCTCGTGCTGCGCGAGTACGAGGAGCTCGCCTACCAGGACATCGCCGACATGCTCGGCATCTCGATCGGCACGGTCGAGTCGCGCCTGTTCCGGGCGCGCGCGAGGTTCAAGCAGGCGGTGCTGGAACTGCACCCCGAATACGGCGCCGACGCCGACGAGGACTGAGGCCACGATGAACTGCAACCAAGCCACCACCTTGATCGGTCCGTATCTGGACGGCGAGCTCAACGAAGCGCAGGCCGGTCCTCTGCGGCGCCACTTGCTGGCGTGCGCCGGGTGCCGCACGGGCGTGCAGTCGCACAAGGACCTGCAACGCTGGTTCGTCGAGGCCGAGCCGGTCGTCGTGCCCGCGGGCTTCGCGGCGCGGGTCGCGCAGGCCGCCTTCGCCGGCGAGTCGCGCGCGTTGCCGACGGTGCCCGCGCCCCAGCCCACGCCGTTCGTCGTGGCCGCCGGGCGCGCCGAAGACGGGCCGCGCGCCGAAGGGCGCTTGCTGCGCTTCGTCCTCGGCCTGACCAGCGTCGCCGCCGCCGCCACGATCATGGTCGTGCTGTCCACGCGCGACAACCGCTTGAGCGAGGGCGCCGGCTTGCGCGCCGACGAGCGTCCGCGCTTGACCATGGACCATGCCGTCGAGGAGCTCGAGGCCTTGCAGCGCGCCGAGGGCGCGGGGATCGCCGGCCGGTGAGCGCCGAGTCGCGGGTCGAAGACTCCAGGTCCGGCGCGCGCCGGTTGGAGGACCTGCGTCTTTGGATCGTGGTGCTCTTCGCCACCGCCTTCGGGGCGGGCTTGGCGGTGGGCGCCTTCCTCGTGCCGCGGACCGCGTCCGTCGCGGCCGAGCGGGGCTCGGGCTTCGAGGACTACGCGCGGTTGCTGGTCGAACGCTTCGAGCTGTCCGACAAGCGCAAGGAGCTGCTCGCGGTGGTGCTCGAGGAGTACCAGGCCGATCTCGACGTGCTGCGCGCGCGGCATGCGGCGCGCCTCGCCGAGGACATGGAGCCCGAGTTGCGCGAGCTGGGCTTGCGCTATCGGGCCATCGTGCGCGACAAGGTCCTGCCCGTCGCCGGGCGGGAGGAGTTCGACCGGCTGGCAATGGACGCGCGCTGAGTGGATCATGTCGCGCCGGGCGGACGCCGCCCGCGCGCTTGGCGGGCGGACAACGCATACAACCATGGCAAGAACCTGCGGAATCAGAATCGGACCGAAGCGCTTCGAGCTCGTCGTCCTCGAGGGCGGCGCCAAGAAGCACAAGGTCGTGGCCACCGCTCGCGGCGAACTGCCGCGCGACGGCGACGAATCGGCCGCGGCCAAGGTGCTGCGCGATGCGTTGGCCGCCGCCAAGGCCCCGGTGGACGACGTGATGGTCGCCATCGACATCGGCCTGGGCGCCTTCCGCACGCACAAGGTGCAGTTGTCGGACCGCGCCAAGATCGAAGAGACGCTCAAGTACGACGTCGAAGGCGAGTTCCCGCACTTGGCCATCGACGATGCGGTGGTGGACTTCGAGCAGCTCGACAACGCCGGCGACACCAGCCAGTTGCTCGTCAGCGCCGTCAAGAAGGAAGACGTGCGCCGCGTGGTCGACTTGCTGGCCAAGGCCGGCGCGGAGCCGATGGAAGTCGAGCTCGAGGGCAGCGCGGTGTACAACGCCGCCAATGCGGCCGGTCTCCTGGTCGCCGACAAGGCCCAGGTGCTGGTGCATGTAGGCGAGCACTCGACCTGCGTCGTGATCGTCGATGGCGGCAAGCTGCGCGAGGTGCGCGCCATCCCGTTCGGCGCGCATGGCGCGGCGACGGCGGCTCCCGCGGCAGGCGCGGAAGGCGAACCAGCCCCGGCCGTGGGCGCCGACGAGCAGCAACGCCGCCTGATCGTGGCGGCCACGCGCATCCGGCGCGAACTGGCGCGTTCCGTGGCGGCCGCCCGCACCGCCAACCCGCTCGATGATGTGCTGGTCTGCGGGCTGGGTGCCAAGTCCTTGCTTGGCGAGCCGATCCTCGATTGCGAGGTCAAGCTGCTCGAGGTGTTCGGCGCCGAGACCGGCGCGCCCGATTCCGATCCGGCCGAGCATGTCGTCGCCTACGGGGCGGCCGTGCGCCAGCTTGGCGGAGGCGCGATCAAGGCCTCGTTGCGCCGCGAGGAGTTGCGCTACAGCGGCACGTGGGAGCGCCTCGAGCTGCCGCTGATGGTGCTTTCGCTGCTCGTCGTGCTGGGCATGGGCGTGTGGTATCGCGGGTTGCTCGACGACACGCATGCGCTCAAGGCCGACTTGGTCTTCTGGCGCGACAGTGCGCGCAACTTGCTGGTGCCCGAGGCCAAGTCGGCCCGCGTCGGCAACCTGGCCAAGCCTTCACCGGACTTCCTCAAGCTGGTCGAGGGCTTCAAGAACCCCGCCAACGAGGCGCTGCCCAACGAGCAGATCGACGCGATGCAGCGGATGATCATGGCCGAGGTCGCGAAGATGAAGAAGGACCTCGGCCGGGACGCCGAGATGGTCCAGCCGCAGTCGGCGCTGACCGGCATGGCGGCGGTGCTCGGCGTGCTGCAGGCGGAGTCGGGTCGCGGCACGCGGCCTTCGCTGCGCAAGCTTTCCGCGACCTACCAGCAAGGCAAGCAAGGCAAGGGCGACTTCGTCCGCGTCACGATGGACTTGACCTTCTTCGCCGACGACGTGGTGCTCGCCACCGAGCACTTCGAAGCGCTGAAGCGCACGCTGCGCGAGCAACCGTGGTTCTTGGCGCTCGACGACAAGAATCCGACCAAGCCGTTGGAGACGAGCCAGGGCATGTCCATCACGGGCTTGGTGGTGGACGTCGATTGCACCAAGATCCCCGCCGGGAACAGCTGAGGACGAGCCATGGGATTCTTCAAGGACATGAACCTCGCCCGCGGCGTCGTGCTCGCTTCCGTGCTCGGCTCGGCCGTCCTCGGTTGGTTGGGCTGGCAGGAGCAAGCCAAGCTGCGGACCCTCGAGGCCGCCGCGGCCAAGCCCGAGATCGAGAAGGACATGGTCACGCTCATGACGTTGGGTCACGAGCACACTCAACTGAAGGGCGCGCTCGACGGCCAATCCGGCGCGGGTTCCGACGACATCCAGAGCTATGTGCGCCGCCAAGCCACCACGCCGCGTGTCGACCTCGGCAACGTCGAGCTGGACAAGGACGTCAAGCAGATCAGCAAGGGCATCAACGACGATGTCTACCGCATCTACTTCCGCGACAAGGATCGTTCCTTCGATCGGACGAGACTGACGAACTTCCTCTACATGCTCGAGGAAGGCTCGCCGCGGGTGAAGGTCACCGAGATCAAGCTCGAGACGGCGGACAAGCGCTTGAAGGACCACGAAGTCCCGAACGACTTGTGGGCCTTCGAGGCGCGCATCACCGTGCGCCAGCGCACGACGACGCCCTGAAGGCTCCGCGTCTACCGTCTCGTCCGTGGGCCCGGTCCACGCCGGGCCTGCTTGTTTCCACGCCGGCGAGTGCGCGGATTCGGTCCCATGCGCGGGATCGCCGTCCCTGCGCACCTTGCGAGGCGATCGAACTGCGACTACGATAGGACTTGAACATGCGCCTGATGTCCTCTTGGCACCATCACTGTATCTCCATGTCCCTCGCGGGGCCTGGGTCGGTGGCGCCATGGAAGCAGTGAGCTTCCGCAGGACAACCTGAGCGCGACACGCGACGCCGGCCCCGACAGCCGGCGTCGGTCGTTCCACGGGGGAACGGCGATGCCGGCGGGCGCCCGGCCAGCCGACGAAGGAACGAACCGTGGAGAGCATTGTCGCAGCGATCGGACGCCGCGCCCTCGAGGCGCAGGCGGGCAACGCCACCTTGGACTGCGTGCTGGGCCCGTGCACGGCCGTGGAAGGAGCCGCCATGCAGGCTGCCTTCCACAAGCTCGGGCGCCATCTGCGTCCGTGGTCCAGCGTGGACGACCTGCGCTTCGCCGACGCGGTCGTCCTGCCTTGGAGCGCGTGCCATCGGCGTGGCGCGCGCCGATTCGAGGACCTCGGGCTCGCCGACGCCGTGCGCGAACGCATCGAACGTGGTCGGCCGACCTTGGTCGTGGGCACGGCCGTGCAGGTCGTCGGGGCCGGCATCCTCGGCGAGCACGCGCCAGGGTTGGAAGCGGTGGGCGTGCGCGCCGAGCGAGGCGCCATCGATCCCGAGGCCTGCGCCTTCGAGGAGGTTGCCACCACGGGCGCGATGCGCTTCGTGCGGCCCGGACGCTACGCGTTCCAGAAGCGCTACCGCGTGCCGCTGCCACCCGCGGGTTGGGCCAGCGCCTACGCCGAGGACGGGCGCTTGCACGTGGCGGCGCTGGAGCGCGGTCAAGTGCTCTTGACGCAGTTCCGACCCGAGCTCTCGGGCGTCGCGGGTCTCGAGGTGCTGTCGCGCTGGTGCGCGGCCGCCGAGTCGGGCTTGCAAGGCGTGGTGCGTCCGGTCGGGGCGCGCGAGGAGCTCGGCTTGCTGGCGGCCGCAGGCTGAATCGTCGCCGCCGCGTGGAGGGGGCGCGTCAACGCGCGTTCGTTCGGCGCGGCGGCAGCGGCTGCACGGGTCCGGAGCCGATCGCGTAGTACGAGCGGCGCGGCTCGGCCACCAGCCGCGCCGCATCCTCCAAGGCGCGCCGCGGATCGTCGCGCGGCCCACGCGGCGCGCGTCCTTGCCGGTCCTGCGCGCTCGCCATCATGCGCAGCAAGCGCGCCAACTCATGGTGCAGCTCGTCGCGTTCGGCGCCGGAGCGGCGCTCTTCGACGCGCGCCACGAAGTCCGTCAACCGTTCGGGATCCGTGCCGTGCTTCCACAACAAGCACTTCGCCACGCCCGCGGGGCGCGAGCCGGGCGCCTCGCGCAGTTCGGCGCCGCGCGACCATTCGAGGCGCGCCAACGCCGACCAGGTGAAACCCAGGCAGGCGAGGGCCACCAACGAGGCCACCATGAAGCGGCGCGCTCGCGCACCCGTATCCGACCATGCCGCCAAGGCGGCGATGCCCGCCAGCAACACGAACGGCTGCGGCGCGAGCAGGTAGCGGTAGTCGATCAACCACTCGCGCAGTCCCAGGCCAAAGGGCGCCAGCAGGTAGAGCGGCAGGTACGCGATGGGCCACGCCAGCACGACGACGAAGGCGTCGAGTTCGACTCGCACGGGGCGCCACGGCAGGGCCGCGCCGATCCAGGCTTGCAGCTCGCGCCGCCAGCGCCAAGCGGCCCATGCCCACGCCAGCGCCATGGCCAAGCCGACCAAGGTCGCGCCCAGGTGCACGCCACCTTGCGGCGTGGAGTGGAGCCACAGCGAGTCCGCCCAGTCGCGTGACACGAGATCGGACAGCTTGGTCCACGGCGAGAGGCCGTCGTCGGGCAACGCCAGGCCGCCGACCGTGTCCCCGTCGTAGATGCGCAACGCGCCACCGTAGCGCAGCTGGTAGAACAGGAACGGGATCGCGCCGACTGCGATTCCGGCGAGGCGCGGCAGGAACGAAGCGCGCAAGCAGAAGCGCCTGTCGCGCGCCCAATCGAGCAGCGGCACCAACACCAATGCCGGACCGATGCCGAAGCTGAGGTGTCCGCCGTAGGCGAGTCCGCTGGCGAAGCTCCAGCCCTTGTGCGCGTGGTCGTGCAGTCGGTCTTCGTTCCACAGCCACAGGAGCACGAAGACCAGGGCAGCCAGTTCGCAGTGCGTGCCTTGGGCGGTCGCCGAGGCGTAGAGCCAACCCGGCGGCATGCACGCGAGCATGAGTCCGCCGAGCCAAGCGGCGCGGCGCCCGGCGCGACGCTCGAGCAAGAGGAAGCCCGCGAAGGCCAACGCGAAGGCGAAGGGCAGCACCGCCAGACGCAGGGCGAAAAGCGTCTCGCCGAACAAGGCGAAACTCGGCGCCGCCATGACGCCGACCCAGTTCATGCCACCCCAGAAAGGGATCTGGTGGTCCTGCAGCGGCAACAGTGGTCCGTGCACGAGCTCGTGCGCGATGTTGCCCCGCATCCACTCCTCGGGCCACGGCTCGCCTTTCCAATAGATGTCGAGCGGCGGCGCCCACATCACCACCAAGCGCAACGCGACCGCCAGCAATCCGCAAGAAAAGGCCGCGATCCAAGCGGGGCGTGAAGGCGCGGTGGAGGAAGGCGGGGCCATGCGAGCTTGCCTTCAGGATAGCTCCTGAACACGGCGCGCCCATGGCGATCCAAGGATGGCGCGCGACGCGAATCCTCCACTTGGAGAGGATCCCTTGCTCGTGTACGCTCGAAGCATGTCTCGAATATCCGTCAAGCTCATGGCCTTCTCCTTGCTGGCGACGGCGATGCTCGTGGCTGCCAGCGAGTTGTTGCTGCGCTCTTGTGCTGCTTCGCGTTACGGACCGAAGGAGCCGATCGTGTGGGAGCTCGGGGACGGAGCGACCGGCGCCGCGCTGAACGATGTGTCGCGCGGCCTGTGGAGCCCACGCCCCGGAGCGACGGATCCTTGGGGCGAGGTCGTGGGCCAGCTGGGGTGCAGGGGGCCGGATCCATCGGGCGATGAAGGGCGCTTGGTCGTGCTGGCGCTCGGGGACTCTTCGACCTACGGCTATGGCTTGCGCGAAGCCCAGGCTTGGCCGCGTCTCGTCGAGGCGCGCCTGCGCGAGCGCGGCTTGCCGGTGGACGTGGTCAATGGCGGAGTCATCGGCTACACGGTCTGCCAAGGACGCGTGCGCTTCGAGGAACTCGCGCCCTTGGTTCGTCCACGCGTGGTCGTGTTGGCCTTCGGGGCCGTCAACGACCACTACGCCGCTCCTGGAGGCGTGTCGGATCCTGCGCGGGTGGAGCTGTGGTCGCGACGCAACGCCTGGTCCGATCGGTTGCGCCGCGAATCGGCCTTGGTCCAGTTCGCCGCCGACGTGCTTGGCGCCGCGGACAGCCGCGAGGTGGATCTCGCCTTGCAGAAGCAGCGCGAAGCATGGGGTGCGCTCGACTACCAAGGAGTGCGCCGCGTTTCGCTGGAGGACTTCGCCGTCGAGCTGTCGGAACTGTGTGGCGCCGTGCGCGCGCTCGACGCCGAGCCGGTGCTGGTCTCCATGCCGCGGCGGGCGGACTTCGAGGCGCGCAAGCCGGTGCTGCCGCGCTACACCGCCGCGGTGGAGCTGGTGGCCAAGGACGCTGGCGTGGCCTTGGTGGATGCGCGCGCCGCCTTGGCGAGTTGGCCCGCGAGCGACGCGTTCCTGCCCAACGATCGCGTCCACCCCACGCCGGCGGGACACGCACGCATCGCCGACTTGGTGACGGATCTAGTGTTGGTGGCGTTGGATCGTCGCTGACGGGTCCGGCGTGGGCGAGCGCGACTGCCAGCGGCATGTTCCAGCACGCGGCCGCGCGCTCGAGGGCGCGGCCGCTCGTGCTTCAGCGTGCGAGGGCGGGGATGCGCAGGGGCTTCTTGGTGTGCGAGGCGAGGTGTTCCTGCACGCTGCGCACGCTCCAATCGGCGCGGTGCAGCGCGGATAGCGCGCTGACCACGGCGCTGATGCCGGCGAGCGTCGTCACGCACGGCACTCCGGCCGTCACCGCGGCGGCGCGGATGGCCGAGTCGTCGATGCGTTGCTGCTTGCCGTAGGGCGTGTTCAGGATCAGGTCGATCTCGCGGTTCTTGATCGTGTCGACGATGTGCGGACGACCTTCGTGGACCTTGTTCACGCGCGACACGGGCACGCCCGCCGCCTTGAGTGCGCGCCAAGTGCCGTCGGTGGCGACCAACTCGTAGCCCAACGACGCCAGCATGCGCGCTTCGGAGACCACGGCGCGCTTGTCGGAGTTCTTCACCGACAGGAACACGCGGCCCCGCTTGGGCAGCTTGAGGCCGGCGGCAAGGTAGGCCTTGACGAAGGCGTGGCCGAGGTCGGCGTCGATGCCCATCACCTCGCCAGTCGAGCGCATCTCGGGGCTGAGCGTGATGTCGACGCCCGGGAACTTGTTGAAGGGGAAGACCGGCGCCTTGACCGAGTAGTACGGCGGCGCGACTTCCTCGGTGAAGCCCAGCTCCTCGAGGGTCATCCCGCACATGACCTTGGCGGCGAGCTTCGCCAGCGGCACCCCGATGGCCTTCGAGACGAAGGGCACGGTGCGCGAGGCGCGCGGATTGACCTCGAGCACGAAGACGCGGTCGCCCTTGACGGCGTACTGCACGTTCATGAGGCCGATCACGTTCAACTCGCGGGCCATCGCGTGGGTGGCGCGGCGGATCTCCTCGACCAGTTCGGCGCCCAAGGTGTGCGGCGGCAGCACGCAGGTCGAGTCGCCGGAGTGGATGCCCGCCTCCTCGATGTGCTCCATGATGCCCGCCACGACGACGGTCTTGCCGTCCGCGATGCAGTCCACGTCGACCTCGATGGCGTCCTCGAGGAACTTGTCGACGAGGATCGGGCGGTCGGGAGTCGCCTGCACGGCGGTGTGCATGTAGTGCTCGAGTGCCGCGTCGTCGTAGACGATCTCCATGGCGCGGCCGCCGAGCACGTAGCTCGGGCGCACCAGCACCGGGTAGCCGATGCGGCGCGCCACGGCGAAGGCCTCGGCCGCGTCGCGCGCCATGCCGGAGTCCGGCTGGTGCAGGCCGAGCTTCCTGATCATCGCGTTGAACAGCTCGCGGTCCTCGGCCCGGTCGATCGATTCGACCGAGGTGCCGATCAGCGGCGCGCCTGCCTCGTGCAGGCCGTTCGCGAGGTTCAAGGGCGTTTGGCCGCCGAATTGGACGATGATGCCCTTGGGCTTGATCGCCTTGACGATGTTCATCACGTCTTCGTGCGTCAATGGCTCGAAGAACAGGTCGTTCGATGTGTCGTAATCGGTGGAGACGGTCTCGGGATTCGAGTTGACCATCACCGCATCGCGGCCGATCTCGCGCGCCGCGAAGGCGGCGTGCACGCAGCAGTAGTCGAACTCGATCCCCTGGCCGATGCGGTTCGGTCCGCCGCCGAGGATCATGATGCGCTCGCGCGTGGTCTCGCGCAGCTCGCCCTCGTCCTCCCACGTCGAATAGTAGTACGGCGTGGCGGCCTCGAACTCGGCCGCGCAGGTGTCGACGATCTTGTAGGTCGGACGAATGCCGTGCCGTTCGCGCAGCTCGGTCACCTCGGACTCCCGCAGGCCGAAGGCCAGCGCCAACTGCCTGTCGCCGTAACCGAGCCTCTTGGCCTCGCGCAGCAGCCCGGGCGTCGGCTCCGCGCCGGCGAGTTCGCCTTCGAATTCGACCAGTTCGCGGATGTTCTCGAGGAACCACGGGTCGATCCTCGTCGCCTCGTGGATCTCGTCGGTGCTCCAACCCGCGCGGTACGCCGCGCGCAGCGCGAGGATGCGCAAGTCGTTGGGGATGCGCAGCGTGCGCGTCAGCTCGACCGGATCGGCCGCCAGCACCTCGGCCGGGTCGCGCGGATCGAGGCCGATGCCGGGGCGGCCGGTCTCCAGCCCGCGGATCGCCTTCTGCAACGCCTCCTTGAAGGTGCGGCCGATGGCCATCGTCTCGCCCACGCTCTTCATCTGCGTGGTCAGCGTGCGGTCGGCGCCCTTGAACTTCTCGAAGGCGAAGCGCGGGATCTTCACCACCGTGTAGTCGATCGTCGGCTCGAAGCAAGCCGGCGTCTTCTTGGTGATGTCGTTCTTCAGCTCGTCGAGCGTGTAGCCGACGGCGAGCTTCGCGGCGAACTTGGCGATGGGGAACCCGGTGGCCTTCGAGGCCAGCGCGGACGAGCGCGAGACGCGCGGGTTCATCTCGATCACGATCATCCGCCCGTCCTTGGGGTTGATCGCGAATTGGACGTTCGAGCCGCCGCATTCGATCCCGATCTCGCGCATGATCTTGATCGAGGCGTTGCGCAGGTTCTGGTACTCGCGATCCGTCAAGGTCTGCGCCGGCGCGACAGTGATCGAATCGCCCGTGTGCACGCCCATCGGATCGAGGTTCTCGATCGAGCAGACGATGACGACGTTGTCGTTCTTGTCGCGCATCACCTCCATCTCGAACTCCTTCCAGCCCGAGAGGCACTCCTCGATCAGGACTTCGGAGTTGAGCGAGGCCGCCAGGCCGCGCGAGACGATCGCCTCGAACTCGTCGACGTTGTAGGCGATGCCGCCGCCGGTGCCGCCCATGGTGAAGCCGGGACGGATCACGCAAGGCAGCCCGATCTCGGCCATCACGCGGCGCGCGTCCTCCAGCGTGTGCGCGATGCCGGAACGCGCGCTGTCGAGGCCGCAGGCAGTCATGGCCGTGCGGAACAAGTTGCGGTCCTCCGCCTTGCGGATGACCTCGGCCTTCGCGCCGAGCATCTCGATGCCCAGGCGCTCGAGCACGCCCGAGTCGTGCAGCCCGAGGCCGGTGTTGAGTCCCGTCTGCCCGCCGAGCGTGGGAAGGATCGCGTCGGGCCGCTCCTTCTCGAGGATCTTGGCGACGCCTTCGACCGTGATCGGTTCGATGTAGGTGGCGTCGGCCGTCTCCGGGTCGGTCATGATCGTCGCCGGGTTCGAGTTGACGAGGATCACTCGGTAGCCCTCCTCGCGCAGCGCCTTGCAAGCCTGCGTGCCGGAGTAGTCGAACTCGCAGGCCTGGCCGATGACGATCGGACCCGAGCCGATGATGAGGATGGACTTGATGTCGTCGCGGCGGGGCATCGTGGTCGTGGGTGGGGGCGAGGGACCGGCGGTGCGTGTCGGGGGAGGGCACTCGGCTCGAGGGCCGAGCGGGGCTAAACCTCGTCGATTCTCGCAAATCGGAGGCGCCGCGACCACAGTTGGGCGTCCGGTGCGCGTCCCCGCGGCTGGGCGGCGGGGCGCGCGGGTACGCAGGTGGGCGGACGAACCGCCGTGGAGTCGCCGCGAGTGGTTTGGTAGGCAAGGGGCTATGCGCATCCTCAACGCCTTCCCCTTGCTGCTCGCAGCCGCCTGCTCCGCGCCCTCCCTCGACCTCACGCCGCGGCTCGCCATGCTCGAGCCCGAAGGCAGCTTCGGCTTCAACGACACTTTCGGCAACCAAGTCTCGCAGGACCTGCCGGACAACCTCGGCCTGGAGAAGGACTCCAGCTCGCTTGGCTTGCGCGCGGATCTCGATCTGGGAGCGCCCCACCTGACCGCGTCGATCCAAGGCTCCACGCACGATGGCGAGGGCGTGCTGGACGGGGAGATCGAGTACGATGAGCAAGTGATCGACGCCGACGCGTCGGTCGCCACGGACTTCTCGTTGACCGGCTACTCGTTCATCGCGACTTGGGACCTGATCCCCGGCGACAGCTTCGAGCTCGGCTTGGGCTTGGGCGCCAACGTGCTCGACATCCAAATGGAAGTCCAGTCGAAGGACGATCCCACGCAGTCGGTGGCCTTCGACGAGCTCGCCCCCGTGCCGGTCGTGGCCGTGCGCGTCGGAGGAGACATCGGCCCGGTCAGCCTGTCGGCGCTCGCCTCCGGCCTTTCCGTCTCCATCGGCGATCTCGACGCCACCTATCTCGACCTCGACCTGATGGCCAAGTGGCGCCTGCTGGGGGAGAAGGGCGGCTTCGCAGGTTCCCTCGCCGCCGGTTGGCGCCATACGCACCTCGACGCCGAGCTGGATGACGACGCCGACCAAGTCGACCTTGACCTGACCTTCTCCGGTCCCTGGTTCGGCGCGACGATCGGCTTCTGAGCGCGGCGCGCTCAGGCGTGCGCGAGGACCTCGAGTAGGAACGGTTCGTCGACCTCCACGTCGCGCACCAAGACGCCCGGCCGCAGCGGCAGCACCAGCCGCACGCGTCCCCGGGCGTTCTTCTTGTCGAGCCGCATCGCCGCGAGCACGGCGGCTGGTTCGGGCGACTTGGCGCAGCCCGCCTCGCGCAAGCCGGTGGGCAGACCCACCGCACGCATCCACGCCTCCACGCGCGCCGGCAGGCCGGCATCGTCAAGTTTGCCTGACAGGGCCGACGCGCGCAGCGCCAGCACGACGCCGATCCCCACCGCCACGCCGTGCGGGAGGGCACCGTGGCCGAGCGTGGTCTCGAGGGCGTGGCCGAAGGTGTGGCCGAGGTTGAGCAGGCGCCGCTCGCCGCGCTCGTGCGGATCGCGCGCCACGAGGAAGGCCTTTTGCGCCACGCAGGCGGCCACCACTTCGACCACCGCGCCAGCGTCCTGCCGCGCCAACGCCGGTTGCGCATCTTCGATGCGCGCGAGGCCCGCCTCGCCCTCGATGATGGCGGTCTTGAGCACCTCGCCGAGGCC
>Ga0172372_10009070_pt1 | contig 12987 bp, 9 predicted proteins | sample LakKiv5m_2_FD_114544 | JGI IMG/M metagenome (GOLD analysis project Ga0172372, IMG submission 114544) | Freshwater microbial communities from Kabuno Bay, South-Kivu, Congo - kab_092012_9.5m | ecosystem: Environmental > Aquatic > Freshwater > Lake | place: Democratic Republic of the Congo...
TGAGCGGCTCCGGTTATGCCGAGGGCACTCTCTTCCCTTGGACTATGAGCGACTTCTCGCTGATGGATGCCATCGAGTGCGGGATCGTCAAGTTGCCCCGTGTGCCGGTGGCTGACAATATCCCCGGCAACGATATGCCCAAGTTTCGTAACCTGTGGGAGCACATCCGCAAGCGGATGCCGAAGAAGGGGAGGGGTAAGGGGAATGTGCTCGACCCATTGAGCATTCCCGTCGAACTCCAGACCGCGTTGGAAGCTCTCTACGGGCATTACGATAAGACATACACTCTCTGGCAGCGAAGCGGCATCAAGGTGCCACCTTGCTTTATTGTCGTCTGCAACAACACATCTACCTCAAAACTCGTTTACGACTACATTTCGGGGTTCCAGCGCCAGAACGAGGATGGTTCCACCACGCTCGAAAACGGGCGATTTGCGCTCTTTCGCAACTTCGACGAGCACGGCAACCCGATTCCTCGCCCGCGGACACTGTTGATTGACAGCGAACAACTTGAGTCCGGGGATGCGCTCGACGATAACTTCCGCAACATGGCATCCGATGAGATCGATCGCTTCCGCCGCGAAATCATCGAGCGTACTGGCGATCGCCGCCAGGCCGAGAATCTCACCGACCAGGAACTGTTGCGCGAGGTCATGAACACAGTCGGAAAACAAGGGCGGCTCGGTGAATCGATCCGTTGCGTCGTGTCGGTGTCGATGCTTACGGAAGGATGGGATGCGAATACTGTGACTCACGTGCTGGGCGTACGTGCCTTCGGCACCCAGCTTCTGTGTGAGCAGGTCATCGGTCGTGCACTTCGCCGCCAATCGTACGATCTCAACGAAGAGAATCTGTTCAACGTCGAGTACGCCGATGTCCTTGGCATCCCGTTCGATTTCACCGCCAAGCCGGTGGTCGCGCCGCCCCAACCACCCCGCGAAACCATCCACGTCAAGGCCGTCAGGCCTGAACGCGACCCGCTCGAAATCCGCTTCCCCCGCGTCGCTGGCTACCGGGTCGAACTGCCCGAGGAGCGGCTGGAGGCAGAGTTCAACAACGACTCTGTGCTAGAGTTGACGCCGCTATTGGTCGGTCCGTCGAGAACGCGGAACTCTGGAATCATTGGGGAGGGCGTCGACCTCAACCTTGTCCACACGGGAGACCTGCGTCGATCCACTCTCCTGTTCAATCTCACGCAGCGGCTGCTCTATTCCAAGTGGCGCGATCCTGGGGAGGATCCGAAGCTGTTCCTGTTTGGCCAGCTCAAACGGATCACCCGGGAATGGCTCGACGGCTACCTTGTCTGCAAGGGTGGCACTTTTCCTGCGCAACTCATGTATCAGGAACTGGCCGACATGGCATGCGAGCGGATCACTGCCGGCATCACGCGAAAACTGCTTGGTGAACGCCCCGTCAAGGCGATGCTCGATCCGTACAATCCATCGGGCTCAACCCGTCATGTCAACTTCAACACGTCGAAAATGCTCCGCTGGGAAACGTCCGCGCAACGATGCCATGTTAATTGGGCAATCCTCGACAGTGAGTGGGAAGGCGAATTCTGTCGCGTGGCCGAATCGCATCCGCGGGTCAGGGCATACGTCAAGAACCAGAACCTCGGGCTTGAGGTGCCGTACCGCTACGGCTCCGAGACGCGCCGGTACATCCCCGATTTCATCGTGCGGGTCGAGGATGGCCGTGGAGAAGAGGATCTGCTGAACTTGATCGTCGAAACCAAGGGCTACCGACAGGAAGACGCGAAAGACAAGAAGAACACGATGGATGTCTACTGGGTTCCAGGCGTGAACAACCTGAAAAGCTACGGGCGCTGGGCCTTCGCCGAGTTTACCGAGGTCTACCAGATCGAGTCTGATTTCGAAGCCCGGGTCGAAGCCGAGTTCAACAAGATGATCGACGGAATCCAGGGATCTGCGAAGGGTGAATAAATGGCGAAGAAGAAGCAACCTGTCCGGATAACCGTCGAGACGCTCACGCACGATGAGGCGACGCGCAAGAACATCCCCACTGCCGAGCATCAGTCAGTGATGCACGACACTGAGAAAAGCGCGGTCCGCATCGCCTACGAGCGGCGCAACCGTGACCTCGACCCGCAACTGGTCTGGCGTGGTAAGGACGAGCAGGACTGGTCCGACCTGGTGGTCCACGCCCCGCCGCTCTACATCCAGGAGAAGGTGCACCCCAAGGTGCTGATCGACGACCTGCTGCGTCGCAGCAAGGCCGACGAGAAAGCTGCGGCGCCCCAATTTGACCTATTCGCAGACTTCAACGGGTTGTCCAACGAAAGCGCCAAGACCGAGTTCTACCAGCACGATGCGCACTGGGCAAACCGGATGATCCTCGGTGACAGTCTGCAGGTGATGGCGTCGCTGGTAGAGCGTGAAGGACTACGCGGCAAGGTTCAGTGCATCTATATCGATCCGCCCTACGGCATCAAGTTCAACTCCAACTTCCAGTGGTCCACGACCAGTCGCGATGTGAAGGACGGCAAGGTCGACCACATCACCCGTGAGCCCGAGCAGGTCAAAGCCTTCCGCGACACCTGGCGCGACGGCATCCACAGCTACCTCACCTACCTCCGCGACCGCCTCACCGTCGCCCGCGATCTCCTCACCGATTCCGGCTCCATCTTCGTGCAGATCGGCGATGAAAATGTCCACCGCGTCCGAGCGGTTATGGATGAGGTGTTTGGGGACAGCAACTTCTTCCAGCAGATTATATTCAGGACAACCGCCCCCCTTGGCTCCGATGAATTGTCGGCACCCGTCGATTACATTCTATGGTTTGCAAAAGACAAAAGCAGTATCAAGTATTGCCCCTTATTGGAGGAGAAAGAGAAGGGGCGTGGCACAAATTACATGTGGACAGGTATGTTTGAGCAACGTCGCCGCCTTGGAGCCCACGAAGTAGCTCCTAATGTCGCGCTCCCCTTGGATATTTTCTACCCAAGTGATTTCGCATCATCTGGATACACCGCTTCATGTTTTTATGATTTTGAACTATGGGGGCATGTAGTTAAGGCTGGGAAGAAAAGCTGGCGAACAAACCCGGCTGGTGCTGAAAGACTTAAGAAGGCTCAACGTCTTATGCCTCTTGGAAGCAATAATCGCCCATGTTTTGTACAGTATCACCGCGACAATCCCACCCAGCAGTTGAAGAATACTTGGTTTGATACGCGATCCGCGATGGACAAGATCTATGTCGTCCAGACTCAGGACGAGGTAGTCAAGAGATGCCTGCTAATGACCTCAGGTCCCGGTGACCTAGTGCTCGATCCGACCTGCGGATCTGGTACAGCCGCCTATGTCGCCGAGCAATGGGGCCGCCGGTGGATCACGATTGACACCTCGCGCGTGGCGCTGGCGCTGGCCCGTGCCCGCATCATGGGCGCGCGTTATCCATTCTACCTGCTGGCCGATTCCCGTGAAGGCCAACAGAAAATAGCCGAAGTCACCCATACCGCGCCGAGTTCGCATCCCGTGCAGGGAAACATCCGCCACGGATTCGTCTACGAACGAGTGCTGCATATCGAACTGGGTGAGATCGCCAACAACGCAGAGATCGACGTCATCTGGGAGCAGTGGCAGGCAAAACTGGAGCCGTTACGCGAATCGCTGAACGCCGCGTTAAAGAAGACCTGGTCGGAGTGGGAGGTTCCGCGCGAGGCGGAGGATAAGTGGCCTACTGTTTCGAAGAAACTTCACACACAGTGGTGGGAACAGCGAGTCGCCCGGCAGAAAGAGATCGACGCATCGATCGCTGACAAGGCAGGGTTCGAGTTCCTGTACGACAAGCCGTACGACGACAAAAAGATAGTGCGGGTGGCTGGACCTTTTACGGTGGAAAGTCTGTCGCCGCACCGCGTGCTAGCAGTGGGCGCCGATGACGAGTTGATCGACCCGGCAGCAGAACCGGTCGAGGTTGATGAGCAGCAGCAGGACTTTGTCCGGACGATCCTCGAAAACCTGAAAGTGGCGGGGGTGCAGCAGGCGCACAAGGACGACAAGATCAGTTTTACGTCGCTTGCCTCCTGGCCGGGCGACCTGATCTGCGCCGAGGGCCGCTATATTAAGGGAGGGGATGGGACTGCTGCTGAGACGCGCGCCGCGGTCTTCATCGGTCCAGAGTTCGGCACCGTCTCGCGCCCTGATCTAGTTTCCGCCGCACGCGAGGCTGGCGACGCTGGCTTCGACGTGCTCATTGCATGCGCTTTCAACTACGATGCCCACTCTTCCGAGTTCGACAAGCTCGGTCGCGTTCCGGTGCTCAAGGCACGCATGAACGCCGATCTACACATGGCCGACGACCTCAAAAACACCGGCAAGGGGAACCTCTTCGTCATTTTCGGCGAGCCTGACATCGGCATCCTCGACGCAGAGGGCGGGCAGATTCGCGTCAAGGTCAACGGAGTCGACGTGTTCGACCCGACCACCGGCGAAGTGCGTAGTGACGGCGCCGAGGGGATCGCCTGCTGGTTCATCGACACCGACTATAACGAAGAAAGCTTCTTCGTCCGCCACGCCTATTTTCTCGGGGCGAACGACCCCTACAAGTCGCTCAAGACGACGCTAAAAGCCGAGGTCAACGAAGACGCCTGGGCCACGCTGAACAGCGACATTTCCCGCCCCTTCGACAAACCCAAGACCGGTCGCATTGCGGTCAAGGTCATCAACCACCTTGGCGATGAAGTGATGAAGGTATTCCGTGTGAATTGAAAACATCGGTGAGATCTGGGGTGATGTCAGAATCGCCGGAGGTTGCTTGCATGGAAAATAAACGGGCACACCTCAACATGATCCAAGCGATTATCAATCGGATGTCGGTCAATTCTTTTTTGCTTAAGGGCTGGTCGGTTGTCCTCGTCTCAGTGCTTTTTGCTCTGGCAGCGCGAAATTCTCAGGTCATGTGCGTTTACCTCGCGTACTTTCCTGCGATTGCCTTCTGGGGATTGGATGGATATTTCTTGCGCCAGGAAAGACTCTTCAGGAAGCTTTACGACCGAGTTCGGGGGCTCGATGAGGTTGAAGTGGATTTTTCCATGAACACGTCTTTTTTCGAAGATGAGGTCAAGGATTGGACCTCAGCGGTACTTTCCAAGACGCTACTGGCCTTCCACGGGACAGTTTTTGGTTCGATCTTGGTTGTGGTGTTAATCCTCTTATTCAATCGCTGAACGGAGGTCTCCGATGGCTCGGCGGGTATTTTTCAGTTTCCACTACCAGCGCGATATTTGGCGCGTGAACCAGATTCGCAACATTCCGAACGTTACAGGTTGTGCTGCCGCTGGTTTTCAAGATGGGTCTATATGGGAAGAAGCAAAGAGGCGGGGGGACGCCGCGATTAAAGTCCTCATTAATAAGGGGCTTGAGAATACGTCTGTGACCGTCGTGTGTGTTGGCTCCGCGACCACCGGGCGCACCTACATCAACTACGAGATCGAGCAATCGATTGCCCGGGGGAATGGCATTGTTGCGGTTCAAATTCACCATCTCAAGGATAGATATGGGAATGTCGATACTCCCGGGGCGATTCCGGCGAAAATTGGATTGAGTGGCTATAAAGCTTATAAATACGTGAATCACGAGATACTCGCGGAGTGGATCGAGGATGCGGCGCGAGCCGCTGGGAAGTAGATGCAATTCAGGATCGCCGACACCTTCACAGACAGTCTCGCCCGACTGACCGCCGAGGAGCAGAAACTCGCGAAGACCACGGCCTTCGACCTGCAACTGAACCCGGCGAACCCCGGGATGAGTTTTCATAAACTCGACAAGGCAAAGGACAAGAATTTCTGGTCGGTGCGCGTTGGCAGCGACCTACGGATGATCGTCCATAAAACCGATTCGAGTCTACTCCTGTGCTATGTGGGACATCACGATCCTGCGTATCGCTGGGCAGAGCGACGTAAGCTGGAGGTTCATCCTCGGACTGGCGCGGCGCAGTGGGTAGAGATCCGGGAGCGGGTCGAGGAAATCAAGGTCACCCGACCCCTCCTGCCGGTGCACACTCCTCCTCCGAAATTGCAGTTGTTTCAGCACCTAAACGACGACGTGCTGCTCGGATACGGAGTACCGGAGGCGTGGCTTACTGAGGTTCGATCGGCCACGGAAGACTCCGTCCTGGAACTGGCCGAGCATCTTCCAGGTGAGGCCGCCGAGGCACTGCTGGATCTTGCCACTGGGGCATCGCACCAGGTCACGCCACCGGTTGCTGTTGGAACCGATCCATTTTCTCACCCGGACGCCCAGCGTCGTTTCAGGGTGATGAACAACGTCGAAGAACTGGAGCGTGCTCTCGATTTCCCTTGGGAAAAGTGGACGGTTTTTCTTCACCCGGCTCAACGGCAACTGGTCGAGCGGAATTACGGGGGGCCGGCGAGGGTTTCGGGATCGGCCGGAACGGGGAAAACGATCGTTGCCTTGCATCGGGCCGTTTTCCTGGCACGGTCAAATCCTGATGCTCGGGTGCTTCTCACGACCTTCTCGGACGCTTTGGCAAGCGCTTTGCGAACGAAACTGCGTCGATTGATCGGATCGGAGCCGCGACTTGGCGACCGGATTGAAGTTCACGCACTGCGTACGATCGGACAACGGTTGTACGTCTTGAAGTTTGGTCCCGCGCGCCTCGCATCCAAGGAAATCCTCGACCAGTACCTTTCCGACATCGCCGCCCGAACCGACGGGCAGAAATTCAGTCTCCGATTTCTTCGGACGGAATGGGAGCAGGTGGTCGACGCGTGGCAGTTGACCAACTGGGAGGCGTACCGGGACGTGACCCGCCTGGGGCGGAAAACCCGTTTATCGGAAGCGCAACGGCGGATAGTCTGGACGATCTTCGATCAGCTTCGGTTACGTTTGAAGAAGGGGAACCTGCTTACGGAGGCCGACCTGTTCAACCGGCTTGCCACCCATTTCTCTGAAAACGACAACCGGCCATTCGATCACTGCGTGCTTGATGAAGCCCAGGATATCAATGTCCCTCAACTCAGGTTCCTGGCAGCGTTGGGTGGTGGGCGCCCGAATGCCCTCTTCTTCGCTGGTGATCTCGGACAACGAATTTTCCAACAGTCCTTTTCATGGAAGACGCTCGGCGTTGACATCCGCGGAAGGGCGCGCACGCTGCGGATCAACTACCGTACCTCCCATCAGATCCGAAAGCAGGCGGATCGGTTGCTGGGGCCGGAGTTGGCGGATGTCGACGGAAATACAGAAGATCGGCGTGGTGCGATGTCGGTATTCAATGGGCCTGATCCGATGATCGTCGCTTCCGCTACCCCTGAAAAGGAGATAGGGGTGGTATCCACCTGGCTGAAGGAGAGAACCGGGCAGGGGACCCAGGCGCATGAGATCGGGCTGTTTGTGCGGTCGGAAGGCCAACTCAACCGTGCCCGCGCAGCCGTTGAGCGGGCCGGTCTTCCGTTCAAAGTTCTCGACGAGCATGTTGCCACTACCGCCGGGCAGGTTTCAGTCTGCACCATGCACCTGGCGAAGGGACTGGAGTTTCGGGCTGTCGTTGTGATGGCCTGCGACGATGAAGTCATTCCCTTGCAGGAGCGTATCGAGGACGTCACGGACGATTCCGATCTCCAGGAAGTCTACGACACCGAGCGTCACCTGTTGTATGTTGCCTGCACTCGCGCGAGAGATCATCTACTGGTGACGAGTGGGGATGCCCCGTCAGAATTCCTGGATGACATGAAAATATGAACCGGTATCAGGATGATCAACGTCGGGGTAGGGTATGAGTCCCGAGGGACAAGGGATGGACAAGAAATCCCTTCGTAAAGTTCTGGGCGGAACCGCGAACTGGGATGCGATTGCCGTCGATTGCGTGGCTTTCGCCAATGCCAGGGGCGGGCGGCTTCTGATCGGCATCGAGAACGATGCGATTACGCCTCCCCCAGACCAGCGCATCGCCCCTGCACTGCTTGACATCATCCGTCGTAAGGTCGGCGAGCGCACCGTTAACGTGACCGTGCTGCCTGAGATTCGTCGTACGGACAACGGCGGGGAATTTATCGATTTGTCGATCCTGCGGTCGTCGGGAGTTGCATCCACAACGGATGGCCGTTACTACTTGCGTGTTTCGGATGAGTGCAAGCCAGTGGTGGGTGATGAGGTGATGCGATTGGCCGCCGAGCGGTCTGCGTTGCCATGGGAAACGCAAACGACACAGGGCGTGCTTCGCCGCCAGTCCGATACGAGAAAATTCGTCGCCTTTGTCACCGCCATCCGCACCTCCGACCGGGTGAAATATTCGGTTAAGGAAAAGTCGGATCAGGAACTCCTCGATCATTATCTGTTAGCGGAAGGCGACCTGCTGACCAACCTCGGCGTGCTGTGCGTGGGACGCCGCGAGGACCGGGCGCGTTTGGGCACGGCGCCGATCATCCAGTTCATCAAGTACGACGAGTCAGGGCAGAAGGTGAACAAACTGGTCTGGGACGATTTCAGCCTCACGCCGATGGAGTTGGTCGAGGCGGTCTGGAGCGAGGTGCCGGATTTCCGTGAGTCGTACGAATTGCCGGATGGCCTCTATCGCCACAACATTCCCGTCGATGACGAGTCCGTGGTCCGCGAATTGTTGGTGAATGCGCTGGTCCATCGCCCCTACACCCAGCGCGGCGACATTTTTCTCAATCTCTATCCGGATCGATTGGAAGTAGTAAACCCGGGGTTGCTTCCGTTGGGTGTGACGCCGCGAAACATCCTTCATGTGACGGTTCGACGCAATGAACTTATGGCCCGTGTGTTCCATGACCTGAAGCTTATGGAGCGGGAGGGCAGCGGGTTCGACAAGGTATACGAGGTTTTGTTGTCCCAGGGGCGTCCTGCACCGGAACTTAGGGAGGGACCCGACCGGGTGGAGGTCATCGTCCGACGGCGAATCCTGAAGCCTCGGGTCATCGATTTCCTGGCCAAGGCGGACCAGACGTACCAACTATCGCAGCGCGAGCGCATCACCCTTGGGTTGCTTGCCCAACACGAGGCGTTGACCGCACAGGAGTTGGCGGGAATGCTGGAGTTGCCGTCCGTGGATGCCCTTCAATCGTGGCTTGGGCGCTTACAGGGGGTACATCTTGTGGGGACGAGCGGCCGTACGAGGGCGACGCGTTACTTCATCGATCCGGAAGTCCTTCGTAGTCTGGATTTCACTCTCCGGACATCGCTGGAACGGATCGAACCCCATCGCCTCGAGGCGTTGATACTCGAGGATGTGAAGCGCTATCCGCAATCGAGGAGGGGCGAAATTCGTAAGAGGATCGGGGCGGAGATCCCGGAGTCTCGCCTCAAGCGGTCACTAGCGTTCCTGGTGCAAAGCGAGAAACTCGTAAAGGGGGGAGAACGCGCAGGTTCCCGCTATCGGCTACCGGGTTGATCTTGGATCGAATGACGGTCTATTGAGCCAAGATGAGCTGAGAGGCGAGCCAAGAGGAACGGGCGGTTTTACGGTAACCCACTGATTATAAAAGGCTATATCTGACCCTCCGCTTGGCTCAATAACCAAGCGTGAAGCCCAAGGGCGTTGGTAAGGACATCACCGAAGGCCGGGAGCAGGAGCGGGGATTTTCTGGAAGAAGGAAGATGCGACGGTCATCGAGCTGGATTGTAAGGACCCGCAAGGAGGTCAATTGATGGCCACACCCTCAGAGGAGAAAGTTTCCGTACGCAGTTTCAGAAGGGCGTTTGAACAGGAATCGGATCTTGAGGTGCTAAAGAGAAAGGTGTCGGAAAAGTATGACCGATGAAAAAGCGAAAGATGCTGCTGAAAAAGCGGAACCTGTTGATTACAGCGAATACCGCAAGCATGTGCTGTTGGCGGGACAGAAATCACAAGACGATTATGATAAAACCACCATAGCTCTGTCGGGTGGGGCGCTCGGCATATCTTTCGCTTTCCTAAAGGATTACCTCGGAAGCGGCCAAATAGAAAACGTAAACTTATTGTTGCTGTCGTGGGCTGCTTGGGGGGCGAGTGTGGCCGCAGTCCTCGTGTCCTTCTATACCAGTCATTTGGCTCTCAGAAAGACAATCGATCAAATAGATAGCGGGAGAATCGCAAAAGAAAAGCCGGGGGGCATCTACAGCAGAATTACAGCGGCGTTGAACCTTTCCGCCGGGATATTATTTCTCGTCGGGTTGGTGTTAATGATAGGATTTACGAGTGTAAATATGAGTAATAGGAGGGTTGAAAATGGCAAAGACGCCAAGTCATCCATCCCCGCCCAAACCCACTTCGCCACCCCCAAAGCCAGCACCCCCGCAACAGCCCCCAAGTAAGAAGTATGGGTATGAGCCTCCACCTCCCCCGCGTCCAAGTCCCCTTGAGAAGGGGCAGGTTCCCTTCCCCCCACCCCCTGGTTCTCCGAAACCGGGCGGGGGCTACGTTCCTTCTCCGCCTCCTCCGCCAAAGAAATGAGTTGAAGCTGACGGAGGAAGAAGCCTCAACCTGAAGTGCCGCCACCTGAACGAGTCTCAGCGGGCGATGGTGGGGGCGAAGATGGCCACGCTGGCGAATCATCGGCCAGCAGGGAGAGTGCCCCCTTTAGGGAAGCGTCCATATCGCAAGCATTTTTTTGGAGTCGCGATAATAAACACGCTGTTTTAAATCCAGAAAACATTCAACAGAGCGCGCAGTTAACAGAATGTTTATTTCTCCCCCGCTTTTTCTTGACACCCCGGGGCCGACACCATATCTTGTATGCATTGAACGGGAAAACCACAAGATATGAGATTGTGGGTGAGGAATAACAGAAACGTAAAATTAGAAAAGCCGGGGTTGGCGCCCCGGCTCTTCTTTACATAAACGCCCCTTACTGACGAATCAGCGCAGGGCCTGGCAGCCTTGAGATGGTCCGAGTATTCCATCCGCTTCTGATTACGTCAAGTAAAATTCTTGGGGCAGAACAGGGGGTGACCCCAAGCGCTCGAAGTGTAACCAGATCCACCCGAAGGGCAGAGTACGCGTTCACGAAGTAAACCCCCGGATGGGAGGGCGGAGAAATTCGTTCTCCCGGAAATAGGAGAAAGAAAAGCTATGTTAAAGCAACCGATGAAATCAGGCACAACCGCTCCGAGATCTGGACAGTGGGGCATTGTTGGTCAGCGGGGTGGGAACACCGGACAGGAACGCACGGTCGTCAAGGGAGAGCGCTTTCCCCCGACTCCGAAGGCCGGACAGGGCTACGTAATGAACGACCCGACGAAGAACAACGCAGGAAAAGGAAAGTAAAGCGACAGGGAGGGGCCGTCTTCGGGCGGCCCGCCCATTTCACCCGGAGCGCCCGCAGTCGAAGACATGGCGGATAGTTTGTCAGTGTCGTGTAAACCTGTAGAACGAACTGAACAGGAGGATTAATGGCAACTGCTGAGGTAATAAAAGCATGCAGGGATTCGCTAAGTAGAATTCAGGATTTTGACCCCAATAGCATTTCCCGATTAGATGTCCTCGGGTCGGCGCTGAGTTTCGAAGAGGCGGTAGCGGACGCAGAACGGTTGATCGCGTTCTATCAAAGGATTCCTCTCACGATTACGGACGATCTCTCCAACCCCCTGCTCGATTCACTGAAAAGGCAGGCGGATGCGGACTTCAACATTTTGGATCAAATATCCAAGTTCAACCCCAGCCAAGGGGGAACCACAGCGACGCGGACAAACCTCATAAACCAACTCCGGGCAGCTTATGAAACTGCATTCTCGGCGTTATGGCAGTACTTGGCATACGGTGTGGCGAGAACAACCGACGCCAAAGTATTGGAAAGAGAAGCGCGGGCAACAATTCAAGGAATCAAAGATCAGTCCGCATCGGCTGCTGAGGATTTGAAGAAGGCGCGTGACGGAGCTGAGGGCATTCTCGCAAACATAAAAACCATGGCCGCCGAGGTCGGGGTAACGAAACAGGCGCAGTACTTCAAAGACGAGGCGGATAAGCACGAATCGACATCCGCAACGTGGGAAACCAAGGTAAAAAACATGGCATACGTGGTGGTTGGTTTCGCTGTGCTCAGTCTTTTCCTGCACAAGATCTCATGGCTTGCTCCTTCCAACTCGATTGAGTCGGCGCAACTCATCAGCAGCAAGGTGCTGATTTTCGCAGTCCTGAGCTACATGTTGCTGCTGGGTGCAAGGAATTATCTTTCCCACAAGCATAATGCTGTCGTAAATCGTCATCGCCAAAACGCCCTCTTGACCTACAAGGCTCTTGCCGATGCAGCTCAAGCGAAGGGCGCTGAGGATATTGTTTTGGCGCATGCAGCTTCCTGCATCTTCGCTCCTCAGGAAACTGGATACTCCAAAGGGGGAGCGGAGTCGGGAGGGGGGTCGAAGTCTGTACTGGAGTTGCTCACCAAAGCCACGGCAAGAACAGACAACGCTCATTGACCTGGCATGGCGACAGATTGAAATGATGCCACGGTGGCTTCACTGGAGTGTGGGGCATAGAGTGTACATTTTGGAACGTGGTTCGGCGCAGTGAACAAGGGAGCTTGGAAGGGCAGAGCTTTGTTTAACAGGTAGTTACGTTGGAGCGGGGAGGGCTCAGGGGTTCGTTGGACCTCCCCCCGCCTCCAACATGCAAAGAATTCGAACCGATGAAGCTATGAGCAGCACGGCGCTCAGTTGCGGAAAGACCCTGTGGTATAAACCGGTATGCTCTTGACCCAGCGTAGAGCCCGTAAGACCGTAGTTCGGTCGACCTTGAGTGCTACGGCTATCTGGTTGGGGTTCATGTTCAACTCTTTCAGGTGCAAGGCCTTTTCGGCTATCTCAATGTAGGTTGGAGCTTCCGGGGGGTCGACTATGGCGACCTCGAAGGGCACCTCCCCCTCGGTTCGAATTCTTTGCGACCGTGTCCACCAATGTAAAGAATTCGAACCGGCGCTGTCTGATCTGGCAGCGGAGGATTGACGGATTCTTTTCTGGCCCTCCAGCTATACGTCCACCCGGCACTGCGCATGAAGAGAAAGCAAAAACA
>Ga0172372_10009071_pt1 | contig 12987 bp, 13 predicted proteins | sample LakKiv5m_2_FD_114544 | JGI IMG/M metagenome (GOLD analysis project Ga0172372, IMG submission 114544) | Freshwater microbial communities from Kabuno Bay, South-Kivu, Congo - kab_092012_9.5m | ecosystem: Environmental > Aquatic > Freshwater > Lake | place: Democratic Republic of the Congo...
ATCCGCGTACTGAGACATCCCAAGCGTGTTGGGCAGCTCGACCCATTCCACAGCATCGACATAAACAGAGAGGTACCAGGCGTGAACCTCCTTGGGGTCGACGCCGAGCAACAAACAGAAGAGTCCAGTCACCATCAAGCGCTGAATGTGATGAGCGTAGCCCAACTCCAGCGTCTGCCCAATGGAATCCGAGAGACAGTGCATATCGGTGTTCGCCGTCCAGAAGAAGGCGGGTAACGGCTCACTCGCTCGCAGCGTATTGCGCTCGATATAACCTGGCATGAGATGCCAATACACGCCACGAACGTACTCGCGCCAACCGAGAATCTGCCGAATGAAGCCCTCTGTTGCTGCAAGCGGGGTTTTACCCAAGCGGTAGGCTGCTTCCGCCGCCTTGATTACCTCGAGCGGATGAAGCAATTTCAGATTGAGTGCTGCAGAGATACGCGAGTGATAGAGCCAAGGCTCGCGGGTCCACATCGCATCCTGATACTCACCGAAACGGTTGAGTCGGTGGTCGATAAAATCTTGTAAAGCGAGTAGCGCCTGATCGCGGGTGACCGGCCAGTCGAAGCGATCCAATTTTCCGACATGCTGCGGAAATTTCTCTCTTACTTCATCGATGACCTGTGCGGTCAAAGAATCGGGCGTAAAGCCTACGGGTGACGGAACATCCGTGGGTCCTGCTTTACCGAAACTGCCGCGATTCTCGACATCGTAATTCCAGTCACCGCCCTCAGGCTTACCGTCACGATCAAGCAAAACACCGTGCTTGCGCCGCATCTCGCGATAGAAAAACTCCATGCGAAGCTGTTTTCGGCCACGTACATGCTCGGCAAAATCGCGATGCGAGCATAAAAAATGGCTATCTTGCCGTTCCTCCAAAGTGATGCCGTGCTTTGCAACGACAGCTCGCAGGCTTTCGCGAACGGACCACTCACCCGCTTCAACCATCACGACTTCTGCAGGCTGATGACGCTGCAGCGCGCTTGTCAAAGCGTTGGCCAAAGACGACTCACCGAGAGAAAGCTCGCGATAGTCGACTTGAATTTTCTCGCTACGCAGCATTTCGCGGAAATGCCGCATGGCCGCGAGGAAGATCGCGATCCTCGGCAAGCTCACCGGCACCTTGGTCGACTCTTCGATCACCTCGGCCATCCAGATGACATCCTGTGTGTGATCGAAATCATCGAAAACCGGGGAATGGCGATCGAGCTGATCGCCCAGAATGACGACTAGGTGACGAACAGGATGGCGACTGGACTCGGCGGTCGATTGCGTAGGCATGACAACATCTTAAGATGCTCGGCATGAACTGGGATATCGAAACCCCCCGTCTCGTGCTGCGTGAGTTCCTAGAGACGGACGCCCCGATGGTGCTCAACCTGCTCAACGAGCCGTCCTTCCACGAATACATCGGCGATCGCGGTGTCAGGACTCTGGATGACGCCCGTCGTTACCTGCGCGAAGGGCCGATCGCGAGTTACGCAGCACACGGGCATGGTCTGCTCTGGATGGGTCTCAAACAAGAGCATGGCGAGCCGCTCGGCATCGGTATGTGCGGGCTGGTGCAGCGCCCGTCGTTGCCAGCGCCGGATATCGGCTTTGCCGTAACATCGTCGTATTGGGGGGCTGGCCTCACCACCGAGGGCGCAGCGGCCGTTCTCGAACGAGGCCGAGAAAAGCTCTCGATTGCCGTAGTCTACAGCATCACGCTGCCACACAATCGAAGGTCGATCCGGGTGCTGGAAAAGCTCGGACTGCAGTTCATGGAAGAAAGATCGTTAGACGCCGGCGCGCCTCCGGTACGTATCTTCCGAGGCAATCAGGGTTAAAATGACAACCTGCGCGAGTCGTCGCAGCAACTTCTAGCTTGGGGAAACATTCGTGATTGAGAAGACTCTCGAGAAACTGATTTTTGCCTGCCGCTGGTTGCTAGCGCCGCTCTATCTTGGTTTATCGCTCGCATTGATCGCGCTCGGTGTCAAATTCTTCCAAGAAGCTCTGCATGTCATTCTCGAGGTTGGCTCAATGGCCGAAGATCAGTTGGTACTGATCGTCCTCACCTTGATCGATATCGTCCTCGTTGGAAGTCTCATCGTGATGGTGATGTTCTCCGGCTACGAAAACTTCGTGTCGCGACTCGACGTAGCACAACAAGGCGAGAAACTTGGCTGGCTCGGAAAACTAGACGCCGGCACTCTAAAGCTCAAGGTTGCTGCGTCTATTGTCGCCATCTCGTCCATTCATCTGCTCAAGGTGTTCATGGATGCCAAGACGATCCCTAATGACAAGATCTTCTGGTACGTGATGTTGCACCTGACCTTTGTGGTTTCTGCGTTGCTGCTCGGCGTGTTGGATCGGATGTCCTTCGCCGGACATCGCGATCAAACGGAATCCAAATAGATAGCCGCACCGGCTTCCGAACTAGCCCGAGGGCGTTCTCGGCTGAGTCCTCACCCAGATCGCATAAGCTAGCAAAAACACGTTGGCTCCGGCCATGATGATGAACGGCGCTCCTGGGCGCCATTCGTCGAACGCAATACCTCCAATCTTGGAAATCGCCAGAATACCGAGCGCGCCAAAGAAACCGACCATTCCGATGACGGCGCCGCGGATCGCGCCGGGAGCCTCCTGAGCAATCAACACTTGCGAGGCGAGAATGCCGCTCGCCTGTCCGATGCCGAGCAAAGCGGCCGCGCCGAACGCAGCACCTCCGACCGCAGGATCTGGCGTGAACCCCATCCAGCCGTAGCCCGCTACCGATAAAACAGTCGCCATGATGACCAAAGTGACTCTATCGACTTTGTCGGCGAGCCAGCCGAAAAACGGTGCCCACAACATCGCACTGCCCTGCACGATGCCAAACAGAGCGCCTTGCCGCGAGGTCGCCTCAGCGGCCGTTGCGCCATCCGCGAGCGCTGCTGTTTGTACCCAGAGCGACAAAAACAACGCGACGATCACTAGATCAGCGCGCGCCGCGAACGAGGCGGCGTAAGCCAATGCAATCCGCGGACGTTTTCCCGCACTCAAGCCTTGGCGTAGTAGGGTCATCAAAGGCAACCGTTCAGTCACCTGTTCGGGAGCGCCAGGCTTCAAGCCCAACATGATGAGTGCGCTGACCACGCACACCGCAGCAATTGTCAGGTAAGCAAATCGACCCGCTTCGGTTTCGGTCGCGCCAAAACCTTGGTACATCGCGGGTAGTCGAGTGAGCACAGCAAAAAACAGTAACGCGCCGACCGCATTCAAAAAGAAAGAAATGCCAGTCAGTTTGCCGCGATCGGCATCGATTGGATAATCCGCCAACACCGTTGCCAACATGCCGCCGAGCGCCGCAATGCCGACCGCATAAATCAGTCGATAGATCAACAACTGACCGACATCATCGGCAAACGGATATGCAGCGTAAGCGAGCCCTGTAATCAAAAATCCGATGATGTAAACAACGCGTCTTCCTACTCGATCCGACCAGGCTCCAAAAAGTCCGACAAACATCAAAGTGACAATTTCCTGCCAGAACTGCAGGTCTCCGGAAACGACGCCTCGCTCGGCTGCTGGCACACCGATATTGACTTCGAGCAGATACGGCTGAAGCGCGGTGGCATAGGTAAAGATGCCAATACTGACGAAAGCCGCCCAAAGGTAAGCCGCTACGTGTCCGCGGGTCACGCCCGGCATCAAACGCACAGGTCCGAACTTATTCATTAAATTGCCTCAGCCAAAGAAAATAGATTGGGGATATCGAGCATGCAAACGCTTGTCTAACCCGTGCCAACGTCCCGTTGGCAAAACGACAAATGGCAAAAACATCAAGGCTAAAACGATTAACGACGCATCGTAATAACCGCCGATGGCGAACGCGAACATCATCGCCATCGCACCCGCTGCGGCACCTCGGGTGACACACCCGAACAACAGCCCCAGCGCGATCAGAGTTTCGCCCCAGCAGACGAGCCACGCTAGCGGAACGTAATGCGGGATCCCCACGTTTTCGATAAACCAAGCTCCAAATGATTCCGGGTCGATCTCCTCGATACGTTGCAGGAAGACACCGCGTAAGTAATCAGTGGTGACGTAGCCCTGCTTCCACTTATTGACAGCGGCACCCGCAAAAAAGACAGCAAGCAAATATCTCAAGGCCAGTAAGGTCACTCTCATGGAGTGCCCTCCGTTGGCAGCGGCTTGTTTAGCAGCGAGCGCAACCAACGGTAGCCATCACGACGAATCATGGCTCGACATTGCCCCGCTGACTCACCGTCAACGAGCCAGCGACCATCGCGCATGTCGATCGTCGCATCCGGTAGCGTGATGAGTCCGGTGACAAGGTCAACTCTCGCCGTCGCATCCGGCACCAGCACGCGCGATACACCACCCTGCTCGACGTATACCGTCAGTGGTCGCTCATCGTCCGTTTTTCGATAGACCCACTGGATCAAATAATCCCAAATGGTCGCAATCTGCGAGAAGAAAGACTTCTCGCGGAGCCGATAGAATGTGAAATCCGACTCGAGCGACTGACCTTTTGTTCTGCACTGCAAAAAATCGTCACACGTGGTGCATAGCAGGTTGATTTTGATCTGAAGTTGCTCTGCGGGGATAGGCGACGGCTGACGGGCGCAGCCCGCCACCCACAACGCCAACAGCAGGGCCAAAAAAACCGATTTGTATCTTTGCCCGGTCAGGCGTCGCATGGCGTCATTCCGGGCTTCGGGCTATTTCAAGTCAATGACAAGCTGAGTCGGCGTGTACCTTGCGGACAGCCAAAAGGCAGCCCTAACGCATCGTGACGAACTCTTCTGCGCTCGTCGGATGAATCGCGACCGTATCATCGAAATCGCGCTTGGTTGCACCCATACGAACGGCGACAGCAAAGCCTTGCAGCATTTCATCGGCTCCGGCGCCGATAACGTGGCAGCCGACAATTTGCTCGTCTGTGCCGACCGTGACAAGTTTCATTTCAGCACGCGGCTTGCGTGACGTCAGCGCGTGATACATCGGCACGAAACCCGATGTGTATATCTTGACGTCATGTTGACCATAACGATCGATGGCTTCACTTTCGCTCAGACCCACAGTGCCGATCGGCGGATGACTGAAGACCACGGTTGGAATATTGCTGTAGTCCAAATGACGTCCGGCCATACCGCCCCAAACACGGTCAGCGAGACGGCGACCGGCTGCAATCGCGACGGGAGTCAGCTGCGCTTGACCTGTCACATCGCCGATGGCGTACAAATCTCTCACTGACGTTTCCTGATATCGATCGACCGGTATGAAGCCGCGACTATCTAGTCGAATGCCGGCTCGGTCGAGTGCCAAACTCTCGACCATGGGCTCTCGCCCAATAGCCCAAATCACCGTATCAAAGGGACCGATCTGGCGACCATCATCGAACAAGAGCCGCAACAAACCATCGGCGTCGCGCTCCAGTGCGCGTGGTGCAGCATGATCTATAAGCGCCAGCCCTTCATCACGCATGATTTTCATGAGGGCGTCAGACAACATGACATCGAAATGTCGCAGCACTCGCTCACGACGAAATGCCAGCGTGACCTTGCTTCCCAGGGCATGCAGTACACCTGCTAATTCCACGGCGATGTAGCCGCTACCCACAACAGCGGTACGAGGCGGAAGATGATCCAACTCGAAGAAGCCGTCTGAGGTGATGCCATGCTCGCTACCCGGGATCGTCGGCAGGGTAGGACGACCACCGGTTGCAATCACCACCCGAGATGCTTCGAAAACCTCGTCACCAACACGAACTTCATGCGAGGAGACGAAGGATGCCATGCCGCGAATCAACTCGATGTTCTTCGCAGCGAGGTTGCGCTCGTAGATGCCGTTGAGCCGCGTTATATAGGCATCACGACTACGACGCAGAGCTGACCAATCGTGACCGCGATACTCTAGATCGAATCCGTAATGAGGAGCGTCCGCAGCCGCTTCGGCAATATGCGCTGCGTTCCACATGACCTTCTTGGGAACACAGCCGACATTGACGCAGGTGCCACCCAAACGGGCAGACTCGGCCAATAACACCTTAGCACCGTACTGGGCAGCACGTTGCGCGCAAGCCAAACCACCACTACCGCCACCGATCACGATCAAGTCGAAATTTTTTCTGCTCATGACCGCTATCGTACACAGGTCGTTTAACCTAGGCAGATGTCACAGATCACCATCGCCACCTGGAACGTCAACTCGCTGCGCGTGCGATTACCGCAATTAGCGACCTGGGTGGCCGAGAGTAAGCCGGACGTCATCGCCCTGCAGGAAACCAAACTGCCGGATCCGGATTTTCCGGCGGCCGAAATCGACGCGCTCGGCTATCAATGCGCCTACAGCGGTCAGCGCACCTACAACGGGGTCGCTGTGCTATCACGCCAGCCCATCGAAGTTCTGGCGACCGGCATTCCCGGTTTTGAAGATGAGCAAAAACGCGTGCTCGCGGTCCGGACCGCGGGACTCGTTGTCATCGATCTGTATGTTCCGAACGGACAAGAGCCCGGCTCCGACAAGTACGCCTACAAACTGCGCTGGCTGGACGCGTTGCAGCAATGGCTGGAGTCACTCTTGAAAGCCGAGAAACGATTGGTCGTATTGGGCGATTTCAATATCGCGCCCGAGGATCGCGACGTTCACGATCCCGCCGCGTGGGTCGGACACGTTCATGTAAGTGAACTCGAGCGCGATGCTTATCGACGTTTACTACAGGCGGGCTTAGTGGATGTCTTTCGTCAGTTCGAGCAGCCCGAAAAATCCTACAGTTGGTGGGACTATCGTGCTGCGGGCTTTCGCCGCAACGCGGGGCTGCGCATCGATCTAATTCTGGCGTCGGCTGCGTTGGCTCAGCAGTGCATCGCGGCTCGTATCGACAAAGAGCCGCGTCGCGCTGAGAGGCCTTCTGATCATACGCCGGTGCTAGCGGACCTCGCGCTCTAAAATCGATCGGCGAATTCGATCGTGTCGACATCGGCTACGTAACGTGAGTGCAATAGGTCGACGTTGTCGATCAACCACTCGACACCGTCAATATCACTCTCTCGCCAAGCCTCGACTAACACTGCCGGCGTCAGCTGTCGTAACGCAGGTACCGAGATCGGCGCATAACTCAAGTGCCAAGGCTCGGGACTGATGCCCGCACGCTCGCTGACATAGGGCCGAAAGAATCCAAAATCCGCCATATGCGTCGATAGCCAATTGCTCATGGCAGCGTGAGGTCCGTCATCACGATACGCCGCGGGTACGAGTTCGACAGTTGCCCCTTCTGCCAAAGCGCTGCGATCAATCACGTCAAAATCGCTGCCCCAGTGATGGCGACTGGCGCCCGGCATCGCCGACCAACACAGAATCGCCTTGATACGCTCCGCCGCTGGCCAATCGCACAGATCGAGCAACTGACCTTGTCTATCGAGCACAGGTCGTTCACCACGAAATTTACCGTTCCATATCGAACGCTGTCGCTCGAAGTCACGAAAAGATGAAACCGCGACCATGTCATGCCCTGCTGCTCTAGCAGCATCGCGCAGATCGCAAAAAGCCTGCACCGCATCTCGGTGCAACACGCAACCCACAGCATCCAAGTTGACGACATGCGAACGAGTTCGCCCTGTCAACTCCTCGGCTGTCATGAATTACCGCGCTGGGCCAGAACAGAATCCATTGCGCGCTCGAACACTTCGACAGGCTGAGCGCCTGAGAATCCCGTGCGTCGATCGAAAATAAAGGTTGGAACACCGGACACATTCCAGCGAGCAGCTAGTGATTCGAGCGCCTGCACTTCGGCATACAGATTTGGATCCTCGAGGGCGCGCGCTGCCGCACTACTCTCAAGCCCCACGCTTTGCGCCAGCTCGACAAGGCAGTCCGGGCTTGCGATATCGAGACCGTCGCTGAAGTAAGCCTCGAACAAAGTTCGAACCAAGCGCCCCTGCAGATCTGGCGCCGTTCGGCGCGCATGCGCCAGCAAGACATGCGCACGCCGCGTATTCGGCATCCGTTGAATACCGGCAAAGTTGAAACGGATGCCCTCCTGCTCGCCGATCTGCTGAAGTTGACGCTGCGCGTCAGCAAAGCGATTCACATCGCCGAAACGCTCGAGCAGATATTCCGCCCGCGGGCGGCCCTCAGGCGGAATGGCCGGATTCAGCTCGAACGGGAGCCAGATAACCTCGACTGGAATCTCCGGTCGTCTCACCAACGCAACCGACAGACGAGTTTGTCCGACGAAACACCACGGACAGACGAAGTCGGAAAAAATTTCGATGCGCACGAGCGCGAGCATACACAAGCAGTCGCGTAGAATCGCGCCCGTGATTCACCTGCGTAATGTCCGGCTCCGGCGTGGTCCAGAGCCCCTTCTCGATGCCGCTACCGCGAGCATTCTGCGTGGCGAGAAAGTCGGCATCGTCGGCCGTAACGGTAGTGGCAAATCGTCGTTACTCGCGCTGATCAAGGGCGAACTGACGCCAGACCAAGGTAGCCTCGAGATACCCGGTGGTCTGACCTTTGCCGCCGTGACTCAGGAATTGCCCGATTCCGATCGACCCGTCATCGAGCACGTTATCGATGGCGATATCACGTTGCGTCGCTGCGAGCAGGTTCTCGCCGAGGCAGAGCGTCGTGAGGACGGGATTCAGCACGCCCAAGCATTGGCGGACTTCGACCAACTCGGTGGATACACCGCACGCAGTCGCGCGGCCGCCCTGCTCGACGGACTCGGTTTCGATTCCAAACGCATCGATCAACCGATCAGGGAGTTTTCCGGTGGGCTGTGCATGCGTGCCAATCTCGCCAAGGCGCTGATGTGCCCCTCGGATGTACTGCTACTCGACGAGCCGACGAATCACCTCGATCTCGATGCTGTGCTATGGCTCGAACGTTGGCTGCAGAGTTATCCCGGCACCCTGCTGCTGGTATCACACGATCGAGATTTTCTCGATGCGGTCATCAATCGTGTCCTGCATGTCAGTCTAGGAACACTCTCCGCATACAGCGGGAACTTCTCGGACTTCGAAACTCAACGTGCAGCGCGACTCGCCCAACAGCAAGCGCAGAATGAAAAGATTCGCCGTGAAGCCGAACATGTTCGCAGCTTTGTCGAGCGATTCAGAGCTAAAGCCAGCAAAGCCAGACAGGCACAGAGCCGATTGAAATGGTTGGAGCGCTTGCCAACACTGGTCACACAACGCGTCGAACACACCTTCGATTGGCAGTTTCTCGAACCGCGCAAACTCCCGGTTCCACTCGTGTCACTCGATCGAATCTCAGCGGGTTACGGCGAACAAGTGATCATCGAGGATTTTTCGCTGTCTATCCCACCGGGTGCACGCATCGGCATCCTCGGACGAAACGGCACTGGTAAATCCACGCTCATCAAGAGTATTGCCGGGCAACTCGCACCGCTCGACGGCACGATCACGACGGCACCGGACATTGAAGTCGGCTTTTTTGCACAGCTGGAAGTCGATCAACTCGACGCATCGAGCACCGCAATCCTCGAGCTCACACGTCGCGGCGGCCCGGTGGTTGCCCAATGGCCCGAGCAGCAAAAGCGTGATCATTTGGGCTCTTTCGGATTCAAGGGCGATCGCGTTTTCGAATCGGTGAAACATTTCTCAGGTGGTGAGCGCACGCGATTGTCACTCGCTATTCTCGTCGCGCGTCGACCTAATCTGTTGCTCCTAGACGAACCGACCAACCATCTTGATCTCGAAATGCGTGATTCTTTGTTGCTCGCGCTACAAGAGTTCTCCGGTGCCGTCATTCTTGTCTCGCACGACCGCGGTTTGCTAGGCAGTGTCTGTGACGAGTTCTGGTTAGTTCGTGATGGCGCCGCAACGCGCTTCGATGGCGATTTGCAGGACTATGCACAGTCCTTGGCGCGTGATTCACGCTCGAGTCAGTCGAACACCAGTCGTCGCAGCGAAGATGGCGTCGATCGTCGTGAACAACGACGACGTGATGCCGCCGCTCGGCAGCAACTGGCATCGTTGCGCACGGAGTTCAAAAATATCGAAAAGGATCTAGAGCGACTATCGACGCAACGACGAGAACTCGAGCAACAGCTGCTCGCTGCGGCCTCGTCTGGCTCCGACGATTCGTCACGACGCACAGCGCCGCAACGCCTCGGGGCAGTGACCAAGCAAATTGAGGCTCTGGAAGAACGCTGGCTCGAGATCGGCGCCCAACTCGAATCGGCGTCCGCGCGGGATTGAGCGAAAAGCCCCCGGAAAAAGAAAAGGGCGGATCTTGCGATCCGCCCAAACGGGGGTCACTCGTCAGACGGGACGGTTGACTAGAGACAGTTTAACGGCGCTTCGAGGCATGTCAAGCATTTGTCCGGTACAAATACTGGACAGGGCTGAACAAGCCCCGGGGAAGGGACAGGACAACGCCGAAAACATGAACAATATTAAGGGCTTATTGTTTCAGCACGGTGACGGCAGCCAGCTCGTTCGCAAGCCCCGTCAAGGCGATAGTGGTCGCTGAACCGAGAGCGGAAACGATCGTCGAGCGCCGATTCTCCGCCGCTACCACGGCTCCGGAGACCGTCCACGTCGCCATGGGGAGTCGGTCTCGGCGCCGAATCAGGGTCACATCGAGAACCACTCGGGCTGTCGGCATTTCGGCCCGTCCCGCAGCGCCGCTGGTAGCGTAGTCCGCCTCGAAACGTCTCACCGTCACCCGCAGCGAGTACGGCGCTGCCAGAGCCGCCGAACTCGGGTGGACGTCGAAACCCGCTGCACGTAACTGATCGAGCGCAGCCACCTCCAACAGACTCGGAATCGAACCCACCCAGCGCGCATCGGCCAACACATCCAAACGACCGTCCGGATGGGTAACCAAGATGCGCCGCGTGTCATAGCCAGGCGCCGCTTCAATGCGCATGAGCTGGATGGGCGCGCTAGTGGTTGCAACCGATATCGACGGCGCGCCATCGCTCATCGTCTTGAGAGCGTACTCATCAACAGTAGGCAACTCGCTATCGAAGGTCGATGCGCATCCGCTGAGCAATAATGTCAATGAAATAAGCGCTAGTTTCATCGTGGCACCTCGATGCCGCGGGGCTTCTTCTCATAAAGAAGACTGGATGGCTCTTCGCGTAACTCCCGCGTCAGCCCTCTTACCTCCTCGGCTGTTGCGCGTGTCTCACGCAACAAGCTCTCGAACTCCGGAAGACCCTGCTGCGCAAACTGAGTGATGCCGCCAGCACTCTCTGCCAGCAAGGTATCCACTTTGGCGCTGGCCGAAAGCAGATTCTCGGATGCCTGCGAAAGCCTACCGATACTCTGTGATACCAACGGTGCATTCTGTTCGGTCGTTTGTCGTAACGCGACCGCTACTGCCGCCAAGTCTCGTGACAACACCCGCAACTCGCGCGCTAGCGCTTGAGCTTCGCTCACCGTGTCTGGCAGCGAGCGACTCGCACGCTCGAGATTCACGATCGTGCTCGACAAAGCATCGAGGTTGTCGTCGGACAGTAAACGACTGGCGCGCTGTGCTACCTCCGAAGCGCGACCCATGACCTCCGGCACGCCCGAAAGAAACACGTCGAAACCGGAGCGAACCGATCGAATCACCGGGTAAGACTCGCTGGCGACCAGCGGCGCCAGCTTTTTGGTACCGGCGTTTCCGAGTAGATCGATATAGAGCAAACCCGTCACGCCGAGTAGCGATAACTCTGCGACCGTTTTGTCGGAAATCGGTGTGGCCGAGTCGATATCGACGATCACTTGCACTCGGGCTGCGGAACGTCGATCAATATTTAAGGCGATCACTCGTCCGATATCGACACCGAGATAACGGACCGTGCTGCCGACATTGAGGCCGCTGACGGAACCTTCAAAGTAGACTTCATAACGTTCGTAGGAGCGAGCGTTGCGTCCATCGGAATACCAATAGACGAACGCGACCGCCATGCCGATCACCAGGAGAACGAATGCTCCCACTGCAGTGTAATTGGCTTCACGCTCCACGCGATGCTCCGAAACGACTGGCTCTGGCGCCGTGAAAATATTCTCGAATCCAGGGGTGCGGATTATCGATGATTTGCTCGAGGGTGCCCGAAATCATTTTCCGATCAACGATGACACCGACACGATTACAGGTTCGGAATATCGTGTCTAGATCATGGGTGATCATGACCACGGTCAAGCCAAGCTCCCGCTGCAAGCCGACCAACAGCTCATCGAAAGCCGCGGCACTGATCGGATCGAGACCCGAGGTGGGCTCGTCCAAAAACAATAATGGGGGATCGAGTGCGAGCGCTCGAGCGAGTGCCGCACGCTTGATCATGCCCCCGGATAACTGCGACGGATACTTGTAGGCCGCTTCCGCGGGCAAACCGACCAGCCGCACTTTCAGCAGGGCCAACTCCTCTAGAGCACGGGCACTGAGATCCAGATGCTCCAGCATGGGTAATTGCACGTTCTGCAAAACCGTTAAGGAACTGAACAGAGCGCCCGCCTGGAATGTGACGCCATAAGTCATCTTGAGTGCGCGCAACTCGGTGTCTGCGAGCGTGGTGACATCGACTCCCGAAAGCTCGACTCGACCTCGTTGCGGCCGTCTCAGTCCGAGTATGGTGTTGAGCAGCACGCTCTTGCCTGAGCCGGATCCGCCGACGATGCCAAAAATCTCCCCGCGCTCGACTTGCATATCGAGGCCGTCGTGCACCGTTTGCGTGCCGAAACGATTGACGATGTCGCTAACGATGATCGCCGGACTCGTACTCATATACCGATCTCCATAAAGAGAACGGCAAACAAAGCATCGGCCAAAATCACCATGAAGATTGCTTGAACGACCGCAACCGTGGTCAAGCGCCCGAGTTCACGGGAAGATCCGCGAACTTGCATGCCACGATAGGTGCCGGCCGCCGCGATGAGCACTGCGAAAACCGGCGCCTTGATGATGCCGACCCAGAAGGTCCAAGCAGCAATCGACTCGTCGACTCTTTGGAAATACTGAACTAGCGGCATG
>Ga0172372_10009077_pt1 | contig 12981 bp, 7 predicted proteins | sample LakKiv5m_2_FD_114544 | JGI IMG/M metagenome (GOLD analysis project Ga0172372, IMG submission 114544) | Freshwater microbial communities from Kabuno Bay, South-Kivu, Congo - kab_092012_9.5m | ecosystem: Environmental > Aquatic > Freshwater > Lake | place: Democratic Republic of the Congo...
AAGAGCTGGCCCATCATGACCTGCTCTCCAGATATCTGTCTCAATCCGTCCATTGCGTTCTTTCGCTTCCTCGTGTCTGTTCTCATCCGTGGCTCCTCTTTGATGGTTGCCGTGGATTGTTCCACGGCGGGAGCCACCCTTCAAATTTCAACGAGCTTCAGCATAACCTCTGGAAAATACTCGGACACCACCCGCGGGATCGTGCCACTGAAGCCCGTATCGATGAAGAGAACTTGTTTGCCGCCCCGGAGAGCGGATTCTGATATGCCCTCTTGCGCGAGGTACTCACGCGCGTTCGGGGCACGCATGTTCAAGCGCGAGACATTCAGGAGATGAATCCGTGAAAGCGTTTTCGGATCATCCTTGAAATAAAAACGTGCGAGATCGTAGAGCAGTTCACTACCGCGCGCGAGGAAGTACAGCTCGCGATCGGGATAGAGCCCCACCATCTGGGCTACGGCCTCCAGGTGCCCGCGCTTGAGCTTCTGCCAGTCGCCGCCGAGTTCGGGGTGCGCCTGAGGTGTGAGCGAGAGGATATCAGGGCGCGCGGCGTAGGATTCGAAAGCGCCAAAGTAGGGCACTGTCGCAGCCGCCGCGCTGGCAGAGGCCGTGGCCTTGGGAGCAGCCCACACCAACTGCGGCGCATGAAACGCTGGCAGGGCAAGCGCAAAGCTCAGCAGAAGCGCGGTGGCTGCTGCATTGAACTTTGAGAAAAACCTGCCCGAACTATATATCATTACGTCATCCCCTTGACACCCACGTGCGTTCCACTCAGGAAGCACTTCCCGAGGCGTAAAAAATCAATAACCCTCACAATGGCTTTTCGTCGGAAGCTCAAGGTTTCTTGAATTCGGTTCAGACCGACGAGCAAGATTGTCAGGGAAATGACTGAGAAAGCTTGTGGGCAAAGGCTTGATCGACGTCCCATGACTGCATGTTCATCGGCCGCATCAACGCCTACAGGAGCCCTTGAGTCATGAAGAGTAAAACCGAGTCCATGTTTCCAAGCCGCAAGCGGCTCGATGAAGTGAAAGTACGCCTCTCTGACCCCAAATCTGAAGCTTGATCTGATCGCTGCCTGAGACGGGGTAAGCCCAGCTTATCCACGATCCCCTTCGTGGCGGGGGGCTTCAAGAAAGAAAAAGTGCTGTCCCGGGACTTCTACGAGGTCGTGCTTTTCACGCGGGTTTGAGGCAGCCGGCAGATCGGTTCGATATCACGAATACTGCTTTTTGCCGCTTGGCGGCTCGGCCGGAATGATTCCGGCTTCCCGCAGTTTTTCCGCGGCCCGCTCGCTCCGGGTCCTGACCCAGAGCTCATAACACTTGAGGAGATCCGTCTCACGCTCGGCCGTACCGATCCGGGTCTGATCGCGGGCGTCGGCGAGCACATCCACAAACCGCGCGAATTTTTCCGCGAGTTCCGAGTACATGGACCGCTGGAGGTTCTCCTCCGCCCGGTGCGCGACCTGTCGGTAAGCGCGGCCGCCCATTTCGATATAATATTCAACATCGACCAAGCGCCGACTCAACGACTCCTGGAAGAACCCTGCCACGTAGAGAGAGATATCACCCACTTGTCGGAAGACCGCGCGCTGATACTCCCGTCGGGGCTCTTCGATCGCGTCTTTCCACAGGAATGCCAGAGGCTCGTCCTTCATCTGTCCGTCGGCATCGCGGGCGTAAAGCCGGTCCGTCGTCATGAACTGATTGAGCAGATTGACGAGGTAGAACTCGGTCTCGGGCTTGGAGGCGACTTTCCGGCGCTCCATGGCGCCCGTGACGAGCTCCCTGAAATATTCCTGAGGCTGCGTGACCAGGGTCAATGAGGACTTGCACTCCATGCAGAAGGCCCCCTCCTTATTCAATGGTACGCCCCTCGCCGGGAGAGTCAAATGGGGGGCGGGTCGAACGAGACCCACCCCGCTGAAACCAAGCGACAAGGAAATGACTCCCCGCCGCCCTGATCGGAGTTCAACCGACGATCGAAGTCACTTGATGCGGCTCGACCAGGTACTTGCGGCAGAAGTCCTGCACGGTCTTGGCCGTCACACGATCAATGGCTTCGATCACGTGGCGCTCGCCGATCCCGGGAATGCCATACAAGTGCTCAAGCCCCTGTCCTGCCGCAGTCGAGCCATCGCTCTGCTGGTCCATCGCACGACGTCCCAGGTAGAACTCCCGCGCCCGCTTGAGTTCGCTTGCCGTGGGCCCTTTGGCGGCCATGGTCTCGAGGACTTGGCGAATGCCCTGCAAGGCTTCGTCTTTTTTGGAGGGCGAGCAGGCGATATAAGTTCCGATCCATCCCCGTTCCACGCCTTCCATGCCCGTGGGCGCCACGGTATAGGCGAGGGATTTCTTCTCGCGAAGCTCGATGAAAAGCCGGCCGCTCTGGCCCCCGAGGATGTTCTGCAGCACCCGGAGCGCCCAACGCTCTTCGCTGCCCACGCGGATGCCGAGACCTCCGACGATGATATGGGTCTGTTCGCGACCGAGGCGCTTTTCCACCCAGCGCGGACCCTTGAGGGTCGGCTCCTCCGGCACCTGCGTCAGCAGTCCCGAGGGCGTCGAGATCCAAGACTTGCCCGCGGCTTTGGCGGCTTTTTCAGCTGCTTCGAATTCCCCGAGCAACCGATCGAGCAACTCATCGAGTTGCGAGCGCCGGACGCGCCCCGCAACCGCAATCGACAATTGATCGGGCCGGATCCAGCGGTGGTGGAAAGCGCGTAGTTTCTGCGAAGAGATCGCCTTGATGCTCTCGACCGACCCGTACGTGAGCTTGCCGTAGGGGTGCTGTTCGAAAATCGTTTCAAGGAAAAGCTTGGTGCAAAGTTGCGCCGAGTGATCATCGATGCTCTTGAGGCTGTCCTCGGTCACGCGTCGGGAGTGCTCGACTTCAGACTCCTCAAAGGACGGCGACACGAGCACCTCGCCCAAAAGCGAAGTGAGCGGATTCCAATCGCGGAGCAACCCCGTCACCTGCAGTCCGATGGTGTTGCGGCCCGCAAACCCTTCGAGGGAGGCGGCACTCCCCTCCACGATCGCTGCAATCGCGCGCGAATCGCGGGATCCCCGCTCCGTGCAGGTCCCTTTGGCCCAGGTCTGGGCGAGCAGATTGCTTGCACCCCAGTCCTTCTCGGCCGACTCGATGGGCTGGGCCAATTCAAGACGCGTCCCCCCGAAGGCCGACACGTGCACCGAGAAGCAATTGGAGTTGGGCCGCTCGGTGTGAAGCACCCGGATTCCGCTCGAATGCGTGAAAGTCACGGGATCGGCCGGAATCCAAGCGTCTTTGGTGCGAGCGCGAGAAGCGGTCTTTGCCGGACGCGCGACGGCGGTAGCTCCGCGGCCGAGAATCTTATCGGCCAGGCGCGCCACCGGAGAAATATCAAACTTCTTCTCCTGTTCCTTGGGCAGCAGGAGCACGACGCTCATGCGACGGGTGTGGAACCAGTCCTTGAGGACCTGTTGAATCCGCGCACCATCGACGCTCTTGAGCTGATCCAGATACTCGCGATCGAAACTCAGGTCACCCATCACATATTTGAGAAACCCGATGCGCCCGGCAAGCCCGTCCGCCGATTGCATGGCATAAAGTTTTTCACTCTCGGCGTTGACGATCACCCGCTTGAGCTCGTCCTCGGTCGGACCTTCATCGCGCAGGCGGGCGATCTCCGTGAACAGGCCTTCGGCCAGGGCGGACACCTGCTCCAGCGACTCGAGATCCGCCTGGAACCAGCACATACCCGGATCAGAAGGGATATACATCCCCCCCGAGACTTCGGTGGCGAGAGCCTTCTCATAGAACAGTTTTTGATAGAAGCGCGAGAGCTCGCCGGTGGCGAGCACCTGGCATGCGATATCGAGCGCCGGGACATCCGCGTGGCGCAAGTCCGGGGCGCGGAACGCGAACGCCAAAGTGGGCGTCTTGACATCAAACCCGCGCTTGATGACCGGCGTTTTCTGACGATCGAGTTGCTCGGTCTTGCGGGGATGTTTTTTGACGATGCCCTTGCGAATGACCTTGGAACCGAAATGCCTTTCGAGCTGTTTGAGCAGCGCCTGCTTGCGCTTGTCATCATAAGGACCCACAAGGATGAGCCCCATGTTCTCGGGCACGTAGCTTTTGCGGTAGAAACGCTCGAGCGTGGCGACGGTCGCCTTTTTGAGGGTTTTGACATAACCGATCACGGGCTTGCCGTAAGGATGCGCGCTGAACGTCTCGGTGAAGAGCGATTGAAAGAGCTGCCGTCCCGGCGAATCCTCGTTCTTTTTGAGTTCTTCGAGGATCACTTCGCGCTCCCGCTCGAAATCCTCCTTGAGGAAGCGCTGGGGTCTGGCCATGGTGCCGAACACGTCGAGCACGCGCTCCCACTGATGCGCGGCACACGTCACATGATATACAGTCTGATCAAAGGAAGTGTAGGCATTGATATCACCGCCGAGCGATTCAATCTCGCGTGCGGTCTGACCGGTGGAGGCCTTGCCCGTGTCCTTGGCGGCCGCATCCTTGAAGAGCATGTGTTCGAGAAAATGGGCGAACCCGGCTTCTTCCGGCGACTCGTCGCAACTGCCCGTGCGCACCCACCAGTAGGTGGCCGACACCATGCCGGACGTGCTTTGGAAGATCACCGGGATCCCGTTGGAGAGCTGATACTCCTCGGGCTTGCCGGCTCCGGGAGTCATGGAGGCGGAGGCTGTTGCGACCGGGGCGTTTTTTTTCTTCGGGTTCAAATGGGAGGAAGCGGAAGGATGCGTCATGGGAAAGTCTCCGGAGCTAGATTCAAAGGGTGAAATCCTGATGCAGGGGGACTGAACTACGATCCCGGCAGCTTAGCCCAAAAGTAGCCTGATGGCAGGGATTCGATCCACCGGCAAATTTTGCCCCAGATCGAGCTTTCCAAGATGACTTGAAGCGCAAGCCACCCGGGCGAAATTACCCCGGGTTCGTTGCGAGATTCCAGACTGGCAGGAGACTCCCCGGGTCCCGAATCCACTCGGGCAGAGAGGGCACTCGGAACGGCAGATCCCCTCCTTTGGGCGGACGGGTTCCCGCTTTGATATAGTCCACTCCGCCGTTCACAAAGCTCTTGCCCGGATTGCCGGCCTCGAGCTTGGAAATAACAGCGCTGAGTTCGGATTGAGCGGCACTCAAGAGGGACTCGCGGGCGGCAGCCCCCCCGAAAAGATTCTCCTTACCCGAGAGAATCACCCGGATTGTTCCGCCGCCGCCGGGCTCGGGGACAAACTCCACCATCATCACTGTCCGGGACAAAATCTCTCGCGGTACCTTGCCCTCGAGCGCCGCACGCAAGGATTTTTCGGCAAGCTCGGCCTGAACCACCAACTGGGAGCGGAGTGCGCTGTCGATCACGGTACCATTGGGATACTGGGTCGGAACCCAGGTGAGGCGGAAGTTTGAGGGGGTGTCCGACACTTGCGCGAGTCTCGAAGCCAGATCGAGGCGCTGGGAATGAGTCCACTCACCCTTCGCAAGGAAAATCCCGTCATCCCCGCTGAAGCTGAGCCGGGTGCCACCTCCGGAAAGATCCTCCGCCACCGCAGGCTGACCGACGGTATCTTCGAGTGCGCGACGGAAATCAGAATTGAGTCTTTGCATGCCTTCGGTCGCGCGCACTTCGGCATCGCGAGCTGCCCGAATCACGGTCGCCATATCTCCCGCCTGCGCGGCTTGGGAGGTTCGCGCAAGGGCGGCTGCCGTCTCCGTGAGATTCCGCCCGCCCTGACCTGCGAAATCCGCCGATAAGATATCACCCGTGGCAAGGTGCAGGTTTCCTGCAACCCTCTTCTCGATCAACAGGCCGACGGAGAAGGCATCCACCGCCTGCGAATAGGCCACCAAGTCACGCAGCTGTACCGGGGAGAGCTCCACACCATATCGATTCTTGATTTTCGACCCGAGCTCCGAAAGGCCCGTCTCTCGATTCGAAAGGTCGACTTTTCGAACCAGCTCGAAAATACCCTCAGAAGGGACCAAGCTCGACAAAGGTCCACCCGATCTTTTCAATAGGGTCTTGCTTGCTTCCTTGCTGAGCGAACTCACAAAAGCATTCCGCAACGACTCGGCATTCCTGGCCTGACTCTGAACCCAAGTGGCGGCATGCTCGAACGTCTGCAGAGGGACTCCCCCGGCAAGATCCAAAGCACGGGCATATCGAGCCGCCGCTCCTGCCTCGTCCACGGTGCTGCCAGCGGCCGCCATGTGCCACCGTGCGGGATCGCCAAGCTTGCCCTCGAGACTTGCAAAAGCTTCGGCGTAGGGACCGGCTTTCATTTCTTCCGAGAAGATCCGCGTGGCTCGCGAAAAAGCTTCCGAGAAAGCCGCCTGCACTTCGGGTGAGGAATCAAAAGCGAATCGCAAACTCTTGAAGTCCTGATATTTCGCACGAAGGGCGACCTTGAGCCGTGGGTCCGATCTAATCTCATTCAGCAAGATGTCCCGCCACCGATTCTCGACAGCATCGACGACCGTCTTGCTTTGGAATACGCGGTCATTCAGGGCCTTGAGCACTGCATTTTCAACTTCGAAAAATTGAAGGGCCCGGGGAGCGGCCTTGCCGACACGCGAGGCCGCCTGCTCCGCCAGAAAAATGAATCCCGCATTCTTGCCAGAGTCGATGGCCGAGACCGAAGCCGGAGGCTGAGCGTAAGACTCCACAAAACGGGCCTGAGCGGGAGTGAACGATTGCGTTGGTACCACCGGATCCGGGACTGCGGCAGTGCGCCCCGCCCCGTCATCCAGCGCCGCTGCGACTTGTCCGCCCGGAGGCCCGCGCACGCGCGGCGGCTCCAGCGTACCCTGCAGAATCCCGAGCTGCTCATTGACCGGGAATCGCTTCCATTCAGCCTTGGGCACCGACGGGTACTTCTGCGCGAGGCGCTTTTCGAACAGGTCCTCGAGTTTCTTTTTGACCGAGGCCCCCAGATCATCGGCGTAGGCACCGGCCTCGTCGAGCGCCCGATATACAGATATCAACTCGAGATCCATCTCCACGCTCCAGAGCGCCGGATTGGACTCGATCAGCTCCGCGGCCCTGCGACCGGCCTGAAAGCGATCGAAACCCCGATAGCCTTTTTCGACGACTCCGGTCTTCCCGCCGAGCGCCGCGAATCCCCCGCCCATCAGGGCGCCCGTGATCGCAGCCTCCCACTTGGGATCGCGGGCGGCCAGGGCGTCGAGCGAACTCACTGCCGACTCGTAATCCTGAAAAGATCCCGCGCCTGAAATGAACTCAGCAGCGTCGAACTGATAGGGTAAGGCCGCATCTGCGGCACTGGGCGCCACGACATACCCGATCCCGCCTCCGACCGTCGCTCCCGTTGCCACGGCACGAAGGGATATACCTTCCGTCAACCCTCCGATCGGGGTCACAAAGGTCAACATGTCCATGGCCATCTGCAGACCCAGCGATGCACCTTCGCGCAAGCCCTCTTTGCGGCGGACTTCGTCCAAGTACCGGCACGCAAGCCAGGAAGAGTCTTTTCGTCGGGCGCACTCCGCGGGTGCCAGCGCCACCTCAAACCACGCACCTGCCCCTTTCTCGGCATCCGGCATCACGTGTGTTGCAAGGGAAGTCATACGCGGTCGTGAACAGGAGAAAAATTGCTCATTGAGGCCCGGACGCTTGATGGCCAGGGCGACGAGCGCCTCGAGTTCTTCTGGATCGCAGGAGGCTTTGACCTGATTGAGGAGCACGTCGACCTGCGCATCGACAGCCGGAGAAGCCAGACCGGCCACCTGGGACTCGATATCAGGACCCAGCGGATTTCCGCCGGAAGAGCGCATCGCCTCGGCGCAGGATTTGCGATCCCCGGGCGAAGCCACTCGCGCAGTGCCGGGCCCGCCCTGAGCCGCGGTGATCGCCTGATAGAGCGGGGCCGCCGCCGGATCCCGCTCCGCCAGAATTGGATATCGGCTGTAAAGATCATTCATCTCGTGGGTGAGGAGCAGGAACTCGGAGTAGGCGGCTCGGCAATAGGCTCGTCTGGGAATATGGGCTCCCACGACGCCGCTCACTTCCACCTCTCCCGCCACCTGCTCCTGCAGAAAACCGCAGTTCCGCGTCGCTGCTTCGTTGAAGCCGGTCGGCAACGGCATTTCGAGTAGGAATTGCCTGAGAAACGGCAGTCCCGTGACGCCTTTGGCGAGATGCCGGACCCCGATCGGCAGTTTTTCCATCTCCGCTGGTGATATCACCGTGGAAGTCATCCGGATGTCAAAACCGAGTTCGCTCCGGAGCGCCTGCCACCGGTCGACGTTGACACTCATGCACCGGGCGGCACCGCCGAGCCCCTCCAGCCAAGCTTCCTGCGAGGTCGAGACGGAGCGATCCAATGACGCTTGAAGTGTTTGAGGGTACTGCTTGCCCGGACGCTGGCAGGCCCCGGCGGCATCCGATATCTTTTTCAGCCGCTCGGTCCGGGCCGCTCCGGGTGGGAAACCCAGATAAGCAAGCTCCAGCGACCGTTCGAGGGCGCGGCTTGCCAGGAACTCACCCCAGTCCTCGAGGTGCGCCGCCCGCTGCATCTGGTAGATATCATCCAGGAGTCCCTCGTTCATCGGGAGATTGGACTCGGAAGCCACGGCAAACGGATCAACCGCAGTCCCGCTGCCGCAGTACGCACGAGGGATGATCCCGTCACAAGGGGTGGGGGCAACGTTACTCTCAGGTACCATCCAATGGTGGGGCTCGTACAACGCTGCTTCGGGAAGTGCTTCCCCGCCGGCCGAGGGAGGACCACCCGCACTCGGTGTGAAGGAGATCAAGCGGCTTGGCGTGAAAGGCGGAGCCGCCAGACAGCGGCCGCCGGGCTCGGAGGGACCCCGCTCCCGCAGGGTCATCCCGCCGTCGCTGGTTGAATTTACCATATCAGCCGCCTTGACGCAGGCGTAAGCCCAGACTCCTCTCCTCAGCGTGGCACCCGTGAGGCTCGACAATTCACGCAAGGCCGCATCACGATTGTAAGTCGCATCGGAGCTCGCCCCGCCGGGTGGCTTCTGCTGGAGGACCCCTTTAACACAGTCCCAATACTTGATATCTCCGAACGGAAGACTTTTGCACGTTTGGGCAAACTTGACGCGGAGATCCCGAGGAACTTCCCGCAAAAACCGCGACCACGCCAGCGCCACCGACTGCCCGGAGCGTGAGACGCCACGCTCGAGCGCCGGGACTGCCGCAGCTCCCCTTAGACATTTGAACCGATCCGCCAGATCGGCATCCGGCGGATTGCCGCATGCCTCGTGAATCGCAGCCTGCAGGGGCTTGAGCGAAGGATCCGCTTGATAACTGAATACCGGAACCTCGCCTGCGTGCGCAGGCATGGGGATTCCCGACCCCACTCCCGACAGGAGCGGGAGCAGAGCCAAGGACCGAATCCAGCGCGTTTTGCGCGGATACCGAGAATGATACCGGAAGACGCCCATGCTCTCCCCATTGTGCCGGACACCCCAGGGAGAGCAATCGACGATGCCGGATCAGGGTTGTTCGCGATGGACGACTTCAGCTTCCGGAGGAAAAATCTTCCCACTCAATTTTTGCCGACGTACTCGTCACGCGCAAGCTGCAAGGCCTGCCCGATGGAAGGGAGGCCGAAAAGCCCGTACTTCGGAATGCCGCCGGCATCCCGCACCATTTCGCTCTTCAAGACTTTCTTCCAACCGTCCGCGTCGCCGGGATATTCCTTTTGGGCCTGCAATTCGAGGCGATTGCGCCACTCAACCAGGACGGGATCCGCAGTGATATCAGCAGCGGAACCTGCGGAAAACTCCAGACTCGTCAACCAACTCAAGTACTCGGCGTGCACACCGTCGATGTACTTGGCACGCGCCCACGCAAGGAGCGCCGCTCGATCGGCCTCCGGCAGCCAATCGAGCGGGTAGAATCTCATCGAGTCCTGAATTCGCCAGAAAAGGGCCTGAGGAGCGCTCCGCACCCGCTCACGCGCCCTCATGAGTTCGGGATCACTCAAAAGCAGGTGCTCGTGAATGAGCTCATGCAGGAGCAGTGTTCCAAGCCGGGCTGGCGTGAACTGCGCCACCCTGGCGAGCAATGGCAGGTCCAATCCGGCCGAACCGGTCAGATCTCCGTTGCGATGCCCCAGGATCCTCGAACGCGCGGTCGATATCACAGTAGCCAAAGGCCGCACCCGGAGGAATTCGCGTCCCTGTTCGTCCGCAAACTTGAAGCGCGAAGTGATCCCGGGCCTCCTCCCAAGTGGAATCCGGGAAAGTGCCGCATTCACACTCTCCTCGACCACGGCCTGCGCCGCCATCTCGAGCACACTCTCGGACTCCCAGACCGGTCCCAGGCAATCACCAACAGCCTCCACTTCCGCCACGGAAAGGCTGCCCGCACGCCAGGACGCGAGAATATTCTGAATGATCGACTCGCGCGCCCGCCGCTCGCTCCTCAGCGCGAATTCTCCTCCCTCGATCCCCAAAGGAGCGTCGAAATTTTTCCACGCCATCACGGCAGTGCGAAGGTCCGCATCACCGATTGAAGCACAGGCGTGATCAACCCATTCGGAATCATGGAAAGAGCCCCAGCGGATGATCTGTCCGTAGCCGATATCAGTCAGACCACTGAAATAGCAGGCCTCCAGCCGAGGATCCCGCGCCCCCATCCATAGCGGTGTTGCGGAGGTTTTTTCGAGCAGGTGGAGCGGTCCGACACTCAACGGGGTGCTGCGATCCGAGACTGGAAACGGGAGTCCCGGGAATGCCAGTTCCCGACGGGCCGAGACCCCGGATGAGCGCGCCACATGAACCACTCTGGCTTGTCCGCTCGCCTCGACTTCGAAGGAGGTCCGGGATGCAAGCATGGCTTCGATCTCCGCCCACTTCGGATCCTCGAAGCTCTTCGGGAATTTGAGCATGCCTGGATATATAATTCCGCTATCATCGCCGGCTCCGTCATCCCCATCGGACCGCTCCGGCAGATCGACCCCCAGGAACCGGAGCAACAAGGCACGATCGGATTCGGGTCGGAACCTGAGTTCGTGCAGACCATTGAACCACGGAGGGTTGCTCGGAAATTCATTCTCCCAGAGCACTCGCTGCAGCCAGCCGGGTCGCGCGACGGATGAGCCCCTCACTCCCAGTAGACACGAAGAAAGAACCCTTTCCATGCGCCACGCCGCCCATCCAGTACCGCGCTCATCCCAGAAGACAGCCACCGTCGAATCCGCTACGGACTCCTCCGGGGGGCGCTGACCGACAGGAGGCGGCGGAGGCGGAGTACCACCGGTGTCGGGCGGCACAGGCGGGGGCGGACTCGGCCGGCCGTTATATCCAACACCGTCCCCGGACCAGCCGCCCAGGGAAGCGACCAGAAAAAACACCCAGGAGTGAAGCGCACGCGTGTCGAATTTGAAGCGAGGAGCCCCCGCTCTGAGCCGGCGTAGAACCATAAGTGGCCCGCATCTAACATGGTGCATTAAGTTTTCAAGAGGAAAGCTCTTTTTCTCCCCCCCCTTTATTGACTGTGCTAGGGCCCGGGCATGGCCGAGACCTCCACGCCAAGCCCAGGCTCCCTCTACGTGCACTTCCCGTTCTGCGAGACCAAGTGCCATTACTGCGACTTTTACTCGATCGGCCGCGAGCGCACTCGCGAGGGTGACGCCCCTAAATTTGCAGAAGCACTTCAGGCCGAGAGTCGATTGGCGGCCGGCAGTCTTTCGGACCGGATCGACACGATTTTTTTCGGCGGCGGCACGCCGAGCATGACCCCGCCCGAGGTCATGGAGCAGGCGCTTGCCCCCCTGGAGCTGACTCAGCGAGTCCATGCTGCGACCGAGTGGACCATGGAGGCCAACCCGTCCTCCGTCGATCGGTCCAACCTTGAGGGATATCAAAAACTCGGCGTCAACCGCATCAGCATGGGCGTGCAGGCACTCCGGGACGATCTGCTTGCGCGGCTCGGGCGGGTTCATTCGCGCGACAAGGCTTTGCAATCGCTGGAGGCGATTTTTGAATCTGGCCTGAAGAATGTCTCAGTCGATCTCCTCTGCGGTGTGCCCGGACAAACTCTTGATATCCTCGAGGAGGCGCTCGCCGCTCTCACGCGTTTTCCGATCACGCACCTGAGCTGTTATCTGCTCACACTCCCCCCGCATCACCGCATGTATCAGGATCTTCCGGACGAGGAAGAACAGGGGAAGCACTTGCAGCTCATCGATCAGTGGATGAAGGCGCAGGGGTTCAACCATTACGAAATCTCCAACTTTGCCAAGCCCGGTTTCGAAGCCCGCCACAACCTCGCTTACTGGAAAGGGCACTCCTATCTGGGCCTCGGGCCGAGCGCGCACTCGTTTGATCGCGAGTCGGCAACGCGCTGGAAGAACGTCTCTTCTCTGCATCTTTATGCAGACAAGCTTTCGAAGGGTGTCTTGCCGCGGGAACAAGAAGAAAAACTCACTTCGACCCAGCTCGAACTCGAAAAGTGGATGCTCGCGCTGAGACTTGCCGAGGGCTTCCCCGCCACTTGGCTGGACTCCTCGCTCCGGCAGGCAAGAGCCAAGCTCTTTGTCGAAAAGGGATATATGGAACCCCACCCTGCGCATCCCGAACGGATGCGATTGACCGCCCGGGGCTTTGCCCTCTCCGAGTCGATCATCGATGCTCTGAGCTGATTGACCACGGAGGGAGCCAATCCTGCGTCAACTGTCAACTCTCTGGACACCAGGTCCCTTCCCAGCCCGCCGCCGGATCCTTAATGGCAGCCGGCACAAGACTGGAAATACCACTTCACGAGGAGAGACGGAAAATGAAAAAAACACTTTTTGTCCTGATGATTACGGTGTTCCTCGGTGGATCGCTGTCCACCGCCGCTCCGGCGCAGGCCGGGGAGCAAGAACTCGCCCAAGTCCTGCTGGTTCTCCGGCCCAAGGGCGTTTCACCTGAAGAAGTTAAAAAAGCCATCGTCTCGCTCGCAGCGATCATCGAAGTACGTGAACAAGTGGA
>Ga0172372_10009079_pt1 | contig 12979 bp, 7 predicted proteins | sample LakKiv5m_2_FD_114544 | JGI IMG/M metagenome (GOLD analysis project Ga0172372, IMG submission 114544) | Freshwater microbial communities from Kabuno Bay, South-Kivu, Congo - kab_092012_9.5m | ecosystem: Environmental > Aquatic > Freshwater > Lake | place: Democratic Republic of the Congo...
CCAAGCGTGAGTCTCGCCAATCCAAATGCCGTCGTATTTAATAATCCCGGCTCTTATTTCTTTGAGTACACCGCATATGGCATACCTCCCTGCGACAATGATTACACTTATGTCACCATTACCGTCAATCCAATACCAACGGTCACTGTCATCAACAAAATATGTTCGCCTGACAAAACCATATATAGTGTAACCATTCAGTCACAGGGCATTACCGTCACGGCAAGTCCGGGAAAAGTAATTAATAATGGTAATAATACCACTACAATCGATAGTATTCCTATTGATAAAAATGTAACCATTACGGTCACCAATACAACTACATCCTGTACAAATACACTGGTGGTCACACCGCCGAAATGCGATTGCCCTCAGGTACCTGCGCCTGTCAGTAGCGGAAATCAGGTAATATGCCAGAATGAACCTAATCCAATACTTGAGGTTACCGTAATCGCAGGTAATTCTGTCAATTGGTATTCAGAACCATTCGGCGGACAGCTGCTGGCCACTGATACCCTCAAATACAAACCAACTAAATCACTCCCTGGAATATACACCTATTACGCTGAGGCATATGTAATCAATGATACATTATGTAAAAGTCAGAACAGAACACCCGTTACACTTGAAATCAGAGAACTGCCAACAGGTAATAATGCGCAGCTTTTTGTGTGCGACGACAACGATGATGGCCTCGCTGCCTTCAGCCTGCTTGCTGCAGTTCCAGACATCAATCCGGCAAATAACGTAACTATTACTTTTTACAAGAATGATCAGGACGCCATAAATAATGCTAATCCATTAACGTCACCTTACACTAATGTTTTACCTGGAAGTGAAACCATTACAGCGTTAGTCAGAGGTAGTAATACATGCTTTATTTTGGTTAAAGTCACCCTCAATGTCAGACAACTGCCAGTATTAAATGTGCAAGTTGGTAATGAAACTTGCGACAATGCCAATGATGGCTCTGCAAACCTGAGTGCAACAGGCGGAATCCAACCATACGAATTCAGAATAAATGGTGTGAGTTACTCCGCTCAGACTGCTTACACCGGATTACAGCCAAATAATTATACAGCATTTGTAAGGGACCAGAATGGTTGTATACGCAACAGAGATTTCGTCATACAGGAAGGCCTGAAATTAAGTATTACAGGATTCAGCAATGTTTGTAATAATAACAATACAAAAACAATCCCGGGTGACGACTTCCATACGATCAGCTGGACGATGAACAACAATAAAAATAACACAGGAACCTACCGCGTGCTCATAAATAATATTGTTGTCGGAACTTTCAGTTACGGCCAGCTCACTGAGATTACCAGACCTGCAGATGGACAGCAGGTTATTATTGTATTTCAGGACGTTCAGCTGGGATGTTCCATAACTCAAACAACGCCTGTACTGAATCCGTGCTCAACCGACTGTGAAGTAGTTTTAAATAGCATCACCTCAGTCTGCAACAACAATAATACCCCAACCAATCCTGCAGATGATTACTATGTAGTGACATTCCAGGTTGGAAAAGTGAATAATCCGGGTAGTACCAGATACAATGTATTTGCAGGTAGTACCTTTATCGGTAATTTCCTCTACGATCAGACATCATCAGTCAATTTGCCTGCAGATGGCAGTACGGTAACGCTTACGTTCAGAGATCAAATATTATCTGTTTGTGAAATAAGCACTACCGTTGGTCCTCTCAACCATTGCTCTAATACCTGTGCCATCCAAATTACGCAATTGACCAAAACGTGCAATAACAATGGCACCAAGTCCGATGCCGGCGACGATTTTTATACGATTACGATCAATGCATCCGTTATCAATGCCGGAAGCCAGAGCAACATGTATGACGTTCTTGTCAATAATGTGGTAGTAGGTACATTTACTTATGGGACTTCAGGCCAGTTTAATCTGCCGGCCAATGGTCTCGATGTGGAAATCACCATAAGGGATAAGGACGACGCCAATTGCACCGCCAAGAGAAATACAGGCATCCTTGCCACCTGTTCTACAGATTGCCAGCTTACGGTGTCTGCTTTTACCGTAACCTGTAATAATAATGGCACCAATTCAGACCCTTCCGATGATTACTATGTTGTTGAATTTGTTGTAACGGCCATCAATGGTGCGCCAAGTGGCAGATTCGAAGTAAAAGTCAACAATGTTGCCGTAGGTAAATATGCTTATGGTCTGGTTCATACCATCAACCTTCCTGCTAATGGCGCTGTAAGTCAGATTACATTTACAGATGATGCTGATCCGGGATGTTTTGAAAATAAGACAACACCTGCATTAAATTCCTGCTCCGGAGCTTGTGTTATTACTGCGGTAGTCAGCAATGTAAGGTGCGATAACAATGGAACGACCACTAATGCAGCTGATGACAAGTTCTTTTTCGACCTGAATGTAACTGGGTCAAATACCTCCGGCATGTGGGTATTATTAAATAATAACAGTACCGGAAATTACGGAACTGCCAAAACCATAGAGCCTTTCAACATTTCAGGTGGAAATCTCGTACTGAATATTGTGGATGCTTCCAATCCTAACTGCCTTACTTCGGTTGCGGTTACCGCTCCCCCACCATGTAGTTTTGGATGTGAGATTAAAATCACAAACCTTCAAAAATCAGGCTGCAACAATAATGGCACCAATACAACAAATGATGACGACTATTTCAGCCTGAGTTTTACCGCAACAACAACTTTTGCAGGGGCGACGCAGTTTGAAGTCAGACTGGGCAATACTGTATACGGTCCTTTCAACTATGGCCAGGTTGTCAATTTAACCAATCTACCCGCCAACGGATTAGACCTTAAACTCGTAATTCGGGACATTTCTGCATCGCAGTGTACAGCAGAAATTACTACCATCCAGTATCCATGCTCTGTATGTACGCAAAAAGTCACAGCGAGTACCAGTATTACCACACTTGATTGTATAAACAATGTCGCAACACTTACCGGAACAAGTACTGCTCCGGGTATATTCAGATGGACAGGTCCAAACAATTTCAATGTAGTAGGTACAACTGCTCAGGCATCAGCACCGGGCTGGTATTACTTTACGGCAGTATATCCCGACCAATGTACAGCAAAAGACAGCGTGCAGCTGTTTACTGCTGCAAATCTTCCGGTAGCCTCTGCCGGGGGAGATAAGGCAATAACCTGCAATGTCGCTCAGGTAAAATTGTCAGGAACTTCAAATGTACCTGATAACCGTGCAGTCTACAGATGGTATGATGCAGCCAACAATATCATCGGTACCGGAAGAGATATCACAATCACCATTCCGGGAAGCTATTTCCTTGAGGTGGAAGACACTGGCAACAATTGTAAGTCCGGCAAAGACCGCATTGAAGTGGAAGACAATAGAAAAAAGCCTATTGCAATTATTTTTGCTGACCCAGGCAATATTCTCGATTGTGTCATCGGTACAATTACGCTCTCCGGTCAGCCTCAGACAAATGTCATTTTCAACTGGGAGCTAACAGAACAGTTTTATAACAATACACCAAGTATAGTGGTCACAGCAGACGGTAAAGTCATCATGACAGCTATTGATACGATTACCGGATGTCTGGACAAAGCATCGATCGATATCATTGATCTGCAGGATTATCCGCTGCTGGTAATCGATAATATCAAACCCATCACATGTGATAATAATGAAACCACCATCAGTGCTGCTGGATCGCCGTCAGGACCCAATCTTGTATTTACCTGGTTTGACAGAAACAATAATGTAATATCCGGGGCAACAGAAAATTCATTGACAGTAAATACTCCGGGAACGTACTACGTGGTATTGACTGATACTGTCAATGGATGCTCAAACCGCGACACATTAATAGTCACTTCTATTGGGGATTATCCCGCCTTTACAACAACTGATGACATCAAACTTTTCTGCGGACCAACCAAAGCTGAATTAAAGGTTAATATCGCCAATCCTAAAGGCACTCCTGTCATTACCTGGAAGAGCAGTACGGGAGCTATTCTTTCAGGAAATGGTACAACAACCATTCAGGTAGAAGGATCAGGCATTTATGTAGTAGAAGTTGTATACCAGGAATCCGGGTGTAAAACGGTAGATAGTATTAGTGTCATAGTAAATACGGACACGCCGGAGGCACTAAGCGCACTTGTCAGGGACGAAACATGCAAAAATAAAAAGGATGGAAGTTTCACCATTCAGGATATTGCAGGAGGAACTCCGCCATATGCCGTAAGTCTTAATAATGTAAATCTGGGTCAAATCACTGAACTAAAAAATCTCGGACCAGGCAAATACAACCTCAGGATTACAGATGCCAATGGATGTAAAAAAGATACTTCATTTACGATAGAAGCGGGCTCAGAAGTTGATATACAGCTTGATCCGTTTATTGAACTGGTAACCGGTGAAAAAACCACGCTGACAGGTATTGTCAATATCAGCCCGGATCAAATTGCTAGAATTGAATGGAGGCCATCTGACAATCTCAGTTGTGACAATTGCCTTATAACTGAAATTACAGCGCTTGAAGATGGGGTCTATACGCTGATTGTTACGGATATTAATGGCTGTAAGGATGAAGCTACCGTGCGGATATCACTTAAAGACAATGTCATCATAAGTGTACCTAATATTATTAATACCACTACGGGATCGAATAATATTTTCAGTATATCCGCCAACAGTCAGGTCAAAAATATCCTGAATTTAAAGATATACGATCGCTGGGGCGAACTCCTTCTATCCAGATCTAACTTCCAACCCAATGATCCGGCGTTTGGGTGGGATGGAACTTTCAGTGGAAAGCCAGTTGAACAAGGTGTTTATGTCTATTACATTGAATATGAAACCCGAAAAGGTGTAGATGTTCTGGTAGGGGACGTGACCGTCATACGTCAATAGTAATCACATCAACGGCGCCAAACCGCCTTCACTAATTTGAAAAACATAAAGCTCCTTCGGGAGCTTTTTTTCATTTATGACTGTCTGCATATACCCTTCAAGTCAATATTTTCAACAACTAATCTAAATCATTCTATTGACTGACTCAGGTCATGAATATCACGATTTCGGGTGGCTACCTTTGTTTTGTAATAAATAACAAAAAATACATTTTTAAAATATTTATCATGAAACGTACAGGAATATCAATTCTTATTTTGGCATCCATGATTAATCTGGGGTACAGCCAAACTAAATTCGGGTCAAAAGACAAGGCTCAAATTATTGTCGAAGGAACTTCTACTATGCATGACTGGGAAATGAAAGCAAGTACCGGCGATTGTAACGCAACATTTACACTTGACACTCAGGGTGGTATCACTGGATTTAACAGTATGTCTTTTGGCATAGCTTCAAACGCTCTGAAAAGTGGAAAAGACATGATGGATTCAAAAGCTTATAAAGCCTTAAAGGCTGAAAAGAATTCGCGGATTTCCGCTGAACTGATTAGCGGAACAGTAACGCGAAAGGACAATAAAAATTTCACGCTGAAGGGAAAAATCAAACTTACCATAGCAGGCAAAACGCAGGAAACTGATCTGGTTGCCAATGCAAAGATGATTAGCGCTACAACTTATGAGGTCACGGGTGAAAAAAACATCGATATGAAAAATTTTGGAATGGAGCCCCCATCCTTTATGCTTGTAACCGTTGGAAAAGACATAAAACTGAAATTCAATCTTACTGTAAACAAATTATAATTAAAAAATTCTTAAACTTTAAAACCAATACATTATGAGATCTACATTAAAACTTTTCATTTTTATTTCCGCTTTGGTAGCCGGAAATATCATTAAAGCACAGAACATTCAGTACAGCAGATACAATGACCAGAGAGGTCTGCACACCTTTGAAACAGGTAAAGAAGATATGGTCGGTTATGATGGCTTCAAACTCCAGATTGGAGGTGCTTTTACCCAAGGCTTCCAGGCATTAAGTCACACCAATGCCGATACTTCAAAATTGTACAAACTTGGCAATGGATTTAATCTCGCAGCTGCAAACCTTAACTTTAATGTTCAGCTGGGTGATGGTATCAGAATGTTTCTTGAAAACTACATGGCTTCAAGACACCACAATGAATTTTGGGTAAAAGGTGGATATATTCAGATAGACAAACTTCCTATGTTTGGAAATCCTGAATGGTATACCAAGTACTTCACTACCAAAATTGGACACATGGAAGTGAATTATGGCGACACACACTTCAGACGTTCTGACGGGGGTAACACTATCTTCAACCCGTTCGTTGAAAACACCCTTGTAGATCAGTTTGCCACAGAAATCGGCGGAGAAGTATATGCTTATCCTGTAAAAGGTCTGATGCTGATGGCCGGATTGACAAATGGTCTGATTAATGGTACAGTGAGAAATTACGAAACCAACCCCGACAAAGGCGTTACAAAAAAAAATCCTGCCATTATTCTTAAAGCTGCCTACGACAATACCTATAAAAATCTTAGGTACCGTTTGAGTGCATCTATGTATTCCAACAGCGAAACTCCACGAACTACCATTTTCAGCGGTGACAGAACAGGATCCAACTATTACGGTGTAATGGAAGCAAAAACATTTGATTCAAAAGCCAACTTTACAAGCGGCAGATTTAGTCCCGGATCTTTCAACTCCGTAACAGCTGTAATGATCAATCCGTTTGTGAAATATCAGGGCTTAGAATTATTCGGTACCTATGAAATTATCAATGGTAAACTGATTACAGAAACTGAAGACAGAACGACAACACAAATGGCCATTGAAGGTATATTCAGATTTCTCAAGGACGAACAGGCATTTATCGGTGCAAGGTACAATACCGTCACCAGCAGATTGTCTGGTTATACTACAGATGTAAGTGTTGACAGACTCACTTTTGGCGCCGGCTGGTTCCCTACAAAAAATCTTCTCTTGAAAGGAGAATACGTATTACAGAACTTCAATGACTTTAACGCAACAGATATTCGAAATGAAGGTGAATTCAGCGGAATTGTCGTTCAGGCGGTAGTCGGTTTCTAATCGACAGGGACAGTATTTCTGATAAGTTTCGTTTTTTATAAGATTAAAAGTTGGGCCTGGTCATACAGACCCAACTTTTATTTATTTTTAAGCAATATATTTTAATTCTATTATTTTATCAAATACCAAAACTTGAGATTGAACTAAATCCAGCCGTTTGTTGATAATTATATTGAATACAAACAAAATTAGCTCAATGATGCATAAAAACAAAGTACGATTATTAAGATGATGATGACTGTTTTATCGATAATCTTATGGCTAATTTCAAATTTTTTACCCTCATCTGAGCAAAGGGAAATTTGGGTTATTCAAAAAAACAGCCATATGGTAGTTTCTGGCAAAACAAATATCAACTCATTTGATTGCACGATAGAAAACTATGGAAAAACAGATACTTTGTCGTGGACTACTGCAAAAGAGAAATCAACAAAATCAGCACCAAAAATAGTTGGAAGGCTTACTATCCCGGTCTTGAAATTCGATTGCGGCCACAAAATGATGACAAAAGACCTTCAAAAAACGCTTAAAGCCCCCCAGTATCCGGTAATGACAGTGGATTTCCTTTCTTTTAGTAAAAGTCTTTCAAAAGTAAAACCTGAAGAATTATTGACTGGACAGGCTGAAATAAAACTTGCCGGAATGACAAAAAAATATGCCATTTCCTACGTATTCAAAAAAAATAAAAACGGCTTTTTTGAACTTGCCGGATTTCAGAATATCCTTTTCTCGGATTTTAATCTCACTCCCCCGTCCAAACTAGGAGGCGCCATAAGAGTCGATAATGAACTTGAAGTTACATTTAATCTCATACTTCAAAAAATCTGATCTTAAAGCTCTGTACAATAACATTACTTCTTGTCAATATGAGATGCAGATTCATCAATTTCAACATATTCGGTAAAACCTTCCTCCTGGGGAACTTCAGTAAATGAATCAAAGCGATTTGCATTTTGCTGCATTTGCTTAAGCTTACGACGTATGATAAGGTTGAGGACGGCTTTGAAAAAAAGATACCCCGACACAAACGGGTATGCCACGACTGTTAATGCCACCAATACCACCCCAAAAAAAGGTTGTTGACGCAGGGATTGCCAAAGATATATTAAAAAATGCCAGATGACTTTCCAGTCAATAAGCAGGGTCAGCACCAGCAAAACAGGCGTAACATAATTAAGTACATAGTATAATCCCTTAAAAAACAGGTAGAAGATAAAAATTACGGCTGAAAGCATAAGCAACGGAAGTAAGAATCCAAAAGGACCTCCATTGTTTCCAACCCTAAATTCACGGTAAATTGCCATAGTATATCAATATCATATAATATACATCAATTCGATACAAAAAGTTCCGCTCGCTGATGCAAATCAACTTCTATCCGTAATCAATGGAAGGTTTCGTCTATCTGACGGCGCATTCCGTTGAAAAAACGCTTCCTCTCCAGTCCCCCGGTTTTTGAGATGGGGACAGCATATTCCTGATTCTTTTCAAGCCATTCAGTAAAATGGCTGATAAATACAAAATCTGTGGTTTTCAAAACATCCGGAACTTCGCACTGAAGGGTAAAAAATGATTTACTGGCAGACTGAACAAGTACGATATTACTTATATGTATAAATTTGTTAACAAACATATCTATCGGCGTAAATCCATGTTTAGAAACCTCCCTTCCTCCTCGTGCTGCTGTCTGTTCGAGCTCATCAGTAAGCAAATACAATTCTTTCCTGATAGAGTGAATGTCTTCCTGCGATGCAATAATCTGACTATCTATAAGGTATTCAATCTGACTACAAAGCGGATGGATAAAATGTTGATTCAGGATTTCAGTTGCAGGCAGGCAGGCGTATGCCTGATATAATCTTTGGGTAAGGTGTCTGTAATTTTCAGATTGAATAAACTTCCCGGGGTCAAATTGCATCATTTGCTGGTTCTTCCAGTTTATCAGATTGAAGGTGTACAGCTTTGTATACAGCAAATAAGGATACTTCATCAGGTGAAAAATATGGGGCTGCAGACAAATAAAATAAATCGAAGAATCCTTATCTGCTCCGGCCTGATTTACATTTTGCATCAATATCAGCAGGTATTCCTCAAAATCCCGGGGTTTTGTATTTCTGGAATCTGTAAAAAAATGGTAACAATCCCTGTTATTGCGAAATATTATGTTGTCTACAGAAATATTATAGGTGCCGGCAATCAAAAGAAACTCTTCATTGGAAAAATCATTTCTACCCGATAGTTTATTGTAAACCGTCGCAGGAGACACCTTTAGCAGTTTTGACAGTTCGTCCTGAATAACTTTTGTTGGAACATCTCCAAAATGGTTCCTGACAGCCTCTATGATCATATCTCTCATCATATCTCCAAATTTATCATTTAACAATTGCATTTGTCACTTATTGCGAATTTAGCAATTATATTTTATTTATCACTTTTTACCATATTATTTATTGCTATACACACATAATTAACATATTAAAATATATTTTTTTATGTTTATGTAGATGCATATTTGCAATGTAAATTCAATGATAATTATCAAAAATTACGTAAACTTTTTTATTAACCTATTAAATTCAAACTACAATGAAAACTTTTAAAAAATTGCTTACTTTGAGAAAGACTACTTTTTTCTTTATGCTCCTGTTCTTGTGCGCAGGCATGAATGGTCAGGATATAAATGGCCAAAATACCGACAGCACTTTCCCTTTCGTGGAAAATCTCTGTTTTTCCGAACAGTACAAAGAATACATCAAAGTTTCAAAAGATGTATACTTTGACGAACTTCAGATTCATGAAAAGCTAATGTTTAAGGAAAAAAAGTACCACAAAAAAATCAAGCATTATTTCAATGCAGGAGGCTACACAGAAATCAGGGAAGAACTGGTGCATTCTGAAAATATTTGTCCGCAGTGGTTTCCGGAGCCTGAAATCGTCACCCACAATGAACAAGGCACTACATCGACTTTTGTAAAATACAACAAGTACGTATCTGGTGGATGGATGGGGGCTAATCAGACTACAAGCTACAATGGTATATTTATTCCGGATACACGAGGCGGCACCATGGGATCACATCTGGAATATCACACCACAGAATCTTTGTACCATTATGAATCCAATCACGAAGTGTACCGCAGCAAAGGCTTTCTTACAACCAGCCGCTACACCTATCCTTCCAGGAAAATGCTGAAAGATTTTGAAGAAAACGGATTTCATGTCATCATTCATCAAACCTATATTACTATCTATAATCATGAAATCAAGATTACCTGGTACCTGGAAGAAAAGATGGTTAAAACTGAATTTTTTAGCTACGGAATTACAGAACAGACCATCTATACCTATTACAAGTATTTCGAAAACATGGGACACTATCTAAAAACACTCGAAAGAACAGTTACTCCAGGGCAATTTATCACCGGAGAGTGCTACGATATTGTTTCAGAACTAACCTTTGCAGACTATAGTGAAAACTGCCATTATATACAGGACATTGATATGCGACAATCAGAGAAATCGGCAAAGGAATCCAGCCCTGCTTTTTCCCTGTATCCTAATCCTGCATCCCATTCAATTACCTTGTCATCAAAAACGCCGTTTGATAACGCTGAAATAGTCATCAAAGATATGCTTGGCAATATTGTCCTGGGCACTACAGCGCTCGGAACCAACAGTAAAATGATTGAAGTCCCCGTGGCACATCTTACAGCAGGAACGTATAGTATGACTATAACCTGCAATCAAGAAAAAACTACTTTAAAATTTATCAAAATTTAATCACTATTTAAAAAATTAACAATCATGAAAACACTAATTTATATCACTACCTTATTTCTGCTAATCATAACAGCTGCATCCGGTCAGACCCCCGGTCAACATGGGTCAACAGGACAGGATACAGAGCAAAGCCCTTCGTGTCCAACCATAAAAGTAAAAACCTATTCTGAGACCATATATGACGATCCATCAGAGAATCCTTATAATCCTGTGACACCATGTCCTGACAATGAGGACATGGATGGGGACGGGATAATCAACGGTGAAGATGACGATATCGACGGAGACGGCATCCCTAATGAAGTAGAAAATACTTTTGAAAATGATATCGACGGAGACGGCATCCCCAACAAATGCGATACAGACAGTGATGGGGACGGCGTTCCTGATAGCACAGACAAATGTTATGAGGTGCGGGGTACGGACGAAGTCGGCTGCAGAAAATCCATTGAGGACAGAAAAGTTTTCTGGATACATGGCTACCAGGGTAATGATCTCGCATGGGAAAAACCAGGAAACTATGCCGAAGAAACCTACAGAATAAAAAGCTATTATCCGGATTACAGCAGCACACAGGAAAGTCTGGCAAGCTGTTCGGAAAACCTCAGAAATGACATTGTAAATGATGTAGATGGCGAACTTGGATATAAGGACCATTTTGTAATCGCCCACAGCATGGGTGGACTGGTGGTCAGGGACATGGGAGAATTGTATAATCTAGATGGCAAACGACTTTTCAATGGAATCATTACCATTGGAACACCACACCTCGGAGCCCATGCTGCCTCTACCCTGACAAACGAACCAAAAAAACTGGAAATGGCGGCTTATGAGATATGTACAAAACTGGGTGCCGGTCCGGCTGCAGAAAATGTAAACGGGAGAGAAATTATTGGCCCATTTGCGACTATTTTCGGAATATCAAAGATTCTGACAGATGAAATTTGTACTTCAGCATCGGAAATGGGCGTTCCACTGGCCACATCGCTTTTTGAGACCGGCATAGAAAAAGAGATCAATGTGGAAAACGCTCCCGCTATACCTCCGATGGCCACAGAGAACCGGGCTGCATTTTATGGCACCGAGGATGACGACAATGAGACACTCGCTGTCCGGTTTATGGGTTCCATGATTGCACCTCCGGGCGATTACCCCTTATTTGAAGCCGGCGCATCAGATCAGGTTGGACTGGATACATTCGCTAAACACAATCTGTATTATTACAATAAATACAATTATTACAAAAGCAACGAAATCAGGCTATGGTACTTTTCAAGTCCAGCTATTACGCTTGGACTATACCTTTACCACCGCAATCTGAAAAATGCCTGGAAAAAAGGCGTTGACTGGTTCCCCACATATAATCCCACCTGGAAATCAATTATTAAGGCATCTGAATTTAAAGTGGGTCAAATAGGTTGTGAGTGCGAATATTATGACTACGATGTACTTAGTGGTACTCAGATATTTCCAGGTGCTGAAGACTGTAGCGAATTTGAGGACAATAGTTCACCAATACATTCAGTGATTTGCTACCCCTTAATTGGTTTACTGGAAATAACTAAACCATCTGATGGGTTTATCCTCAAGGAATCTGCTATTGGAGGTGCTGAAGTAAATTACCCTATAAGGGAAATGCCCGGCTCTAATCATTTTCAGATGAGGAATGATGACAATACTAAGGATGCTATATATAAAATATTTTTTGAAGGGCTTGGCAGAGCATTTTTTAAAACAGACAAAAGATAACAATGAAAAATTTAATTATAATTTTTGGAATTTTCCCCTTAATTATTGGATGCCAAAATCCTATTGAACCAACCAAACCAGAAGACAAAATTTTAGAAGTTATCTGGAAAAAACCTGTTAGTGATTCTTCAAGAAGTCTTCTTAATAATGGTTTATTTGGTTATAAGGATTTAATCTATGTGACAGGACAAAATGATATCGTAAAATCAGAATTCTCTTTTACTGCACTCAACAAATTCACTGGCAACAAGGAATTGAAGTGGATTCACCCTACAAAATGGCAAAGAGGTGCTGACAAGTATGATGTTAAAAATAATATTGCCGTCTTCTCAACCGCCTGGGGCATTTACTGTATGGATCTGGACAAACACGAGATACGCTGGGAAATAGACCTGCTGAAAGATCCGCTGGAATACTGTCAGGAGCA
>Ga0172372_10009081_pt1 | contig 12973 bp, 8 predicted proteins | sample LakKiv5m_2_FD_114544 | JGI IMG/M metagenome (GOLD analysis project Ga0172372, IMG submission 114544) | Freshwater microbial communities from Kabuno Bay, South-Kivu, Congo - kab_092012_9.5m | ecosystem: Environmental > Aquatic > Freshwater > Lake | place: Democratic Republic of the Congo...
GAATTCAGGCAAACTCGAATATTTTCAGTTCTGCCTGCCAGTTGACAGCTCTCACTGCGATCCCTTGTGCAGGGCCTGTTGGTCTCTCGCAAAGGCGCAAAGACGCAAAGGAAGGACAGAGGGTTCAAATTTCCAATATTTCCAGCATTGCGCCCTGGGGCCTTTGCGTGAGGTAAGAGTTGCTGCAGCAAGATGCCAGGCGGCGCGTTTGCATGAAATCCGATAGACGATCTTAAGTGTCCTTAACACCGTTTCACCATCCCAGCACAGGAGTCTGGAGACACGCCTGCAGAATCAGGAATATTTTATCGCGAATGTTCCCCTGAACTGCTAAAATCAAGCCCGCGCCCGTCCTTCCCGAGGTCGACAAAACCATCAGGGGCAGTGCGGACATTTCGCGAAGCGAAACGCGACACAGTTCTGCGTCGCAGATCGACATTGCTCCTGAACCCTGATTCCCCGATCCGTACCCTGCCATGTCTCTTCAGTTTCCCACCCTGATCACGGCCCTGCTGTTGTTTGCTCCTCAGCTTTGCGTCGACGAGTCGCCTCGGGGTGTGAAGACGGAGGCGTGGTTTGAGCAGCGAATTCGACCGGTGCTGGCGGGGATCTGCTTTCGCTGTCACGGTGGCGAGCGGGTCTCGGGGGGATTGAGAGTGGATTCGCGTCAGGGTCTGCTTGCGGGTGGCGATTCGGGTGCGGCGATTGATCTGTCCGAGCCGGCCTCCAGTTTGCTGCTCAAAGCCGTCGCTCGCGGGCCTGATGTGTCAGCGATGCCACCGGAAGCGGAAGCGGCGTTGTCGGCTGATCAGATCCGGGACATTCGCGACTGGATAGCTGGCGGTGCATTCTGGCCGGAGAAAGCCGATGGTTTTGAAGTGCAGGGGCACTGGGCATTTCAGCCGCTGGCCGCGGTCACTGTTCCGGACGTGGCTGGCGAAGCGTGGGTGCGAACACCGGTGGACGCCTTTGTGCTGGATCGCATGCAGCGGTCGGGTGCAGTGCCGACGCAGCCAGCCGATCGCCGAACTTTAATTCGTCGGGTCACATTTGATCTGACGGGGCTGCCGCCAACGGCTGACGAAGTGACGGCGTTTCTGGCAGACGGTTCTCCGAACGCTTTCTCAAAGGTTGTCGATCGACTGCTGGCATCACCGGCTTACGGAGAGAAGTGGGGGCGTCACTGGCTGGATCTGGTGCGTTACGCGGACACGGCCGGAGAGACGGCCGACTACCCGGTACCTTCGGCGTGGCGTTATCGGAATTACGTGATTGACGCGTTGAACGCCGATCTGCCGTATGACCAGTTCGTTCGCGAGCAGGTTGCTGGTGATCTGCTGTCGTCAGAAAGTGTGGCCGACCGATTTGCAGCGCGGACGATTGCCACGGGATTTCTTGCGATCTCGCGTCGTTTCGGTTTTGATTCAGAAAACTATCATCATCTGACAATCCAGGACACGATTGACACGGTGGGCCAGACATTTCTGGGTTTAAGTCTGGGTTGTGCGCGGTGTCACGATCACAAGTTTGATCCGATTTCCCTGCGCGACTACTATGGGCTCTACGGGATCTTCGACAGCAGTCGCTATCCATTTCCCGGATCCGAGCAAAAGCAGCGAGTGCGTGCGCTGGCACCTCTGTGTCCTTCAGCAGAGGCGGAGGCAGCCTGGGAGGCTGGTCTGCAGCGGACTCAGCAGCTCACATCGCAGCTGGCGACCGCCAGACAGCCGATCCCATCAGCTGTGCTGCGTCTGACGACGGATATTGACGGTGACTTCGAGCTTCAGGCACCGGCGGCTGGCGGCAGCTACGGAGTGCTTGTAGCGCCCTGGCGGTATGCGGGCAGCGTCTCCGTCACGGCCGCTGCGCAAAGTCCATTTCACAACGTCTATCCGGGCGGCAGTCGCGGCGCAGCCATCGCTGGGAATTCCGCCCCATGGCGAATCTGGCAGGCACTCCATTCATCGACGCAGCGGACTGCTGATTCGTTCAGTCTGAATGTTGACCTGCGAATCGTGGAATCCGGAACTGGATCAGACTTCACGGCGGCTCCCCGGCTGACGCTGCTGTCGAACACTCAGAACCAGCAGCTGACACTGCATTTCCATCACGGCAGCATTCTGCTTTCCGGCAAAGAAGCACCGGTGCAGCTGGGCAGGTGGAAGTCGGGAGAGTGGTTCAACCTTCAATTGACAATTCAGCTGTCCACCGGAGCGTTGAGCGGCCGCAGCGGAACGCCTGAATCAGCATTTGATTTTCAGTCTTCTTTGTCGCCGTGGGAAGCCGCTCCTGATCGTCTTCAGCTTGCGTGTGATGCGGCAGAGGGAGTGATGTCGGCTGGCGTGGAGGTGGATCACATCGCCATTCGCAGAACAGCGTTTGCTCCGGTTTCCCGCGAATTTCCGCTGCCGCCTGAAACGCAGTCCGTTGATTCGCTTGCGGCTGCCGTGCGGGAGCTTGAGCAGATCAGTGGAATTGACGGCGATCTGGAACTCCAGCCTGCGGGGGCGGCACCTGTTGCACCGTGGAATCCCGGGCCGAACAGTGTTGTGCGACTGCGTGCTGAATCGCAGAGTCCTTTCAACAATCACTATTCCGGGGGTGAACAGGGGTTTCATATCCCAGGCCGGAGTGAGTACGACGGATTTGGCCTGACGATTCAGACTCTGCCGCGTGACACTGACGGGCGGATTTACGCCGGATTTGATTTTCGAGTGGAGCCGGAATCAGACCGCAGTCGAGGATCGTGGCGTTATTATCTTGGTCACGGCCCCGGCAGCTCCGCAGCGGTTGAACTGTTCTTCAGCGGGGACTGGTTGTTCTGTCGGGACGGTGAGCAGATACGTCGGGTCGTTGAACTGCGGGGTGGTCAATGGCATCAGCTTCAGCTGACTCTGGATCCAGCCAGCCGCCACTTCAGCGGGCGACTGCTGGCGAAGAATTTTCAGCAGGATTTTGTCGGACAGTTCGCTGTCGGGTGGGATGGCCGCATCGACTACAGTTTTATTGACAGCTACGGTCACATACCGGGTCAGCGACCGACTCTTGACGCCGACAACTTCGTGCTTGCGGATCGTCCGTGCGGAAGTCTTGACAGCGCGGCTCCTGCAGCGTCATCCGCGGCCGTTCGGCGTGAACGTATCCAGCATCTTCAGCGGCGAATTCGTGAGCAGCAGTCGGTCACGGAGTCGCTGGCGGGGGAACTGCAGCGATTGCTGGACGAAGGCCCGCTGTCGCTGGCATTCGCCATGTCGGAAGGCACACCCGAGGACGCTCGAATTCACCTGCGTGGTGAACCAACTCAGCTCGGCGAAACGGTACCTCGCGGAGTCATTCGGCTGCCTTGCGACACAGCCGAGCGGGGGGCTGTCGAGGGAAGCGGGAGGCTTGAACTTGCCAACTGGCTGGTGGATCCCGGGAATCCTCTGGCAGCCAGGGTCATGGTGAATCGAATCTGGCAGCATCATTTTGGGCAGGGACTTGTGGCGACACCGAATGACTTTGGAGTGCGTGGCCTTGCTCCGACGCACCCGGAACTGCTGGACTGGCTTGCCGGCGAGTTCATTCGGCAGGGCTGGAGCATCAAGTCGATGCACCGGCTGATATTGAACAGTGCGGTGTGGCACCAGTCTTCGCTGGATGAAAGGCAGGATTCCGAGCAGGTGATGAACGGCCGGTCGCTGCTGGTCGGCTTTGCTCGCAGGCGACTCACGGCCGAAGAAGTCCGCGATTCGATCCTTGCCGTGAGTGGACAGCTGGATCGCAGTCCTGGTGGTGGCCATCCATTTCCGGCTCCATTCCACTGGGGCTACTCTCAGCACGCCCCATTCAGTGACGTGTACGAGCATTCGCGTCGGAGCGTTTATCTGATGACAACGCGGCTGAAGCGGCATCCGTTTTTGTCACTCTTCGATGGAGCCGATCCGAATGCATCAACGGCCAGCCGTCCGGGGACAACGGTGCCCACGCAGGCATTGTTCTTCCTGAACGATCCGCTGGTGCATACTGCGGCGAAGGCGTGGGCAGAGTCGCTGTTGCGGTCAGAGTCGAGTGACAGCGCGCGGCTGCGGCGGGCATGGCAGGGGGCATTGCAGCGGGATCCGGATCCTGAGGAGCTGGTGGATGCGCTGGGTTTTCTGGAGAGTTATCGTGTTGAGCTGTCGGCGAACACATCGGTGGAGGATGCCGGTGTGCAGCCACTGGCGGCGCTGCTGAGGATGCTGCCGGGCAGCAATGAGTTTCTGTATGTGGACTGAGGAACCGGAGTTTGACATGGGCGAAGACCGTACTCGACGGGGAATTCTGCGGTCTCTGGCTGCCGGCTCGCTGCTCTGGCCAGGCATGCTCGCGGAGATTCTTGCGGATGGCGTGACCCCGTCTGCGTCTGATCCTCTGGCGCCGGCAGTGCCGCATTTTCCAGCGCGGGCAAAGCGAGTGATTTTTTTGTTTATGAGTGGCGGGGTGTCGCATGTGGATTCGTGGGATCCAAAACCGCGACTGCTGGAGGACGCTGGTAAAACGGTGACGGTCAATGAGTTTCAGGGGCGTCGGGGCAGTTTCAGCATGTATCTGAAGGCTCCGCAGTGGCCTTTTCGTCCGCGTGGTCGCTGTGGAACTCAGGTGAGCGATCTTTTTCCGCACATCGGTAGTTGTGTGGACGATCTCTGTGTGATTCGATCGCTGAAGACGGATCACACCAACCACTATGAATCCACTCTTGGCATGCACACGGGTTCGTTCAGTTTTGCGCGTCCGAGCATGGGAGCGTGGATCAGTTACGGCCTTGGAACAGTCAATCGCAACCTGCCATCATTTGTGGTGATTGCCCCGCACACTCCGTATGCCGGCGGCCAGGTGTGGGGGAGCGATTTTCTTCCGGGTGCGCATCAGGGGACGCGCGTGGTGCCGGGGTCAGAGCCGGTGGCCAATATTCGTCGCCGCGTGGCTTCAGCCGACCTGCAGCAGCTGGAGCTGAATCTGCTGCAGCGCATGAATCGTCGTCACCAGGCTCAGCGTCTGACGGATCCGCAGCTGGCGGCTCGCATTCAGTCGTTTGAAACGGCATTCGGGATGCAGTCAGCGATGCCCGAGGTCTTTGACTTCAGCGGCGAAACGCAGCAGACGCTGCAGATGTACGGACTGGAAAGCGGCAGTACCGCGGGGTTTGCGTGGCAGTGCCTCGCAGCTCGCAGAATGGTGGAACGCGGCGTCCGTTTTGTGGAACTGATCGACACCGGGTCATCGGGCAACTGGGATGCTCACGGCGATATGCTGTCACATGCACCACTCGCGCGCAACGTGGATCAGGCCATCGCGGGACTCCTGCAGGATCTCAAACAACGCGGGCTGCTGGACGAGACGCTGGTGGTCTGGACGAGCGAATTCGGGCGAACACCATTCAACGCGGATCGCAGCGCAGCGGGTCGCGAGCATCATCACTGGGTGTTCTCGTCCTGGCTGGCCGGTGGCGGTGTGAAGGGGGGAGTAACGTGGGGTGAATCGGACGAGTACGGCATCCACGCTGTTCGGGATGCGGTGCACGTGCACGATTTTCACGCGACCATTCTTCATCTGCTGGGACTGGATCACACGCGGCTGACGTGGAGGCACGCCGGGCGCGATTATCGACTCACGGATGTGCACGGCGAGGTCGTCAGTGGTATCCTGAGTTAGACTTTTTCCTGGTAATTTCAGCGTGGCGTGCGTGAATGTTTGTACGACGGAATGGAAGTCGGTGGGTGCGAGCGACGGACTGGAAGTCCGTCGTACTTTTTTTGGGTTGCGGCGTGGGCGGGTCAGGGGTTGTGTGCGGAGTTCAGCATGGCCTGCATGGCTTCGCGTACGCGTCCGACGGCGGTGTTCATGGGGCCGGGTAACCGGCAGCCGGAGGCGAGCGTGTGACCTCCGCCCGAGAACTTTTCGGCAACGGCGGCGACGTTGTGCGGACTGCGACAGCGAAGGCTGAATTTGATCGCCCCTCCCTGCAGTTCAACGGCGATAAAAGCCGCCTGGGCGCCGGCAACGGTGAGGCATTCATTGACGAGCCCTTCGGTGTCGGCAGCAACCGCCCCGGTTTCGTCGAGATCCTGTTTGTCGGCCTGTATCCAGACCATGCGGCCATCGGATTCAGAGACGGCGCGGCTGAGAACTCGACCTGCCAGCCGCAGTCGCATCAGCGAGTTTTGTTCGTGAATCCGCTGATAAACTTCGTGAGGCGTCGCCCCCTGTTCAAGGAGGCTGGATGTAATTCGCATGGTTCGGGCTGTGGTCGATGGAAATCGAAACCAGCCTGTATCAGTGGCGATCGCGGCGTAAAGGAAATTGGCGGTGCTGTGATCGAAGCGGATGTCGAGCGAATCTGCGAGTTCGCAGATGAGTTCGCCGGTAGCGGCTGCTTCGATATCGCGGAACTCGACGGCTTCGAGGCGGTCTGCACTGACGTGGTGGTCAATGATGACTCGCCGCGCGGAGGAGTTGCGAATCACATCAGACATCGCCCCCAGCTGCTGCCAGGCACTGGTATCGACAATGATGATCACCTCGACAGTGGGCAGGTCCGCCTTTGCCGCACTGCTCGTGTACTGCCGAATTGTGTGCTCAGGATCCATGAATTCGAGGTTTGCGGGCGGACCTGAACCATTCCAGATGCTGACGGTTTTTCCGAGTGACTGGAGGATGAAGCGGAGCCCAAGTTCCGAGCCGAGGGCATCTGCGTCGGGACGGACGTGGCTGGTGATAAGGAATGAATTGTGCTGCTGGAGGATCGGATGCAGCAAAGTCCAGTCGATTTGTGGCACAGTGGCAGGCCAGATGAAAAACGGACGAGGGACGATGAGGAGACCAGGCGGGACTATCGTTCAGCGCAATACATCCAGCAAGGGAATTCCCCCACGATTTCTGTGGAGTCGGCCAGCTCGTGGAGCCGTAGCCGGGTAAGCTCCCGCAGTCGGCAGGCCCGTTCCAATCGGAAAAGGGCAGCTGACGTGCCTAAGTTCGTGGTTCACCTCGCGATTCGCCGTCCGCGCGACCACCCGGGAATGCCTGACTTTCCAATTCCCGATCAATCAGCCGAACCAGTGCGGCAAGTGAGGTGACGTTCATTTTCTTCATTCCGCGGGCGCGGTGCTTTTCGACAGTTTTGATGCTGAGCCCCAGGCGGATTGATATCGCTTTGTTGGTGCTGCCCTGATAGACCATGAGAATGACTTCGCGTTCACGGTCTGAAAGCAGAACCAGGTGGCTTTTGCCACCGGAAAGTGGCGGTGGCAGCGGTTGCGGCAGCTCGCCGATCGCTTCCAGACGCAAAAAGCCGTCGTGGAGGGCTTCAAGCAGTTCCTGACGGGCGAATGGCTTGTCAAGCACGGTGATGGCTCCGAGCTTCATGGCCTCGACGGTCAGGCTGGTACGGGGATAGGCAGAGATCAGGATCACACGAAAATCGTTTGGCCGAAGTGTTCGCAGCTGCTTGTGCAGTTCCAGTCCCGTCATTTCAGGCATGACCTGATCGGAGATTACCACTCCGCGAGTAATCAGCGACAAATCCTTGAGAAAGCTGACTGCCGAAGGGTAACAGACCACATCGTAGCCCGCCTGGCCCAGCATGGTGCGGAGGACAATGAGAACGTTGGGATCATCATCGACCGCGTACACACGATGAGCAGGGGGAGTTTCGAGGGGAGGTGAGGGCTGAGTGAAGTCCGGGGGATCTCCCGGAGGCCCGCCGCCGGAGCTTGACGTGGGATGAACCGGTTCATCTGAATTTGAGTCTGGTCCAGGTGGGGTATCGACCATGGAAGCTGCTGGGGGGAGAGTTGATGGGGGAGTGGAATCAACAAATTGCGAAGGAAGCCATTTTTTCAGGATTCTTCCGTGACAAATGTCGCGGGCGGCCGTCCACGCTGCACGAATTCGGAGAATTTCTCCGAATTCCCAAAAATTCGAAGCAAATTTTTGAGTCAAATAGTCCCGGTCGGGAGCCGGTCATTCTGACAGGCCGCACCAAAACCGCGGAAATTCCGGCCATCCCGCTTTTTCGCTCGACCATCTCGCAGCCCCAGGGGATACTATTGGCCACGAGCCACCCCATCCTGCGTCTCGGTCCAAAATCAAAAAGGGTCTGTCCGTTGTCTACCGTAGAAAAAGCCACCAAAACCATTAACGGTGCTCAGATTCTCGTCGAAATGCTGGTTCGTCTGGGAACGGACACGATTTACGCATATCCGGGCGGTGCCAGCATGCCGCTTCATCAGGCGCTTCGTGAACAGCGTGATCGGATTCGCACAATTCTGCCGCGTCACGAACAGGGCGGCTGCTTTGCCGCACAGGGCATCGCCCGTTCCACCGGACAGGTGGGCGTTGTGATGGGCACAAGCGGCCCCGGCGCCACCAACCTTGTCACCGGGATTGCTGACGCCAAACTCGACAGTGTCCCAATGATCTGCATCACCGGCCAGGTGCCTCAGTCCGTCATCGGCAGCGACGCCTTCCAGGAAACGCCGATGGTGGAGATCTGTCGTGCGATCACCAAACACCACTACATGATCACAAACATCCGCGACGTGGCGCGAATTCTGAAGGAAGCACACTACATCGCGTCCACCGGCCGTCCGGGACCGGTCCTTGTCGATTTCCCGAAGGATGTTCAGCTGGATTCGCTCCCGCTTGACGACGTCGATTTCGACCCGCCGATGAATCTGCCGGGCTACCGTCCTCAGGTTCCGCCCGTTCGTCCTGAACAGATTCGGCAGATCATTGCCGCGGTCCGTCGTGCGAAACGCCCGGTGCTTTACGTCGGCGGTGGCTGTATCCACAGCGAAGCCTCTGAAGAACTCACCCGCTTCGCCCTCCGCACGGGCATCCCGGTGACCATGACTGTCATGGGTCTGGGTGTTTTCCCTGGCACTCACCCTCAGTCACTGCATATGCTGGGAATGCACGGCACCGTCTACGCCAATTATGCGGTTGACCAGTCCGATCTGCTGTTGGCGTTCGGCGTCCGGTTTGACGACCGCGTGACCGGCAAGCTGGCGGAATTTGCGAAGCACGGAAAGATCGTGCACATCGACATTGACGCTTCAGAAATCCACAAGAACAAAGAAGCACACATTCCTGTCCATGGCGATGTCCGAGAGGCTCTCACGGCCCTCAATGCTGCTCTGACAGACGAAGACGTCCCGGACCTGACAGAATGGCACCAGCAGATCGCGCAGTGGAAATCCAGCCACCCGCTCAGCTATTCCTGCCCCGGTGACAGCATTCTGCAGCAGTACGCCATCGAAGAACTCTGGCGGCAGACGCAGAACAAAGACGCATACGTGGCCGTGGGCGTTGGCCAGCATCAGATGTGGGCGGCTCAGTTCTACAAGTTCGACAAACCTCGCCGCTGGCTCAGCAGCTCAGGTCTTGGCACCATGGGATTTGGACTCCCGGCTGCCATGGGCGTACAGACGGCCCACCCGGATTCGCTCGTTATCGACATCGACGGCGACGGATCGTTCCAGATGAACATCCAGGAGCTCGCAACGCTCCACTGCGAAAAGCTGCCTGTCAAGATTCTGCTGCTCAACAACCAGCATCTGGGCATGGTGGTTCAGTGGGAAGATCGCTTTATGTCGGGCCGCCGTGCCCACACCTACCTGGGCCCTGTCGATCACCCTGAAGCTCTGGGAGAAGGCGACGGCACGATGCCCGGTGATACCTTCCCGAACTTTGTGAAGATCGCCGAAGGTTACGGTATCCGGGCACGTCAGGTGCGCAGTCGCGCCGAGTACCCCCAGGCGCTCGCTGAAATGCTGGCTCACAACGGCCCTTATCTGCTCGATGTGATCTGCCCTTACCAGGCACACGTGCTCCCGATGATCCCCAGCGGAAAAACTGTCCGCGATATCATCGTCGAATGACTGATCCGTACGACGCACCGCGACTTTGGGATCTTGCCTTCCACGACGAGACACGTCCGGAGGCTGAATTCCTGACCGCGGTGTCGCGACAGCACCTCCAGACAGACTCCCCACGCGCACTCGAAATTGGCTGCGGCGGTGGTCGCCAGGTGCTTGAACTTTGCCGCCGTGGCTGGGATGTGTCCGCGATCGATCTCAATCCTCACTGTGTGCACACCGTACAACAGCGGCTGAAACGGTCAGGACTGGTGGCCGACATCCGCCAGCAGGACATGCGGGACTTCTGCTGCCCGCGTCCGTTCCAGCTGGTCCACTGCCTCGTCAACACCTTCCGCCACCTGCTTACTGAACCCGATGCTTGCCAGCATCTGCAGTGCGTTGCCGCGCACCTTGAACCCGGCGGCCTTTACGTGCTCGGCTTCCATCTGCTCCCACCCGATGCCGAAGAGTTCGACTGCGAACGCTGGACCGTGCACCGCGGCCAGCTGCGGCTCACCACCACCATCCGCGTCCTTGAATTCTCCCGCCGCAAACGCCAGGAACTCCTTCGTTTTTCCCTGAAAGCCACTCAGCCCGGTCGCATCCGCCGATATCAGGCTGAACATCGCCTGCGGATCTACCGGGCCGATCAGTTCCGGGCACTGCTGAAGCGAGTTCCCGAACTGCAGCTGGTTGACGTGTTTGACTTCTGCTACGACGCAACCGAACCGCTGTTACTGAACGATCAGCTTGGGGATGCCGTCTTCGTACTCAGAAAAAAAGACTGAATCGCGGGCAGCCGCACGTCTGAGCGGCGGGAATTAATTCTTCACCCCGTTCTTTTTCCCTTTGCGACTGCCGGGCTCGGGTGCGGTGAGTTTCGCGGTCGCTGTGAACTGCTCTGCCTTTGCCTGCCAGACTCGCTCAAGTTCCTTCACCTTGTCAGGGTGTTCTGTGGCGAGGTTGTGCTGTTCGGCCCGGTCCCTGGCGAGGTTGAAGAGTTCCCATGGCTGATCACGTGCGGCGGTGAGTTTCCAGTCGCCCGCGCGGATGGCCCGATTGCCTTCATGGAGCCACCAGAGACAGTCGCGTTCAACGGCTGCATCAGCTGCGAAGGCCGGCAGCAGGCTTCGCCCGGGATATGTTGGAGCAGCGGGATCTGCGTCCGTCGGGGACAACGGCAGACCGGCCAGTTCCAGTGCTGTCGGCACAACGTCGATCATGTGGGCGGGAGTCGTTCGCAACTCGCCCTTTCCTGAAATGCCGCGGGGCCAGTGAACGACCAGCGGCGTACTGATGCCACCTTCGTGCACCCATGTCTTGTGGCGACGAAAGGGCGTATTGGCCGCATTGGAAAAGCCAGGACCAAGGCACAGATAGCTGGCTGCGCTTCCTGGAGGGGCGTTGGGATCATGACCGCCATGCCGCACCATGATCTCGGCACTGGCTCCATTGTCGGACGCGAAACAGATCAGCGTGTTATCGAGCAGACCTGCCTGTTCGAGTGAGGCCACATACCGACCAATCTCCTGATCCATGCGGTCAATCATCGCCGCGTGAATTGCCATTTTGGTCGCCTGAAACCGCCGCTGCTCCGGCGTCAGGTCCTCCCACGCCAGCGGACGATTGATCTCGCCGGGACCAAGTTTTTCGAGGGCATCCGGGAAGTGGTAGGGGGGACCGATTTCACGTTCAGGAGCAGACAGTGGAGTGCTGACAAGTCCCATCGACAGCTGCCGGCCATGACGTTCGTTCCGCAGCTTCTGCCAGCCTTCGAGATAACGATCCCGATACCTTGCAATGTCGTCCGGAAGTGCGTGCAGGGGAAAATGCGGTGCAATGAAGGCAATGTACTGGAAAAACGGGGTTCCGGCGTGCTGCGACTGATGTTCCTGCAGACAGCCCAGCGCGTGATCCACCGTAGCAATCGTCGTGTAGTAGCCACTTTCGTCAGCTGCGGGTTCCACCGGCTGATCGTCCAGAAAGTTGCCTTTGGCCGTGAAGAAGTTGCCGTCATTCCGCACATTCAGTGAACGAGAAAACCCGCCAGCAAGTACTGGCCCATCCACGTGCCATTTGCCGCTGTGGTAACTGCGATAGCCAGCCGCCTGCAGACGCTGCGGGAGCAACTTTGCCCACACTTGACGCGTCCCCTGGCTGCCACCGGGAAGTTCCGGCAACGCGTCGCGATGAACCTGCTGGGGATAGTAGCCCGTGAGCAGCGCAGCGCGGGTGGGCCAGCAGCGAGCCGTGTTGTAGAACTGCGTGAATCGCAGCCCATTCGCGGCAAGCCTGTCCAGATTCGGCGTTCGAATCTCACTGCCATAGCAGCCGATATCGGAAAACCCAAGATCATCCGCAAGGATGAACACCAGATTGGGCCGCGGTGCCGTTTGCGACGTTTGAGCGGTACATGCCGGACTCCCCGCGATCACGCGGAGACACAGCAGCATCACCCACAAATAACGAGACAGGCAGGGATGAGACAACATGGACGGCGACTCCGACGTTGCAGAAGTAAACTCATAGTCGTTCTGACGAGCGTCAGAAGCAGCATTCTGACGACATCACAGAATCCGGCAACCCAGCGTTCGCGCAGTGGCAGGAGTGGCTCAGCAGGAGCTTCGCACCAGGATGGTGCAATGGGATGATACGCAGCCGGGGGCTGCCGCCCAACCGCTCCCAAGCTCAGCCGCATGGCGGCAGCCTGCGGGCAAACGGCCGTGCCGACGCCCTTGCCAGCGCGGGCACCTTCGGTGCGAAACGCAGCCGGGGGCTCCCGCCCAACCGCTCAGCCGCTTGTCAGCCGCATGGCGGCAGCCTGCGGGCAAACGGCCCTGCAGACGCGCTGCCAACGCCCTTGCCAGCGCGCGCACCTTCGGTGCGAAACGCAGCCGGGGGCTGCCGCCCAGCCGCTCAGCCGCTTGTCAGCCGCTTGGCGGCAGCCTGCGGGCAAACGGGCCTGCCGACGCCCCGCCAGCGCCCTTGCCAGCGCGCGCACCTTCGGTGCGAAACACAGCCGGGGGCTGCCGCCCAACCGCTCAGCCGCTTGTCAGCCGCATGGCGGCAGCCTGCGGGCAAACGGCCATGCCGAC
>Ga0172372_10009083_pt1 | contig 12972 bp, 12 predicted proteins | sample LakKiv5m_2_FD_114544 | JGI IMG/M metagenome (GOLD analysis project Ga0172372, IMG submission 114544) | Freshwater microbial communities from Kabuno Bay, South-Kivu, Congo - kab_092012_9.5m | ecosystem: Environmental > Aquatic > Freshwater > Lake | place: Democratic Republic of the Congo...
CTGTTCCACCGCCAACTCTTGAATAAGCTATAGAATCTGCCGATTGAATTAATCTTGAAAAAAGGGTTTTATTTTCTTTAGCTTCTTTACTATATCCTGAACTTTTACAGGCAACATTAAGAGCAAGTTCAATTGCTTCTTCCCTAGTTTTGTTAAATTTTTGTTGAAGAATTAAAGCTACATAGAATGCATTTTTATGTTCATCCTTATCAGAACCATCCTGTGTTCTTGCAATATCATGCATTGCTACTAAAAATTTTAACTCTTCTAATTTGTTTGAATCATTATCAAATTGTTCAATTTGATTTTGAATTTTTTTTGGAAAATGACTCTTATATTGTTTATATAAATTTAGACATGCTTCTGCATATTGTGCAGTTAAAAAAGCATGTAAACCGCTATGTATTTGTCTTTTATTTGATTGTATAGTTTTTGATTCAAAAGATTGTAAATATTGTGTTTTTTTATCAACTCCTGAATCAGCCTGAGTAAGTTTTTTATTTAGATATTCTTGATATTGCTCTCTTGTGATTTTATTTGGATTACTAGGATCTGAAGAAGTTGGCTTATCACTATCTAAATTAAATTGATTATTAAAATATTCTTGCGAATTATCACCTTTATAATCCAAAAGATAGGCTCTTAAGGCATAATTAAGCATCTCATCTTTCTCAACAGTTTTAGGTTTTTTTTCACTAGATTTTTCTGCTTTTTTTGCTTGTTTAGTTTTAATTTCTTCTATAGAATCCCAATATTTCGCTTCTTCAGAAGTTATTGATTTTATGTTTTCTTTTTTAAGAGGATTATCTGATGAATATACATTTTCACGAGCTTGTTTAATTTCATTTTCATGAAAACTACTTAATAAAAAAGTAAATTTTTTGCATGTTGGATTTTCTCTTTCATATAAAAACAAACCTTCCAGCATGCCTTGTCTTAACTCATCTGTTCTGTTTTCTTTATGTTCTCCTCCAGCATATTCTCCAGCATACACACCACAAGAAAAACCGGGAATAACAATTTTGACTTTTGCGGGATCTTCTTCTAATAATTTTTCTATATTTTCTCTAAAATGATAGCCCCATTTTCTCATTACCGATTTTGCATCAAGACCTTTAAAATCACTTCCAAAATCAGGGCTAATACCATAAATAAAACTCCCTTTTTTTGGATCTTGGGATTGTATTAAATGATTAAATTGAAAAATTTTTGATTTTGCATCAGCTGAATTTGCTTTTGCTGTTGAACCTGTAAAAACTTGACTACTACCATCAGCTTTTTTTATTTTTGCTTTTTGCTTTTTTATTTCCGCAACATATGCACTATGCTGCTTATCAGTAGTAAATCCTCTAAACCAGCCCATTAAACCACTGCCCCCAGCATCTTCAGTAGTATAAGTACCAGTTAAGCAATAAAAAAGACTATCATCATCTTTGAGATCAACGCCTCTATCTTTGAAAAAATCTTGTTGTGGTTTTTTTTCAGTGTAAAAACTACTTGCAACAATAAATCTATCCTTATCAGAATCATCTCCAAAATCAATTACTGTTGCTAATTTTGGATCAGATTTTGGATCGGGTTTTTTTGATTTTTCAGATTTTGAAAATTCAACTTTTTCAATACTTTTACCATCTTTTTTTCTTTTATTTATTTCATCAATTATTCCATTAAGCTCTTGACAGTCTTCAAGATAATGTTCGTTGATACTTGCTTTATGAAAATTTTTTTCTTTTAAAAAATTATATACTTTTTCAAAAAGAGCATCTTGCTTTTCTTTATCTAATCCTTGAATTAACTGAGTATTATTTTCAGTAATTCCAATCAAAGATTGAATTAGTTTTAAAAATCTTATTGGATAAGAAATTTCATGTTTTGTACCGCCTTCAGTAAATGCACTAATATAACGATCTATAGAATCAAGATAATTTTTAGAATAATTGTCATTCTCTCTCAAAGCTTTATAAATTGCTTTACCTTCTTCTGTTGCCCTGTCTACATGATAAATTTTTTTATCTTCAGTTTTAGTGTAACAAGGAAAAATCCACCAATCAAAACCAAGGCCAATATGAGTTCTTATCGCTAAATTATCAGAACCATCAACAAAATATCCTTTATCTTGAAATTCTTTAGCTTGCCCAGCAATTATTGCTTTGATTTTTTCTTCTTTAGTAGCCATAAAACTCGATTTGTTTTTAAAATTTAATAATTATCTTTTTTTATCAATGCTTGGTGATAATTGATTTGAAGATAATAAACTAAAACTTGAATCAGGACTTATATTAGAAGCAATAATTTTTTGTGCAATTGCTAATTCTTCAGAATTTAATGGCGGATCTTGTAATAAAGCTTGTTCAAATTGATCAAAATAACTACTTAAAAAACATAAAGCAGTATTATTCCAACATCTATTACTATATGAACTACCAATTAATTGATCATTATCAATATTAGTAAAACCTTTTTGAAATTTTTTATTATCAGCAAAATTTTCTAAGCTATTTACATTACTAGTAAATTTAACACAAACAGCTTTAGAAGCATCTTCTTGTAATTTTTGTTCTCGTTCATCACCTTCAACTTTAACTACTAAATTATCATTAAATTCATACCAACCATCTTTATATCTAACATATGAGGTATAATGACCATGCAAACCTGATTTGTGATGAACTGTAAATGCACAAGCTGTAAAAGAATTACTATTGCATGAAAAACAATCATTTGGATTAAAATTTAATCTTTTATTATCTGTATTTATTTCTTCAGAAATTTTCTTACCACCATTAACCCAACCAATATTTAAAACAAAATCTTGTTGAGCGGTTTTTAAAGAACTTTCTTGATCAGTAATCAATTGCGCCATTGAAAAAGCTGTTGTTTGATGTTGCGTTAAAAGATTTGTTTTAATAATATCGCTTGATTCAGATAATGATGCATGATTTTTTGATAAAATTTTGAGCAAACTATTAATAAAATATTGCGGATCTTGTGGCGAATGTTGCTGAACAGTTAATTTATTGATTTGTTCGCTATATAATCTAAAAATTTTATTAAATTCTTCTCTCAAAACAGCGTTATCATGAGCTGATAAATTTTTTTTTGAAGCTTGAATTAGTTGTAAAAATTTATTTCGAATTATTTTTTCTGCAGTAGTTAATGAAAATTTTGATGATTGATCAGAAAATGATAAATGTCGATATTTAACCGATTGAAATATAGATGATTGCTGATCTTTTTCTACTAATTCAGTTTTACAAACTGATTTTGCTGATAATTGATCTAAATCATTAATTTTAGTCTGGTCGGTAGTTTGAGTTGTATAAAAATTAATTTCACTAAATTCTAATTGATTTTGACGGCTTTCTTCTTCGTAAACAACTATACCGCTAATAAAATTTTTGGCGATAGATGCTTTTTTTTCAGAAGATAAATTTGGATAAGAAGAGAAATCAGGCAATATTACATCACTATTTACTGGTAATGTAGAAATTTTTTTTCTAAAAAAATAACCATATAATGCTACTAATTCTGGATCATATTCATCAAGAGATGGTAGCAAAAATTGCCATTTTCCTTCTGAATCTTTTTGAATGGCAATTATAGCAAAATATTGCGATAGCAGATCTTGATTTTGTTTTTGCTTTTGTGTAAAAAAATCTTGTAATTGTGAAGAAAAAAAATCACTGTTACTTTGATTAATTTTAAGTGCTTGCTTGCTAGAATTAACTGGATCATAAAAATTTAACTCAACTGTAATTGGATTAATTGCGTTATCTGAAGATTGATGAAGAAAAGTCATAAGGCATTTTAACTTTATTTGTAATTTTTTTTAAATATAATTAGATTTTATTGTGATTTTTTAATTTAAAATTTATTTTAAATAAAATAAATCATAAGAATGTTGTAAGTTAATTATTACAACGCAATATGTTTTTTTACAAAAAAATTTTAGACAATTCATTTTAGCAACATAAAACAATATTTACAAAAAAACTGAAACCCATTAACAGTTTTAATTAAGTACTTTTAAAATATAGATATATTAAAATATGAAAGTAATCAATGATTTCTTTATAAAACTATTATGTAAAGAAGTAGGAAATGATGAATTTGGCAACAAATATTATTTAAATAAAAAAGGCAAAAGATTTATAATATATAACGGAATTGCTGAACCAACTAAAATTCCTGCTCATTGGCATGGCTGGATTCACTACACAACAAACTCAGTTCCAAATAATACTAACAAGCATTCATGGCAAAAAATTCACTTACCAAATTTAACTGCTACACAAAATAAATATTCACCTAAAAATTCTATTAGCTCTAAATCTAATAGCCAATATGAAGCATGGAACCCTGAAAATAAAGCTTCTAACAAATCTTAATAAAATAATTAAATTTTCATATGAATAAAATTAATAATTACTTTGATTTTTTAATTGGAACTTTTGTGTTATTGTGCGCAACTTTCTTTTTTATTAGTTCATTTAACAATGCTAAAGTTAGTTCTAATAATGGTTATTCTTTAATTACAAAATTTGATAATGCCGATGGCATCAATAATGGTAGTGATGTAAAAATTTCTGGCGTTAAAATTGGTGTTGTTGAAAGCCAAATTCTTGATAAAGAAGATTTTCGTGCAGTTTTAAAATTGAACATTGATAATTCTATTAAACTTCCAAATGATTCATCAGCAAAAATAGTTTCAGAAGGATTATTAGGCTCAAAATATATCACAATTTCACCGGGTGGTTCAGAAGAAATACTAAAAGATGGTGAAGAAATAAGCTTTACCCAATCTTCAGTTAATTTTGAAGAACTATTAGGCAAGTTTATTTTTGGCGATAAAAAACAAAAATAATTTATGAAAAATTTATATAAAAAAATTCTTTTAATATCTTTTTTTCTAACATTATTCAATTACAATCAAGCTCTTTCGCAATCAGATTCATCAAGCAATGAAACCGAAATTGATTTTGATTTAGAAGATGAAAAAAAATCAGAAGCAATTAAATTTAAAAATTCTGGCCTAATACAAATTCTCAATAAAACTAACGCCAAAGCAACTAATGTTGATATTGAAATTGGCAAAAAAATTTCTTTTGGCTCTTTAAGAATTACTCTTCATAAATGTTGGCAAGCTTCTTTAGACCAAAAACCAGAAAGCAAAATGTTAATTGAAGTATTTGATAGCAAAAATGATCAAGACAAAAAAATAATTGAAAAAAGAATTTTTTATGGCTGGATCTTTGCTTCAAGCCCCTCCTTATCTGGAATAGAACATTCTATTTACGATATTACCGCATTAAAATGTAAATAATTATGATAAAAATCGCTCCTTCCATTCTTTCTGCAGATTTTTCAAAACTCGGACAAGAAATAAAAAGTCTCGAAAATGCTGGTGCCGATTATATTCATATTGATGTCATGGATGGAAATTTTGTACCAAATATTACTATTGGTAATGAAGTTATTAAATCATTAAGAAAAATTTCTACCATACCATTTGATGTTCATTTAATGATTAATAATCCTGATCATCATATAAAAGCCTTTGCTGAAGCTGGTTCTGACATTATAACTGTTCACGCCGAAGCTTCAATTCATCTTGATCGCACTCTTGATTTGATAAAATCATTTAATAAAAAAGCTGGTGTTTCTATAGTTCCTTCTTCAAATGAAAATATTCTTGATTATATTATTGACAAAGTTGATTTAATTTTAGTAATGACTGTTAATCCCGGATTTGGTGGTCAAAAATTTTTAAATTCTCAATTAAAAAAAATTGAAAATATTCGTAACAAAATTATAAAATCTGGAAGAAAAATTGAATTAGAAGTTGATGGTGGAATCAATGATCAAAATAACAAAATTGTTATTAATGCTGGCGCAGATGTTCTGGTATCGGGTTCTTATATTTTTTCTAATCATAGCTATCAAAGCGCAATAGAATCTCTAAAAAAATAAAACCAATAAAAAAAGGCTTATTAAATTAATTAATAAGCCTTTTTTATTAGTAAAGCCATACTTTAAAGTGTGGCTTTAAAAATTTTACTCTTTTTTAGTGTTTTGTTTAACTTCTTCTACTTTTTGATTTTTATTATATTTATTTTTAGGATATTTTTTATTTTTTTCATCTAATTTTTCTTTACCACAAAGCTTACAATTTTCTTTACAAGCTTTGTCACAGCTCTCTTTTCCACAGTGCTCGCAATGATTTTTTTCTTTGTGACAATTACCTTTGCAATAATTTGAACAAGAAGAAACTGCAAATAATGCAAAAACTAAAACCGATATAATTTTTATTAAATTTTTCATATGTTTGTAAGCGTATTAAAGTTATTATAGAAAGTTATTTATAATTCAATTAAATTGATTTAACTTAAATCAAGGTATAGTTCAATAATTGAAAGCGTTAATTTTTATAAAAAAACAAATTAATAGCAACAAATTAGTTAAGTTATTTACATAAAAAAACAAAATTTTACAAAATGTTTAAAACAGAATTTATTCACAATATTAAACAAGAACTTGATAATCTTAGTTTTAATGGATTATATAAAAGTGAATATGAAATAATCTCAGCCCAATATTCTGAAATTGAAATTATTCACAACAAAACCAAAAAAAAATTATTAAACTTCTGCGCCAATAATTATCTTGGTTTGGCAAATAATCAAAATTTAATCGAGATAGCTAAATTATCTCTCCAAAACTATGGACTTGGCACTGCATCAGTAAGATTCATTTGCGGTACATTTGACATACATAAAAAATTTGAAAATAAATTAGCTGAATTTCTTAATTATGAAGATGTAATAACTTTTTCATCTTGCTTTACAGCAAATGGTGGAGTTTTTTCTGCCTTACTTACTGAACAAGATGCAATAATCTCTGCCGATCTAAATCATGCTAGCTTAATTGATGGCATTAGATTATGCAAAGCTCATAGATATTTTTATAAATATGATAATATGTCAGAGCTTGAAGAAAAATTAAAAGAAGCTCAACAACATAAAAATATTATGATTGTTACAGATGGAGTTTTTTCAATGGATGGCGATATTGCTAAATTAAAAGAAATATGCTCTTTAGCAGAAAAATATAATGCAATTTTATTGGTTGATGATTCCCACGCCACTGGATTTATTGGTGAAAATGGTCGAGGAACCGCAGAATTATTAAATGTTGAAGGAAGAATTGATATTTTAGTAAGTACATTAGGCAAATCTCTTGGTGGAGCAGGGGGCGGATTTATTGCTTCTAAAAAAGAAATTATTGAAAAATTAAGAAATAAAGCTAGACCTTACTTATTTTCAAATAATATCTTACCTTTAGTTGCATCGGTTGGCATTGAAATTATTGACATGATATCAAAATCAAAAACTTTGATTAAAAAACTAAGTGATAATACTACCTATTTTAGAAAAAAAATAATAGAAGCTGGCTTTGATGTTCGTGACCCTAATTGTCAGCATCCAATTGTTCCAATAATGCTTAAAGATGCGGTTTTAGCTAGTAAATTTGCAAAAATGATGATCGAAGAAGAGGGTATTTATGTTATTGCATTTTCTTTTCCAGTGGTTCCTAAAAACGAAGCTAGAATTAGAGTGCAAATTTCTTCAGCCCATGAAAAACATCATTTAGATCAATGTATTAAATCATTTATTAATGTTGGAAAAAAATTAGCAATTATTTAATTTGATTATCAATGAATAAAGCCAATAAAAATCAGTATAAAATCAATAAAACTAAAATATTTATTAAAGCTACAATTTTGGCTTTAACCATTGTCTTTTCTACTCTAGCAATATTTACAATATGGTTTTAACCGATGCTAAATCTAAATATTTAAATTCTTCATCAACTAAACATACTAGATATTTAATGGCAAAATATGCCACTGATGAAAATAAATCAAAAGGCAGATATTATAAAGAAATTGCCGAAGATAATAAATATCGTTCTGTTTTTGGAAGAGATCGAGACAGAATAATCAACTCATCATCTTTTCGAAGACTTCAATATAAAACTCAAGTTTTTGTTAATCATCAGGGTGATCATTATCGCACTAGACTCACTCATTCACTTGAAATGGCTCAAATAGCAAGATGGATTGCTGGAGCCTTAGAAATTAATAAAGATTTAGCGGAAATTGTTTCTTTAGCTCATGATCTTGGTCATACTCCATTTGGTCATGCTGGAGAAAAAGCTTTGAACAATAAAATGCAAAATTATGGTGGATTTTCTCATAATGCTCACACTTTAAAATTAATCACTAAAATTGAAAAAGTTTTTATAGGTATAGATGGTTTAAATTTATCATGGGAAACGCTTGAAGGAGTTGTTAAGCATAATGGCCCTGTTATCGAAAAAAATAGTTCAAATAATTATATATTTGAATATAACAAAATTTATAACCTTGACTTAAATAACTTTCCATCGCTTGAAGCGCAAGTTTCAGCAATATCTGATGACATTGCCTATAATAATCATGATATTGAAGATGGCTTAAGGGCAGGGCTTTTTGAAATAGAAGCTTTATTTTCAATTCCATTAATTGGCGATATTTATCAAGAAATTTTAAAAAATAATAGCAATATTAAAAGAGAATTATTAGTTGCCGAAGCTAAAAGAAAAATAACTTTAAAAATGGTTGTTGATGTAATTGAAAACACTAAACACAATATTAAAAATTTTAAAATTAAATCTATTGATGATGTAAGAAAATTTAATCAATCAATTGTTAATTTTTCTGATTTTATGCAAGATGTTCACTTCAAAACAAAAGAATTTTTAATGCAAAATATGTATCGCCACAACATAGTAAATCAGATGACCAAAGATGCAGAAAATATTGTTGCCACTTTATTTGATTTTTTTATGCAAAATAGCAATTATTTACCAAAAGATGAAATAACCATATCTAATAAAAATAACAAAAAATTATTATCCGATATAGTATCAGATTATATTGCTGGCATGACTGATAGATTTGCAATAAAACAATATCAACAAATAATTAAATAAAATGAAAAACATAATTCCTTATCGAAATATTTTACCAAATATTGATAAATCTACCTTTATTGCCCATAATGCCATAATTTCTGGTGATGTAAAAATTGGTATAAACTCAGGAGTTTGGTATAATTGCGTTATCAGAGGCGATGTAACTAAAATTGTTATAGGAGATAATACTAATATTCAAGATGGCTCTATTCTTCATGGCACTAGACCAAATCATGCTCAAAACAAAACTAAAGAAAATGGTGCTCCAGTAATTGTTGGCAATAATGTAACTATTGGCCATAATGCTATTATTCATGCTTGCATTATTGAAGATAATGCTTTTATTGGCATGGGTTCAATTGTAATGGATCTTGCTAGAATTGAACAATATGGCATGCTTGCTGCTGGTGCAGTATTAACACCGAATAAAATTATAAAATCAGGGCAAATATGGGCTGGCAATCCTGCTAAATATTTTCGTGATATGACTCAACAAGAAAAAGATTATATCAAAATATCAGCCGATAATTATGCTGAATTAGCAAGAGAATATTTGCTACATAAGATTTCAGAATAATACCATTTCCACTTAACGATGGAACAAAAAATAAAATATTTTAACAATGCTAGAAATTATCAAAAAAAATTTTCTACAATTTTTATTTTTTTTAATAACAACAATAACTGTTATCTCTATAATAACTGTATATTGCGAATTATTTTATAATTTTGGAAATTACGCCAAAAATCGAATTACCCAAAATAAAGAATTAATATTTATTATAACTCCTTTTTGTTTTTGGTTGTCAGCATTCCTATGCAAAAAATATGCCAATGGTGCCTCTGGTAGCAACATGATTAATATTCAAAAAACACTTAATCAGTTAAAAGATAATCCTGATTCATATAATAAAAAAATCTGTAAATATTTAAGTTTTAAAGTTGCGATAATCTCAATTATTAGCTCTTTAATTGCAACCTTTGGTGGAGGATCTCTTGGCAGAGAAGGACCTTCGATTCAAATATCAGCTAGCATATTTACTTGGCTTGGTAATAAATTTAAAAAATATTTAAACAAGATATCGTTTGAAAATTTAGTTTATTCGGGAAGCGCTTTGGGTTTTGCTATTGCCTTTAGCTCCCCAATTTCAGCAATAATTTACATTATAGAGAAATTAATCAACATTGAAACAAAAAGGTTTTTTAGAAATTTAGTATTTTCATTATTAACAATTTTAGTTATGAGTTTTTTTATTAACGAATTTACTCCAATCTATAAAGCTAATAAAATTAATTTTGAAATTTCTAAAGAATTTTTTATTCACATTCAGCTAGCAGTTATATGCTCTATAATTGGTTTTGCTTTGGTTAGAATTTCATTATTTTTTTATAACAAATTATTTAATATTAACTCAAAATTTTGGCATTTAATTCCTATTACAATTGGAATTATTGTTGCTTCAATTGCCTTATATGGTGGTGTTTATTCAATTGGTGGTGGCATCAAAACAGTTAATGATGCTCTTCAAAATAACAATTTATTATTATCATTTGAATCAGTTTTTGGCAGAATACTCACAACAATGTTAACTTTTATTGCCGGATGTTCTGGCGGTTTAATTGCTCCAGCAATTGCTATCGGTGCCGGAATAAGCTCTTTATTTGCTTTATTACCAACAATAATTAATGTTAAATTTTTAATAATTTGTGGAATGTCTTCTTTTTTAAGTGCCGTTATCAATATGCCATTTGTTTCCGCTTTTGTTATTATTGAATCAAGCAAACAAAGCTTTACAATGTATCCATATTTATTAATTATAACACTTACTTCTAGTTATCTAGTTAAATTTTTAATCAAAACAAAATCTATTATCTGTGAAAAATATCTTAAAAGAACATGAAATTAATTTAATTAGCGAAATTGCTTTAAATGCCGGAAATATTGCTAAAACGGCTTTTTTAAAAAAAAATTTTGTTGTTAATAAAAAAATTGATGATTCAAAAGTAACTTCGATAGATATTGAAATTAGCAACTACATATCACAACAATTATCAAAAAACTTTCCATTATTTAAGATAGTGTGCGAAGAGGGTAATTTTAGAAATGTCACTAATGAAGAAATATTTTTTTTAATCGATCCAATTGATGGCACTTCTAGCTTTATTAATGATAATCAAGAATTTTCTATAAATATTGCTTTAATTAAAAATAATAAACCGATATTTGGTTTAATATATGCTCCTTTATTTGAAGGTGGCAAGATGATATTTAACGATCAAAATAATAATTTAATAAATTTTAATCTAAAAAATAATAGCAAAGAATTTTTAAAGAATAAAAATATAAAATCTAATCATATAAGAATAGTAACCAGCGCTCGCTCTAAAGATGAAGATATCAAAAATTTTACTAATCAATTGCTTTTAAATAAAAATCAATATTTAGTAGAAAAACTATCCTCAGCTGTTAAATTTATTAGAATTTTAGAAAATGAATCTGATTTATATATACATTTTCGTAAATCTATGGAGTGGGATACCGCTTCTGGCCATATTTTATCAGAACTTAAAGGAGCAAGAGTTAAAAATTTATTTTTTAAAGATAAAAAATTTTTTATAGGAGAAGATTTGCTTTATAAAAAGCCTCAATTTATAAATGGAGCTTTTATAGTTGATTTATGCCAAGAGCCATTAGATTTCTAATGATAATATTTTTACCATGTAAATAATTTTATAATAAAATGATAAATATTAGAAAATTTGTTATAGATTGCGTTTTTTCTGATGGCAATAAACATCCTGTCAATCTTTACGTCGGAGAGCCAGCCATAGATTCTCCTGCCTTATATTTTCAATCAAAATGGCTTTCAGAAAAAAAAGGTGGCATGATACCTAAAGAAGTTATTGAATCATTTGATAAAATTAAAAAAATTTCAGTTGAAAATAAAATACCTTTTCTTGAATTAGTAGATTTTGTAATAGAAGAAATAAATTCTTCTAAATCTCTAAAAAAAGACGCTGAAAGGTCTTTTGAAATTTCCAAATCAGATAAAAAATTATAAAATGAATAAAAAAAATAAATTAGTTTTAGTGTTAATGGGAGGCTGGAATTCTGAAAATGAAATATCTATGCGCTCTGGTGAGTCTGTTTATAATGCTTTAATAAAATTAGGATATAACGCTAAGAAGCTCAATTTTACTCACAATATTTCAAATGATCTCACCAGCATAAAACCAGACATAGTTTTTAATGCTCTACATGGTCAATATGGAGAAGATGGTAGAATTCAAGGTCTTTTAGATATTATGGAAATTCCCTATACCCACTCAGGATTATTAGCTTCTGCAATATGTATGGATAAGGTTTTAACGCGAAAATTATGTTCTTTAGAAAATATTATTTCACCAAAATTTGAAATTCTAAAAAAAGGTCAAGATGAAATAAATCAACAAAAAATTTATAAAATTGGCAAGCCATTCGTTATCAAACCAATCAATGAAGGATCTAGCGTTGGTGTAGAAATTATTTTGCCTGATACCAAATATGATTTCATAAATTATCACTGGCGATATGGTAATGAAATTATTATCGAAAATTATATTGCTGGACAAGAAATTCACGTTGCAATTATGAACGGTAAAGCACTTGGAGCAATTGAAGTAAGACCCCATGGCTTATTTTATGACTATAATTGCAAATATACCAAAGGAATGACTGATTACATAATGCCAGCTCCAATCAATGAACAAAAATATTTGGAGATTTTACAATTAGCAGAAAAATGTTATAATGCAGTTGGCTGTAGAGGAATTACTAGAGTTGATTTTATTTTGAATAATAAAAATAATGGTGATGATAACTTTTACCTTCTTGAAATTAACACTCACCCCGGTTTTACCAACACTTCTTTGGTGCCAAAAATTGCCAATCATGTTGGCATTAGTTTTGAAGAAATA
>Ga0172372_10009084_pt1 | contig 12971 bp, 12 predicted proteins | sample LakKiv5m_2_FD_114544 | JGI IMG/M metagenome (GOLD analysis project Ga0172372, IMG submission 114544) | Freshwater microbial communities from Kabuno Bay, South-Kivu, Congo - kab_092012_9.5m | ecosystem: Environmental > Aquatic > Freshwater > Lake | place: Democratic Republic of the Congo...
GAAACCTCCACCCCTCCACCCACAAATGCGTCGCCCCCGTCTCTTCAAATATTGGTCTCAAGCCTTTCTTCATCCGCCCGCTTTGCGGGCGCCCAGCCCCAGCGTGCTGGGGCTGTGGCTCACGCGGTAGCCTCATCCTAATCGGCTGTTTAAGATCCCAATCCGGAATACTGAGAAACCTGGAACGATATCCGTCCAGCATCGGCAGATCCCAGGCGAATGACCGGTCAAACTCCGGATCTCTCGTCTCCCTTACCCCGTGCGGACACAGGAACAGCACCTCCATCGGCACCCCCGCCTGGGCCATCTTTTGCCACAGCGGCACCTGATACTGGATCGGGTGGCTGGAAAGGATTAGCAGTTTTTTAATTACGTTTATCTGATTGATCCACTTTTCTTCCCCACATCACCATGCTTTTCCAAAGACCGAGGCATCTTCCACATCCTTGCCACCCCTCGACTACGAAACCCTCCCCTCGCATCATTTTTTCCAGCGTGGGCACGGAAAAGAATTTGATATGCCCGCCATCATGATCCACGTGGTGGTGCCAGTCCCACTTATTGAGGAAGGATGAGACCAGATTTTTCAGATATCCATGGTAAGGCGTGGTGACAATCAGGCGGCCTCCCGAGGGCAGCACGTGCCGGGCCAACGCAAATAAGGTTCTGGGGTAAAACAGATGTTCGATCACCTCAGTTGAAATCGCGGCTTGAAAATCCCGGAATGGGAGCTCTTGTACCGGGCGGTTCAGATCCCACTGCACAAACCGGCCGGGACGGATACGGCTGGCCAGGTCCACGCCCGCTTGGTCCCAGTCACAGCCCCACACTTCATGCCCTTGCGCCATCAGCACCTTGGCCATTGCCCCGTTACCGCAACCGATATCCAGGACCTTCTGTTTTTCAGGTCCCAGCAGCCGGATAATTTCCGGTCGCAGGTAATCCTGCGCATAACCAGGCTTTTCGGATGAGTAGTTAAAGCCTGTACTCTGGCTCATTTTCACCACTTGTTTCGAATACAATTGCAAAAGAAAACTGGCATCAAAAATAAGTAAACCAGGCCCAGTGACGATCATCCTCGCAGACTTTTTCAAAGGCAAGGCAGTGCACATGAATACCAAGATCTATATCTAGTTCAAGCAGGTCCGGAGCAAACCACTTCTCTTTCCACGGAATACGATTACAGATTTTACTAAGAATTTTTTTGGGAGTAGAGGTTTGGTAGGATTCAAAACTGGAGTGAAGTTTCCAACCCGGATGATGACAGAGAAACCTGGCTAGCTTTCGAATCCCGGGAAAGTTGCAGTCGTCCAGAACGAGGATTCCTCCAACACGCAATATTTTATGCAGGTAAAATACATCAACCATCAGGATATCAAATACCTTGGTGGTGTCGGCATAGGCAAAGTCCGCTCTTAATCCGCTGCCGTGTAATTTAGGCAATACGGCGTGCGAGTAATCCCGATAAAATTCCACGTTTTTTAAAAAGCCCGCTTTTTCAAGATTCAAAAGCCCAATGTCCTGCCAATCAGCCTGCAAGGGATCAATAATATGATGTCTTGGATTATCTTGATTTCTTAGTGCCTCGCATATGGCCAAAGATGAAATTCCGTAGGCCAAGCCGATTTCAACTGCAATGCGAGCCTTGGTTTTTATAATAATGGATTCCAAGAATTTGCACTGGTTTTCACTCGTCTGGGAATGGAGCGGATGTTTCTCCCCGTTCTGTCCAATGACGGTTGAGGTTTTGAAGATTTCCCGAAGAACTTGATTCATTTTTTACCTCTTTTAAAATATTAACTACGCTCGTGATTTGTTTTTTGTAAATAGGTTATTACTTATACAAGTGCCCGTTTATATTGTCGCCCGTAACTTTCCCACGTTAGCTCTTTCGCCTGTGCATGGGCCCTTTGACCCATCTCCATCACTTTCTCCCGGTTTTGGATCATCCACTCCATTTTTTTCCGCAAAGCCTGCGCGGATCCGGGAGGCACTAGAAATCCCTGCTCCCCATCTTTTATCACGTCCGGCCCTCCGGTGTTCGTGGTCGTGATCACCGCCAACCCCGCCGCCATCGCCTCCAGGATTACGCGGCCAAAACCCTCAAAATAAGAAGGGAAGACCAGAACATCAGACTCTGCCATCTCTTTGGCAACTCCTTCAATGGGTTTTTGACCGGCTTGCTCAACCCAGAGTTTTCGTAATTTATTTTCGATTCCCTCAGACCCGGAGCCCACCACCCTAAGAGTACCCCCCAGTAATTGTGTTTGGCTCCAAGCCTGAATCAAGATGTCAATGCCCTTGTGCCGACCCAAATTTCCCACATAGAGAAAACGTAGAGGCGTTTGCGATAAAACATACTTACGGGTATTTCCCACCAAAAGAAAAGCGGGATCTACCCCATACGGCACCACGATAGTTTTTTTAAATAACTTTTCCTCGTCCTGAAAACTTCTGCGGCAAAAAGATGAAGCGACCACAATATTTGCGGCACCCTCCTGCTCTCTCCTTTCTCCCTCAAGCACTCGCTTAGGACTTGCATCATGACCGGTCAAGGGGACTCCGAGCTCTTGAAATATCTTTTTTTTAAACAACCGACGGGGTGTTGTTTGATCTAAGACCAATGGACGGTTTGCCATATGGCATCGCCCAGCCAAGACATCCGCGGCTGTGTCAAAGCCGATGACCACATCCACCTGATAAATTTCCCTTTCAGGTATCATTTTTTGGAAGAAACGGTTACGCATGCCCCACACTTGTTCCCCGCTTAGCCAGCTTTTTTGCAGGCATAAGGCCATCCACTCTACCCATGGTCGAGTTCGTAGCTTTTCTGAAGGAATATTCACCGCCCTTTTTTTCGCCTGTGCTCCTGTCCTCGCCCATCCCGTCCAGAATCGGTGCAACAGCCCCTCCCTCTCCAGCGCTTCCGCCAGTCGCGGCGCATGCTGAGTGCCTGGGTGAACCAGCAGTACCTTGGGAGAATTTTTTATCCTAGTCCTCGATACCGTTGCCACGTTTCTGGCCTTACTGGTTTCCGTGTTGGAACCACTTGGGGTAAGCCCATCACAAATTTGCCGATGCCCACAACAGTCGGGCCCAGTCGCTCGCCAGGGCTGCGCAATGAAAAAAGAATATGGTTCAGTAGATTTCCGAACAAATAGCCCCACATGGCCAAACCGGGGCAATGCCGGAAAATCAGCGCCAGATCGTTCATCGTTCCCCACATCCGCTCCGCCGCCCTGTCTTTCCGGTTCCGCTGAAGAAACTTGCGAGCGTGCCAGACATGATAACCGCGCACTTTCCAGGTTTCCCAACCACGGTCCAGCAAGCGGAGCGCCAGATCACTTTCCTCACCATAAAACAGACCAGGCAACTTCTCGTACCCTCCCACCTCTTTGACCGCCTGGATCCTGAGCGCACAGCCGCACCCCACAAAGGTTCTCACCTGCCTCGGCGGCGTTCTCTCTTTTCTCGCCTCATCCCCCTCCATCAACACCTCAAAGTAAAGCGCGCCGATTTTTGGGTTGGTCGTAAAGATTTCCTCAGCCTTTTCGATCACATCCGGGTCCATGAAGTGGGAGTCGTCGTCTAAACCGATAAAAATGTCAGCGTCCGATTCCAGCATCATCTGATTTCTTCCCACCATCGGCCCACCCCGCTGCTTATTCCGGGTGATCCCCACCTTCTCCGGCCCTTCCCACTGGAAAGGCTTTGCAGTACCGGCCTCCTCCACCACCCGGATTTCGTCCGGCCGACGGCTCTGCTCGAGCGCCGAACGGAGAGACCTCTTGGCCAACTCATTTCGGCCAAACGTCGGAATCCCAAAAAGGATTTTCAAATATTTATTCCAGCGTCAGTGCGACAAGGCCCCAATGCCGAGGGCTTTGCAAGAAACCAAATTACCCTTTCACAGTTTTTTAATATTTTGGTATTAACACTTATTCAACCACAGTTGCCCAAACCACCTTATAAATTCTATGCGTGTTTTTGTGTAGCTTAGGCCGTCCAGATTCCAACAATCTCCCACCATGCCCCCTTTCGTCCACCACGCAAAAGAGCAGCGGTCAAAAAGACACGGTGGACCAACGATTTTATAATTAGCTTCGGCCAGCTCATTCCCATCGCTTCTTTTGCGATTCTCCGCTGGTTGCGGATCGCCATCTGCGCCAAGGCAAACCGATTCAACTTGATCCCGCTTTGGATAGAAAAGTGGTCAAACTTTGGCCGATCTAAAAAATAGAGCCTCCCTGTTGGCTGCACGTTTCGCCAAATCCAGTGCGTCAAATAAGCATCTTCTCCGGCACTGTAACCTTTAAAATTTGGAAATTTTACTTTTCTAAACTCTTCTGTCCGAATCCAAAGCATAGTTGATGGCAGCCAATTAGATTCCACCGGCCCACTATCCGTTTCCCAACAAGGATAAGTGGAAATACCGGGCCCGAAAAGCTGAGCTCCGTGGTGCGGGTGGGAATTACCCGCCTGCCAGCTGTAGTAGCGGCGCAACCAAGACCCCGGCCGAGGATGCCCCGATCCCCGCATCCGGGGAATTACCGCAACCGCCTCCTGATGCTGTTGGAGAAACTTTATGACCTCCTCAGCCAGCTCTGGTCCAAATCGCACATCGTCATCAGAAAAGACTACCCACTCAGTTTTAACTTTTTCGGCTCCAAGGTTTCGCTGCAATGCCGAGCTCGCAACTGGACTGTGAAAATGTTCTACTGGCACTGCATTTGAGACGTGGCTTTTTCTAGAGTTGAAATCCACAACCACTATTTTTTTAGGTTTTCGCAGTTGTTTCTGCCAATCACACAAGGTTTCGTTAAGCGCTTTTTCCCTTTTTCCTGTAGCGATAACGACAGAATAACTCAGTGTGTCTACGGCCATATTTTTAGTACTTGCATGGTTCTTTTAAGAAACCAGATTAAAGGAGCATCGCAAATAATGGGAACGTTTTTGTCTTCGGACTCAAACCTTCCATTTTGCTCGTCAAAATGGAATTTGTCAGGCGATACTATTTTTTCACGCCAGTGAGTTTCATGGTCATAAGAGGAGAATATTTTATATCCTTGTTCAATTGCTGTTTTTCTTGTCTTTAAGCGAAGTTCAATCTGTTCAGGGGATCTGTATTGGAGGTGTTTGAGACGAATCCGCTTGCCTGCCACCAGACCAAGGTGCCGCGGCCAGGATCCGCCCTGCCATTTGAGTCGGTTTCTGTGCTTAAAAAATCGAATCTCTGAGTGATTGCAGCAATAATGTCGGAGTCGCTTTTCCACCTCAGTAGCCAAGAACTTTTTTTTGTCTGCTTGGTACGACGTGAGTTCTTTTTCAGTAAAATAATATTGGTGGCTTAATGAGTAAACGACTTGATCGTTTTTCTTTAGACCACGAAGAAATAGTTTTGGGTCATCAATATAAGTTTCATCCGCGTCAAGACGACACCACCAATCGCCGTTTTTGGCAAAGTTTCGATAATGATTAAAAATTTCACTACGTAGCTCATCACGAAAGGCCCGGGACTCTTTTTTATAAGGAACAATATTTGGATACTTTGTGTTGAGATTTAAGATCAGCTCCCATGTTCTGTCTGTACTTCCGGTGTCAAAAACAAAGATTTGGTTACACCAGTGAAGGGCCTTTGGAAGAGTTTCTTCTACAATGTCAGCTTCGTTTTTAACTAAACAAAGACCAAATATTTTCATTTTTGGAGAAGTTGAAAGAACTCTTTTGTCTCTTTGCTTTCCATTCCGAAGCTGCCCCTCAGCTCCATCGCATGCTGCGCATCCTCCAGGATAGCGGTTGCCCTCGCCTGATAACTTTTCAAAAGTGTAGGTAGTGAAGTTGTCGGATGATGATTGCACCTACTCCACCAACGGACTCCAGTGGTAAACTCCGGTCCCGTGACCCAAACCGCCATCCCCGCCTGGAGATAGTCACACAGTTTGCTGGGAAAATGGGTCCGGTACAGCCGCTCGTTGTCCCCTGCAGGGTCTAAATAAGGCAGCCACAAGACATCGCACCTTTCCTGTAGTCGCTGCAAAGCCTCCCGGGATGGCAAATATCCATGCCACTTCACAATCGGGCTGGTCAATAAGCCGGCCACCTTTCCCGAAGGCTTGGGAGAACAGATCTCCAGCCGACCCCCCGCCTTCTCCAAAATCGGCAAGGATTTCAGCATCATTTCCGCATAACCGTAAGCCATCGATCCCGCATACCCTATCGTCAGGTGTGGCGGTTGTCGCCGCTGCCTTGACCATTCCATCGGTCGCGGCTTAATTTCCGGGTCTGGTATTGGGTAAAGAATCTTTCCCGGAACGCTAAAGCGCCTCTCGTTGAACTCGGCCATTTCCGGACTCACGCAAAATCGCTCCTTGGCGAATCGGTAGATCCTTCGATCCTTCGCTAACTGGCTTGCCTTCGCCCATGAAAACACTTTTTCAAAATCCTCGTTGGCATCATGGATAATTACATAAAGGGGAATCCCCTTGGCTTGGGCATATTTTTCCGCCAGCTCGTAATAATCGCTCGTCTCCATCAGGCTAAGCACCAGGTCCGGCTGAAAGTTCTCGACCAACCGATCCACCTCCTGCAGGGAATTCAGGGGAAGCAGGCCAAGGATCCGGGCCGTGCGTCTCCAGGCATGAAACCGGGTGGTGTTGAGCCGGCTCAGCGGTGGAAGCAGGGTCTCATAACGGCAAGCCAGCCGTTTTGCCCCTTCAGGCACGGGTGGACCGATCACAAAAAGTTTGTCAGCCGGATAATCCGAAAAAAGTCGCCGCAGTTGAATATTTCCAGCCGACACAGAATGCGGAATCTGACCGGAAAGAATTAGTACTTTATTTGGCACAGCTCTAATACCAATAAACTCCTTTTTTTCTACGAATGCGCCCAAAGCACTCCCGGAGAACGACTGCCCCGAGCGGGTGGACACAGCAGAGCCACCGGAAAAAGGAAGAGCCCTGCGTCGGTAGGGGCACGTCACAGTCACGGGCCAACTGAATAGCCTTCCTCACCACTTCCCACTGAGAAACCCAAGCCGCATGGCGCGTGTGGACCCACATTCTCTCGCCGATGGCTCGATCGTATTCGTTGTTTTTTTGCCTTTTCTGAATCTGTCGATAATTTTTTTCATATAATCGGTAAAGGTTATGCACCTGGCGAACATAGGCATCCGCGTTGCGGGACATACTTTCGGACTGACGGTAGTTGATGATCGTGATGGGTTCCCTTTCCTCCACGGCAAACGACAGGCCAGCCAAGGCCAGTTTGGAATGCATGGCCATGTCTTCGCACTGGCGAACCTCTGGATCCAGATCCGGCCCCCCTGCCTGCAGAAAGCTTTCCCTTCGATAAAGACCACAGAAGGGATTGACCTGGGTCTTCAGGGTAAAAAGAATCGCATCCTCCTTCGCCATTTGTTTGTCAAAACGGGTTCGCCCCAGAACTTCTCCGCTGGCTTCATCCACCCAGTCATAGTTGAACAAAACCACGTCCGGGCATTCCGGCCGGCTCATCCACTCATGCGCTCTTGTGGTGAATTCCTCTGTCATGTCATCATCGGTATCGTGGAAGTGGATCCAGTCACTTTTCACGCTTTCCGCCAACACTTTACGCCCCCATGTGCATCCCCGGTTCGTCTCCCCGCGAATCACCCTTGCTCCCAGCGATTTCGCCGCCTTCGCCGTGCCATCCGGGCTGGCATCGTCGTACACGACAATCTCATCAAATGGAATCCGCTGCTTTTTTGCGGAACCCAAGATCGTTGGTAAGTACCGCTCTGCTTTGTACGCAGGGATGCACAGGGCGAGAGTGGCGCGGTTCACCTGTTTTCTAGGTCTGTTGTCCTGCCTGCCGGTAAGCGGCGCGGAACTTTCCGCCTTGGGTGAGCCAGGTCCAGAGGGTTCGGGGAACCAACTCCAGCTCCAGCAGCCAAAACCGCAGATAGCCCTTCTTCAGAAAGGGTACGGTCGTTTGCGTGGCCCGCCGGACCTGGCTCACCACCATCATCCATCCGATCCAGACGGAGCTGTTTTTCCAGGCCGGCCGCGCTGTCTGGCTGTTGAGAACCTGAAGATGATAAGCCTGCAGGATCAGGCCTGCCGGGACGCAACCGAGCATCATCCTGCGGTAATACGGCCACGTGGCTCTCTCCTGGGGAATAAAGTGGCGAAAGCGAAGAGCCGGATCGTAATAAAGTTTCTTCCCCCTCAAGACGATGGCGTGACCCAGCTCCCGGTCCTCCCCGGTGGTCAGGCGATTCCCCTGCCTCCCGGACAGCAGGAAGCGGAAACCGGAAGAAACCAGATCCAGGTAATCTTTTTTTCGGACGACGAGGCCCGCCCCATAGAAAGTCATTGTCGGCCCAACGAGGCCCGCGGAACGGCCCTGTGGTCCTGTTCCATAGGGATCGGAGAATTCCTTTAGCCATCTCGGCGGAGTTCCCTCCGGCTCCGGCTCTCCCCATCCCCCGGCCAACGCCACCTCGGGATGATCGCGGAGAATTTCATGGGCCCGCTGGACATAACCCGGGCACAGCCAATTATCGTCATCGCAAAAAACCAGGATGTCGTATTTTGATTCCGCAATACCTTTTTCCCGGGCGTAACTGAGCCCCGGGATCGGTTGAGCCACGACCCTGAAGTCAGCCTGGCCACCACTCGCACGCCAAGCTGCCCGGGCCACCTCGGCCGTAGAGTCGGATGAGGCGTTATCCACCACAATCACCTCCCAGGGCAGGCTTCCGGAGAATGTCTGGCGCACCAGATGGTCCAGGGTCTTGGGAAGCCTTTTTGCGCTGTTGTGGCAGCAAAGGATGACCGAAACCCCAATCATTTTTTGCTCAAAGCGTGAAGAAAGGTAGAAACACATCGTTGATATCCAAAATCTCGCTCGCCAGCGAAAATCGCGTGCTCAGCAAGCTCCTTACGCTTCCAAGGTGCTGTTTTGAGATCCAAAATAGTCTGAGCGATTATTTTTGGAGAACTATTATTCAGGATATAGGCGGTACAAGGATTGGATCTAATATATCTTGAAATTGACGCGTCCCTTGGAGCAACGGCAAGAATCGGGACAGCAGATGCCGTGTAGTCGGCCATTTTTGAGGGAAAGAGGGTCTGAATCGTTTCTCGGTTTGTTTTTGAAAAGTCTGTAAGCAGAAGAAGCAAGCCGGCATTTTTATGAAGCCAGCGAATCAGCTCGCTTGAGGGCAATTGCCTTCGCCATTCAACAGCACTTTTTTCCAAGTGGTGAGGCGGTTTAAATGTCGTAAAGGCTAGCAGTCGGCAGTTTTTTGAACTGAGTGTAGCCCCAACCGTAGCCAACCGCTCAAAGTTTTCCTTCGAAAGGTACCCGGCATATGCGATTAAGAAATTTTTTGTGTTAACTAATGTTTTTGGGTTTGGTCGCTTGAAAAAGGGCGTATCTTTTGCGCGGCAAGGCATAAGCACTGTACCAGCGACTCCATATCGCTTCTTAAAAGCTCTCTCCATGGGTTTTGAAATGCAAAACCGGGTAGTAGCTTCCCGGTAACATTGCGCGAATCGGCTCTGTCCCCATTTTTTAAGCGGGGCGAACCAAAAATTGTCAAAGTGGTGATCATCATGAACGATTAGATGCAGTGGTATATTTAATTTTTTACTGATTCCTTCTGCCTGCAACCAGCCACCTGCTAAGGCAACTGTCAAAATAGCTTCTGGCTTAAAGTTTTTAATTGTATTTGATAAATATTTAGGAATTCCTTTAAATATTTTTCGTTCTAGTTCCTGCCAAAGCACAATGATGCTGTACCAGAGGTTGTTAAAACGTGTTTTGAATAGGCGTGTAAGCGGATAGACAGGAATTTTGACACGGTATCTAGCTCTTATAATATTTTCTTTTTCGGCATTAGGACTAATGATAAGTAACTTTTCTTTTGGGTAATCCCTTAGCATACGGCAGAGAAGGATACTGCCAGCCGATGTTGGGGCCGGATCCACATAACCCAAGTAAATGAGTCTTGGAATTCTGGAATTTTTTTGTTTCGTTTTACTTAGTATTGAATTTTCGCCCCAATTTTAAGGAACGGCTTTTCAAGATATTTATACGATAAAAGGGAGATTCCAATTGTTATTAAAAATGCCACAAAGGTTACTATACAGGATTTTACACTGTTATTAATCGGGACAGTCTGAAGAGCCAATTGATGACATAATCCAAGAATTGGAAAGTGAACAAGATAAAGGCCATAAGAAATAGTTCCAAAGAAAGCAAATGTCTTCAAGGAGAAGACTTTTTTTACAAAGCAGTCCGGCCTTAATTGACAATTAAGGATTAAAAGGCCAGCCAAGATTGCGATTACTGTATGGCCGAGAATTCCCATACCCAATGATCCAATACCCTGATTACTCAAACCAAACAAAAGAAACACGGATAAACCCATAAGGACGATGGACTTTTGATATTTTATTATTATATTTAATTTTTTGTTTGTCGGCTCAATTAAAGCAAGCATTCCGCCCAAAAAAAGAGAGTCCCACCGGAGAGGTAAGAGCATAAAGGATGCCATTCCGCCGTTAGGCAAATAAAGGATGCATGCAGCTCGTAACAAGGGCGTTAAGATAACAATAATGATTGATATAATAATAAACTTTTGTTTATTCAAAAGTAATACAGCAATGGGAAGAAAAATATAAAACTGTTCCTCAATAGCTAAAGACCAAGTGACGTTGAGCCAGGCTGAACTCATTTGGTTCTGCATTGTCATCGTTATGTTTTGAAGAAAAATGGTATAGGTTTCTAAAGACTTTAAATTCCCGAAAAGCCATTGATAGCCAGGTCCTCTGTCTGAGATTTTAGTAAAGGTTGCTAAAAATGCGGCACTTAAAATAACCCAATATAAAGGAAGAATTCTTAAAGCTCTTCGTAACCAAAAGGTTTTTAAAAGGTGAACGGAAGATTTGTTCTTATAAAGAATCGATGTTAAAAGAAATCCTGATAGAACAAAAAACACGTCAACACCAAGCCAAGAATAATAAAAAAAGGCTTTAAATAAATAGGCTTCAACTGAACCAGGCGTTAAAGAGGAAATACAGTAAATAAAATGCCAAGCCAAGACGAGCAGAATTGCTAGTCCTCGTATTCCATCGATATGATCAACTCTTTTTTGCATTAATTACATTTTTTGAAAAACAACTACAGCGTGGTCCTTTCTAAAAAGATTTCCTGGCGCTACATTCCATGTTTCGGATTTGTTAATTTGTGGGACAAGGCGGTAAAGGTGCTTTTCCCAATCGTACCCTTGGCGAAACCGCCAAAAAAACCACTCTTTTATGAAACTTTTTATTCCGTTTTTTATTTCAAAGTCGTAATGGCTTTTATGTATTACTTTGATTATTTTGAGGTGTTTTTTTTCACAAAGCCATACTGCATATTTTTTTGTAAGCATAATGACATGCTCAATAATTCGGAAATACCAGAATTGAGATGGGTCCCGCCGGCAGGCTTTTACATCTGCGTTTCCGGTTACAAGCAAAAGATGGCCTCTTTTTTTTAGCTGTTTAATTAGGTTTGCCAGAACAAGTGTCGGTTTTTGCAAATGTTCAAAAACGTCTACCAGTAATATAGCATCAAACCTTATTTTTTTGTCATTTAGATCACGCCATTTTAAGATTTTTATTCCTTTTTTCTCTGCTTCTTTTGAGGCATTTTTATTTATTTCAAAACCAAAACACTTTTGCGTACTGACAAGGCAAGACAAAAGACGGCCCGAACTGCATCCAAAATCCAGAATTTTTGACTTGTTTGGTAGGTTTTGCAGGATTTTAATTATGACACGTTCAGTTGGAAAATATTTTTCACTTTCCCATTTTCTATGGTCAACTTCTTTATAGTATTTTGAAAAATCTTTTGTTGTTAAGCAATTACTCCGATAGAGAAGTCCGCACTTTTGGCATTCTTTTATAAAATACTTTTCTTGTTTAAAGGTTTTATTATTTATTCTTACTTTAAATCCTGGCGACTTTGCTCCTGTTTGAAGATAGCTTTTTGACTTACACCCAGGACATTGCTCAATTTTATTCAATTTGTAAAATAACCTATCGGTTCATTTTAATGATTCAGTTATCTGTAAAGATTTACTTTATACAAATATTGCTAGTTAGCAAAGCCAAGGAGCCGTAGCCATAACTTTGTTTAAAGTCGTATTCCCGGTTTGTCGGATTTGAGTAGGGAACATCGATTTCAAGAGCACTATCAACAAAATGATCCCAGCCAACATTTATTGCGGATGTAGCAACATCGAAGGAATACCTTCCCGAGGCCAGCCATTGGGGCTGTAGTTCGATGTGACATTCAAATTTTCCTTTTTTTGCCGGCAAGGACTTCCCGTGGAACTGGTATAACGAGGCCATCCCAATTCGGTTCCTAAAAGAATCTGCCATAAAGACTTCAAGTGACATCCCCGCTTGTCCATCCGTTTCGAAACTGATTCTTAAATTGATCGGTTTTCCTGGAGTATACTGTACCGTATTTTTGTTTTCTTGATCTAAAAGATGTACATCTATTATTTTTGTATGTTTTCCCGAGCCCCAGTTATTTATTTTCTGCAATTTTTCGGTCTTAGCTGAAAAAGAAACGTAAATTTCAACTGCTTTTTCGGTGGGACCAAAATACTCTAATTTGCCTTGGTTTAGGACAAGACCTTTTCCTGTTAAACTTTTTACTGCTGCCATGTTGTGACTAACAAACAGGACTGTTCGGCCGCCCGTCGCCACATCTTTCATCTTGCCTAGGCATTTTTTCTGGAACTCCGCATCTCCCACCGCCAGCACTTCGTCCACCACCAGAATCTCGGGCTCCAGATGGGCCGCCACCGCAAAGGCCAGCCTTACATACATCCCGCTGCTGTACCGCTTCACCGGCGTGTCCAAAAACCGCTCCACCTCCGCAAAGGCCACAATCTCGTCAAACTTCTTCCGGATCTCCGCCTTGCTCATCCC
>Ga0172372_10009086_pt1 | contig 12970 bp, 14 predicted proteins | sample LakKiv5m_2_FD_114544 | JGI IMG/M metagenome (GOLD analysis project Ga0172372, IMG submission 114544) | Freshwater microbial communities from Kabuno Bay, South-Kivu, Congo - kab_092012_9.5m | ecosystem: Environmental > Aquatic > Freshwater > Lake | place: Democratic Republic of the Congo...
GAACATGGTGCAGTACCCGGCCGGCCGGCCGTACACGCCCGGCCCGTTCTCGCAGATCACGCCGCCTGCGCCAGCCGGCCTCGCGCCGCCGCCATCGGCGTTCGCGCCGCAGGGTGGCGGCGGACCTGGTGGCATGCCGGGCGGGCGGATGGGATCGACCGACCGGATGCCCGGCAATGCATTTGGCGCGCAGCCGATCGCGCCCGCAGCGGCGTTCGGGCTCAGCGGCGCGTCGCTGTTCGGCGGGCCGATTGGCCTTGGTGCTGGCGCCCTGGGGCTCGGCATGGCGGCCAACAACATCGCAGCGAACCAGGCGATGCGCGACTTCTACGGCGCGCCGGCCATGACATTCGGCCAGCAGCTCGGCGGCCTGTTCGGCGGCGGACTTCTCGGCGCGCTTGGCATCGGCAACTCGAGCGGCCTCGGCATCACGCCAGAGACGGCGCAGTTGGCATATGGCTACGGAGTCGACCGCAACATGGACGTCGGCCCGGTCGTGAGCGCGGCGCCGATCGGGTCCGGCCTTGCCGGCATGTTTGGCGGCACTGGTTATGGCTACGGCCCTGGCGAGAGCCAGACCGCAGTCGGCGGCATGGACTACAGCTCCACCCCTGGCGCCGACACGCTCGGCGACACGGGCATGTACTGATGGACAAGCTCCGCCTCGACGTCGACCGCGGCGCGAAAGCGGAAGCGCTGCTGCGCGATCCGCTGCTCGGCGAGACGTTCGACGCGCTGGCGGCGACCTACGCCGACGCCTGGGCGGCGACGTCGCCGTCCGACGCGGCGAAGCGCGAGGAGATCTACAGGCTGCAGCACAACCTGCGTGCAGTCAAAAAGCACATCGAGCAGGTCGCGGCCGGCGGCAGGGTTGCCGCGCGCGAGCTCGAGGAGCTGAAGACCCGGCGCTTTCGGGTCTTCTGAAGGGGAGACTGAGACAACCCGCAAGGGATCTCGCCACTACACACGAGCACACACATGTCGACCAGCACCAACCCCGACGCGGGGAGTGCGCCGATCAGCCTCGACCAGGCTGCATCTCTCCTGCTGTCTCGCGACGCCCCTCCTGCGGAGGACAAGCCGACCGAGGCCGCGACCACCACCGACGAAACACAGCCGGCTGATCAGCCGAGCGGCGATATCGAGGACGCCGCGACCGGTGACCAGCAGGCAACGGATGAGCCGGCGTCGCAGCCGACGCAGCCAGAGCAACCGACGTTCTCCGTCCGCGTGGACGGCACGGAACAGAAGGTCACGCTCGACGAGCTGCTCAACGGCTACCAGCGGACCGCCGACTACACTCGCAAGACGCAGGCGATCGCGGAGCAGCGCAAGCAGGCCGAGGCGGAACTCGCCGCGGCCCGTGTCGAGAGACAGCGCTACGCCGAGACGCTGCGTCAGCTCGAAGCGCAAATGAACCAGGCGCAGCCCGAGCCCGACTGGAACAAGCTCTACGCCGAAGATCCGCTCGAGTACGTCAGGCAGAAGGACGCCTGGCGTGATCGGCGGGAGCGGGCGCAGGCACTCCAGGGCGAGCAGGCGCGTCTCGCTCAACTCCAGCAGGTCGAGCAGCGTGCGCTGCTCGAGCAGCACCTGGCAGTTGAGCGGCAGCGTCTCGTCGAGGCCATTCCAGAGTGGCGCGACGATCAGCGTGCGGCGAAGGAGCGTGAGGCGATCGTCACGTGGGCGAAGCGGGCTGGGTTCTCCGACCAGGAGATCTCGCAGTCCTACGACCACCGAGCGGTCAACGTGCTTCGCAAGGCCATGCTCTATGACGAGCTCATGGGCAGGAACCTCGCGGACAAGCAGACGCCGAGGGCGGTGCCAGCGATGGCGCGTCCTGGCGTGCCGCCGAGCAAGAACGAAACCTCCTCGAAAGCTCGCCGGGAGGCTCTCTCCCGGCTGTCGAAGTCCGGCCGCATTGAAGATGCGGTCGACTTTTTGATGCAGAGGTAATCCAATGGCTACGTTCAAGACCTCCGACGCGATCGGCGAGCGCGAAGAGCTCGCCGACGTCATCTACCGGATCGACCCGACCGACACGCCGATCTTCTCGGCGCTGAAGAAGGAGGGTGCGCGCGCCGTCTACACCGAGTGGCAGGTGCAGGAGCTCGCGGCCGCGGCGGCGACGAACTACCAGTCCGAGGGTGCGGACTACAGCTACGTCAACCCCTCCGCGACGACCCGCATGGGCAACTACCACCAGATCAGCGTGAAGGCGGCCTCGGTCTCCGGCACGCTCGACGCGGTGGACAAGGCGGGCCGCGATCGCGAGACGGCCTACGTCAAGACGCTCAAGGGCCTCGAGCTGCGCCGCGACATCGAGAAGTACATCGTGTCCGACACGGCGAAGTCCTCGAGCGATCCGCGCAAGGCCGGCACGCTGTCGACCTGGATCACGAACACGTCGCTGTCCTCGACCGGCACCGCGTCGGCGAACCCGACCGGCGACGGCTCGGACGTCCCGTCGCTGACCGGCACCGATCGCGCGATGGCGATCAGCCAGATCGACGCGGCGATGCTCGCGGCGTTCGAGGACGGCGGCAAGCCGTCGATCATCACGATGTCGCCGACGAACAAGCAGGTCTTCTCGAACCTGTCGTCGGCCAGCGTGGCGACGAACCAGATCATCGCGTCGGCGAACAAGGACGCGGCCTATGTCGGCGCGGTGTCCCTGTATCGCTCCGACTTCGGTGAGCTGAACGTCGTGGTCGACCGCTTCCAGGGCAATGACCGCCTGTTCATGCTCGACACCGACTACGCGAGCATCACCACGCTGCCGGGCCGCAACTTCACGGTCTCCGACGTGGCTCCGACGGGCGACGCGACGAAGTTCGCGATCCTCGCGGAGTGGTCGCTCAAGGTCACGGCGCCGAAGGCGCACGGGGCCGTGTTCGACCTGACCGGCGCGTAAGCGCTGGCAGCAGCAGCCTACCTGGGGCGGCAGGGAAACCTGCCGCCCCTTTCTTTTCGACAACGAGCACGAGACCTCCGATGCGTAAGCTCGTGAAGAGCGATCCTGCGACCGGGACGCGGACATGGCTCGAGTGGGACGGCGACAAGCCAGTCTTTGCGCTCGAGCAGCACGTCGACGCGATCGTGGACGCGAACAAGTCCGCGCAGAACGACGTCGGCAAGGGCTCGTTCATGCGTCACCGCGGGCCGCAGAAATACGCAGAGATCCCCGCCGCGATCTTCTGGGCGAAGGTTCAGGAGTTCGGCTGGCCGCGTGACAACCCGCAGGCCTGGCGCGACTTCGTGAATCATCGCGACTACCGCCACTTCCGCACGATCGGGGCGACGATCTGATGGCGATCACGACCTATTCAGAGCTCAAGACCGCGGTCTCGAACTGGCTCGCGCGCAGCGACCTGACCGACCGCATCCCCGAGTTCATTGCGCTTGCAGAAGCGCGCATGTCGCGCGCGCTCGAGACGCGCACGCAGGAGAAGCGCGCGACCTCGACGCTCACGGTCGGCGACGCATACGTCCTCCTGCCGACCGACCTGCGGTCGGTGCGATCGGTCAAGCTGCAGACGTCGCCGGTCGAGGTTCTCGACTACCTGTCGCCCGAGGCGATCGACATCACCTACCCGTCGAGCGGCAACGGCATGCCGCGCGCCTACACGGTGATCGGCAGCGAGATCAAGTTCGCGCCGGCGCCGGACGACGACTACACCGCGGAGATCACCTACCTCACCGGCGTGCCCGCGCTGTCCGATGCGGCGCCGACCAACACGCTGCTGACGCGATACCCCGACGCCTACCTGTACGGCTCGCTCGCGGCGGCCGCTGTCTACCTGATGGACGACCCGCGCGTGCCGCAGTTCGAGCAGCTGTGGAGCCGCGCGCTCACCGAAATCACGACCAGCGAGGACGCGGCCAAGTTCGGCGGCAGCTCGCTGGTCATGCGCCTCGCGTAAGGAGCCCGCCATGTCGAAGTCCAATGCCTTCGAGCAGAGCCTGCTCGAGCTGCTGTTCAACAACAGCAACATCGCGAACGTCGGCGACGCGACCGGCCTGCGCGGCTCGAGCACGGCCGGCAGCCTCTACCTCGCGCTGCACACGGGCGACCCTGGCGAGGCCGGCTCGCAGACCACCAGCGAGTGCGCCTACACGAGCTATGCGCGACAGGCTGTCGCACGCTCGGTCGCGGGCTTCACGATCTCGAGCAACACCGCCTCGCTCGCCGCCAACGTGGACTTCCCCGAGGCGACCGGCGGCAGCGAGACGGCGACGCACTTCTCGATCGGCACGAGCTCGAGCGGCGCCGGAACCGTCCTCTACAAAGGCAGCATCACGCCGACCATCGCGATCTCGTCCGGCGTCATCCCGCGCGTCAAGTCCGGCTCGATCGTCACTGAGGACTGACGCATCGTGGCTGTCATCGTCACAGCCTCGCCGGAGTTCTCGCTCGACAGCCTGACGACGTCGATCGACGATCTCGTCGAGTCTCTCGACACCATTGGCCTGCCGCACGGCGTCGCGACTTGCGCGGCGACCTCCGGGCGGATCATCGCGGCGTTACCGCAGGCGTCGCTCGACAGCTTCTCGACGTCGATCGATGCCCTCGACGGGACGATCGATGACCTCGGCCTGACCAAGGGTGTCGCGACAGCATCGGCAGCGGCCGCGATAATTGCGAGGGCTTCTGCCAATGTAGCAGCAGGCGCAGCGACTTCGTCCGCTGCCGCAATCGCGCTGGCCTCGACATCCGCGGCTGCTGCGGGCCTTGCGGCAGGTTCGGCAGCATCGGCCCGGATCGTTGGCACGACGGCTGCCGCTGCCGGCGCCTCGAGCGGCATCGCCTCGGCCGGCGCCACGGTCGGCGTCCAGGCAACGGCCGCGGGGTCTGGCACGGCCGCCGCGCTGGCGGCGAGGTTCCTGCAGGTCAACGCGGATGTGGCGGCTGGGTCGGCAAGCGTGTCGGCGATCGCCGTGCCGACGCTGGCAACGTCGCTCGTTTCCAGCTCCGGGTCGGCAACGGTATCGGCGGCGACGGTCATGTTCCGCGCCGCCAGCGCGACTGCAGAAGGTGCCGCCACGGCTTCCGCCGTGGTGTCCGCATTGGCGCTGGCGACGCCGTCTGCAGCTGGCTCGGCGGCTGCAAGCGCCGCCGCGCTGCGGATCGGCTGGGGCCTCGGCGTCGAGGGCGCAGAGAGCTGGACGCCGCAGGCGGCTGGCGCAGAGGCGTGGATCGACGTCGCCACGGGCGGCGAGGCTTGGAGCGAGGCGGCGGCCGGCGCAGAAGCCTGGTCGACTGTCGCGAACGGAAACGAGACCTGGGCAGAGGCGGCATGATCGAGCTCGGACAATGGCTGCCTGACCAGCCGGCGCTGAGTAGCGCCGGCGTGACGGTCGCCAAGAACGTGCTGCCGGCCGCTCGCGGCTACAAGCCGTTCCCCGACCTGTCTGCGCTGTCCCAGGCGGCCAGCGAGCGCCTGACCAACCTGGCTGCGACCCAGACCGCCGGCGGCACGGTGACCATCTACGCCGGCGGCCTGTCCAAGCTGTTCAAGTTCGTCAAGGCGACCAGTGCGTTGAGCGACGTCAGCAAGGCCGGCGGCTACGCGACCGCATCGACCGACAGGTTCTACTTCACGACGTTCGGCGATCGGCTCATCGCGTGCAACAACGTCGATCCGCTGCAGTTCGTCTCGATCGCAAGCGGCGGCAATTTCGCCGACCTGGTTGCGTCTCTCTCGTCCAAGTTCATCACGACGGTGCGCGACTTCGTCGTGACCGCCAATGTCACCGAGAGCGGCACGGCGACGCCGTACCGCGTGCGCTGGTCGGCGATCAACGACGCCACGAGCTGGACTGTCGGCACCAACCAGGCCGACTACCAGGACATCGCCGATGCCGGCGCCATCACCGGCCTGGCCGGCGGCGAGTTCGGCGTGGTGTTCCTCGAGCGCGCGATCGTCAGAATGCAGTACGTCGGCTCGCCGCTGGTCTTTCAGTTCGACCGCGTCGAGACCGCGCGCGGCTGCGAATATCCTGGCAGCGTCGTGCAGCTCGGCAGCGCGTGCTTCTACATCGCGAGCGACGGGTTCTACGTCTTCGACGGAAACGCCTCGAGGCCGATCGGCAGCGAGCGCGTCAACCGGTGGTTCTTCGACAACTCGAACGCCGCGTATCGCGACCGCATCACGGCGGCGGTCGACCCTCTCAACCAGCTGGTCATGTGGTCGTTCCCGTCCGCCCAGAGCGGCGGCGGACCGGACCGGCTGATCGTCTACAATTTCGCGATCGACAAGTGGGCCTACGCGGAGGTCACCAACGACTTCGTCGCTCCACTGTTCAATGCGTCCTACACGCTCGACGATCTCGACAGCATCTCGGGCTCGCTCGACGCGCTCGGCGTGTCGCTCGACAGCTCGGCGCTCAAGCTCGGCAAGTTCGTGTTTGGCGGCGGCGTCTCGAACAAGATCGGCACCTTCACCGGGTCGCCGCTCGCTGCCATGATCGAGACCGCCGAGGCCAACCTCGTCGAGGGCGGACACGCACTGGTGACGCAGGTCACGCCGCACACGACCGGCGGCACCGTCACGGTGCAGGTCGGCGAGCGCGCACGTCAGCAGGACAGCGTGAGCTATGGCTCCGCGTCGTCGCTGAACGACGCAGGCTTCTGCCCGGTTCGATCGTCGAACAAGTACCACCGCGCCCGGCTCAATTTGAGCGGCGAGTGGTCCTACGCGCAGGGCATCGACCTGGCGGCGAGCCGCATGGGCAAGCGCTGATGGCCGACAACCAGTTCCGCTCGCTTCCGCTCGCTCATGGCGCGCGCGATGTCTACGAGGTCGTGAACAGCCTGCGCGATGGCAAGGTGAACTCGACCGGTAGCGTGACGCTGACGGCGAGCGCGACGACGACGACGGTGACGGACCTGCGCGCCGGACAGGACAGCGCGATCCTGTTCATGCCGACGACCTCGAACGCGGCGGCGGCGGCCGGCGGCATGTATGTGAGCACGCGCGGCAAACAGAGTTTTACGCTGACGCACGCGAACAACGCGCAGACGGACCGCACGTTCGCCTATGTCGTTCTCGGATAGCTGGAACAAGGCGCGGCGCATCCTGGCGCCGGCGATCGAGCACGGCGGCACGCACGACGAGAAGGACGTCTTCGACGCCATCGTCTCTGGCGCGGCGCAGCTGTGGATGCAGAACGACAGCGCTGCGGTGACGGAGATCGTGAGCTACCCGCGGGTCAAGGCGTGCCGGGTCTGGCTGGCCGCCGGCGACCTCGAGGACATCCGGTCAATCGAGCGGCAGATCGAGGACTGGGCGAGGGGCGTCGGCTGCGGCCGGCTCGAGATCATCGGCCGCAAGGGCTGGTTGAAGAAACTGAAGCACGCAGACGCGCGCGTGCTGATGACGAGAGGGATCTAGGACATGAGCGGTGGCGGATCGAAGACCGAGTATGTGACCTCCGCGCGCACGAACGAGCCCGCGGCGTTCATCAAGCCGTTCCTTGAGTACGGCGCGCAGGAGGCGCAGAACCTCTACCAGAGCTCGCTTCCGTCCTACTTCCCCGGCTCGACGGTCGTCGGGTTCGCGCCGCAGCAGGAGATGGCACTGCGCGGCATGGAGCAGCGCGCGCTTACAGGCTCGCCGATCACCGCGGCGGCCCAGCAGAACGCGGCGAACGTGCTCGGCGGATCGTTCCTCATGGGCGGCAACCCGTACCTGCAGCAGGCGATCCAGAACGCCTCGCAGCCCACGATCGACGCGGTGCAGTCGCAGTTCAGCGCGGCCGGCCGCCTGGGCAGCGGCGCGAACATGGACGTGCTGTCGCGCAACGTCGGACAGATCGCGCAGAACATGGCGTTCTCCAATTACGGCGACGAGCGGCAGCGGCAGATGCAGGTGCTGGGCATGGCGCCGCAGCTCGCCGCGCAGGATTACGCCGACTTCAACGCGCTCGCCGGCGTTGGCGATGCGCGCCGCCAGCAGGCCCAGGCCGAGCTGCAGGACCAGGTCAACCGCTTCAACTTCGAGCAGAACACGCCGGCGGAGAAGCTCGCCAAGTACATGGCGCTGGTCGGCGGCGGCCAGTTCGGCTCGACCGGTACGGAGACGCGGCCGGTGTTCTCCAACCCGCTGGCCGAAGGCCTCGGGCTGGCGACTGGTGCGGCTGGCCTGGGGAACATGCTGTTCGGCAAGGGCGGAGGCTTTGTATCGCCTGGCCTACTGAGCGGACTGATCCGCTAATCGGAGGCGCAGATGGCAACGCAAGACGACATGCTCGCCGGCCTCCTCGGAGGCATCCCTGGCGGCCCGCTCACGCAGGGGCTGCTGGCGACCAGCGCTGGCCTGCTCTCGGCCGGCGGCCCGTCCTACGAGCCGCGATCGTTCGGTGGAGCCTTGGGCGCCGGCATGATGTCCGGGCTCAACGCCTACCAGCAGGCGCAGCAGAACTCGCTCTCGCAGTACGTCGCGGCGACCAAGCTCGCGCAGCAGATGCGCCAGCAGCAGGCTTTGACCGGGCTGACTGCGAACATGTCTCCGCAGATGCGAAACCTGGCGCTTGCAAACCCGGAAGCGTTCACGAAGACGCTGGCCGAGAGCCAGCTCAAGCCGTCCGGCTTCCAGCAGAAGGTCAACGACTATCAGTCCGCGCTGCAGCATCCCGACCCGCTCGTTCGTAACGCGGCGGTCGCGCAGCTGGCCGGGGAGACGCCCGAGTTCAAGGCGCTCGTGGCAGGCATGACCGCTGGGGCGTCTGAGCGCGGCCGGTTCAACGCCGTCTCCACCGGTGAGCTCGCGGCGCGGGCAGGCGCCGAGGCCGGCGCTCGCGAAGCCGCCACGCTCCCATACGCCGGCCCGAGGGCCGCGGCGACCGCCGCCGGCAGCTTCTACGCCACGCCCCAGCGGATCGGCGACAGCCTGGTCATGATCCCTGCGCCCGGCGCTCCGGCGCTCCCAGGAGCTCCGAGGATGGGCGCTGGAGCGCCACAGCCCGGCGGCGGTGCTCCCGGTGCCCCGGCGGTGCCTGGCGCTCCTGCGGGCCAGCCTGGCGCTCCCAGCGTCGTCTATAGCGCGCCGCGGGATCCGGAGAAGACGGCGTCGATGGAGGACACGCTCCGCAAGGAGTTCGACGCTCGTGCGGAGGTCAAGGGGTTCAAGGAGGTCGCGGTAGCGTTCGGCTCGGCCATGAAGGCTGCCGACAACAAGGCTGGCGACCTCAACATCGTCTATGCCCTGGCGAAGACCTTCGACCCCGGCTCGGTTGTCCGCGAAGGCGAGAGCGTCATGGTCGTGAACGCGACCAACCTGCCAGGCCGGGTCGAGGGCCTTCTGAACTACGTCGCCGGCGGAGGCCAGCTTGGTCCGACCCAGAGGCGTGAGCTGCTCGTCGAGCTCAACACGCGCGCCATGCAGTGGAAGTCGCTCTACGACACCGCCTACCAGCAGACCTACGACATCACCGGCAGGCGCGATCTCAACGTCAGAAACGTCGTCCCCGATCGCCTTGACCTGCCCGAGTTCAAGCCGGTTCCGATCACTAGGCCGGAACCGTCACCGGCGCAGCCGCAACCGCGTCGGCCTGGGCAGCCTGCTGCGCCGCCAGGTCGCCCGTCGCTCGGCAACATCTTTGGAGGCCAGCGCTGATGGCCGAGTTCAAGGACATGGCCGATCCGGTCCGCGCAGCCCTCAAGGAAGGGTATTCGCAGGCTCAGGTGCTCGACTTCATCGGCGAGCGCTATGGCCTCGCGGACAAGATCGGCGAGGCCAGGTCGAGCGGATACAAGGACCGCGAGATCATCGGCCACCTGACCGGCTTCAAGCCGCTGCCGCATCCGCGAGAGTTGCTGAACGACCGGATGATCCCGCAAGGGCCTGCGTTGCCCGGCGACATCCGTCTCCTGCCGACATCGATCGGTGACGCAGCAAGATCCTTCGCGCTCGGGACGCGAGATGTGATCGAGGGCGCCGCCGGCATCCCCGTGATGATCGGCGACGCCGCCAACCGTCTGCTCGGCCTCCAGCCCGTGTCTGGATTGCTCGAGCGTGGCCTCGACGCCGCCGGCTTCCCGCGCGCCGAGACGGCGCAGGAACGCATGGTTGGAGACATCAACAGGGCGGGGGCCGGCGTTGTCGCCGGCGGCGCGATGGCGAAGGGCGTGTCCGCGGCCATGCCGGCGTCGCCGGTCGCTGCTCGAGCTGCGGACGTCATGCTGATGGACCCGCGCGCGCAGATGGTGGCCGCGGGCACCGGCGCAGCAGCGTCCGGCGTGGCGCGCGAGGAGGGATATCCCCCGTACGCGCAGTTCGGCGCAGGCATCGTCGGCAGCGTCGCTGCGCCTGGAACCGGCATGCGCTCGGTCACTGGAGCCACCGCAGAACGTGCGGCCGAGGCCGGCACGAATATGGTTCGCCCGTTCACGCGGGAAGGCCGCGAGGTGATCGTCGGCAATGTCCTGCGGCGGCTTGCCCGCGATCCCGATGCCGCTGCTGCTCGCATGGGAACGGCGCCAGAGTATGTCCCAGGCTCGCGACCGACCGCGGCCCAGGCGTCTCGGGACACGGGGCTGTTGTCAGCTCAGACACCGATCCAGAACATGGACGACACCGGACGGTTCGCGTCTCAGTACAGCGAGAACGCGCTATCGCGGCGCGCCGCGATCGACCGCATCGCACGCGATGAGCAAACCATCGCTCGGGCGGAAGCCAAGCGCGACGCCGTCACCGGCCCGATCCGCGAACGCGCGTTCGAGGAGGCTCGACAGAACAACGCGGCCGCCAGCGCCGGGCGCGTCGAGGCGGCGATCGACAGCGTCCTTGCTTCTCCTGCCGGCAAGCAGGAAGCCGTTGAACGCGCCATGAATTGGGTGCGAGATCGACTCCGCGGACTCCCTGGCACTGACGGCGGGATCGATCCGCAGAGCCTGTACGCGCTTCGCAAGGACATCGGCCTGGCGATGGGTGGCCGCCTGTCTGGAGAGAAGCAGGATCTTCGTCTGGCGCGCGGCGAGCTCATGGACGTGCGCCGGGCAATCGACGAGGCCATCGAAGCTGTCGCACCAGGCTTCCGCGGTTATCTCAGCACCTACCAGCGCATGAGCCAGCCGATCGACCAGATGCGACTGCTCCAGGACATCCGGCAGCGGTCTCTCGGTCAGATCGCCGATGCCACCAGCGGCGTCGACGTACTGATGCCCGGCAAGTTCAAGCAGGCGATCCGCACGCTCGCTCCCGACATTGCCGAAACACTCACGCCATCGCAGCGGCTCGTGGTCGATCGCATCGCCGCAGACCTTGATCGAAGCGCCGCAGCGTATGCGCCTGGCATGAAGCCGCCAGGAAGCGACACGTTCCGCAACATGTCGGTGTCGAACCTTATCGGCACGATGATGGCTCGAGATATCGGCGACAACGCGACTCTCAAGACGCTGTCGAAGGGGTTGAGCTTTCTCTACCGCGTGCCTGACGAGCAGCTGCAGCGTCTCCTGGTCGAGGCAATGCTCGACCCGGCGCTGGCGCGACAGTTCATGCAGAAGGCGACGACCAGCAGCGTCGAGACCGTAGGTTCGGCTCTGCGGCGCAAACTCGAGCAAACAGGCACCGCGGCTGCGACGTCGCAGTCTTCCGCCCAGTGAGGTGACCCATGCCCATCCGCGACTACTCCCAGACCGCCGGCTCCAACACCTCCATCTCGTCGATCAACATCGGCGAAGGGTGTCCGCCGTCGAACATCAACGACGCGATCCGCCAGGCGCTCGCCGACATCCGCGAGGTGCAGGCGAGCTCCACGATCGCCTCGGCCGCGACCTGCAACATCGGCGCGGCCAATGCCGAGTACCTGGCGGTCAGCGGCACCACGACGATCACCGCCTTCGACAGCGTGGCGGCCGGCGTCTACCGGGTGCTCAAGTTCGACGGCGCGCTGACGCTGGCGCACAACGCCACGTCGCTGATCCTGCCCGGCGGCGCATCGATCACCACCGCGGCGAACGACGTCGGCGGCTTCCGGTCGCTGGGCTCCGGCAACTGGCGGTGCGAGTGGTTCAGCCGCGCCACCGGCGCGGCGGTCATCACGCTGCCGATCGCCAACGGCGGCACCGGCAGCACGACCGCGTCAGCAGCTCGTAGCGCGCTCGCCGTCCCGGGGCTCGCCGACGTCAATTCCTTCACCGCCGGCAATCGCGGCGCGGTGTCTGTCCTGACCGATGCTGCCACCATCACCGCGGACTTCGCGGTCGCGAACAACTTCTCGCTGACGATCGGCGGCAACCGCACGCTGGCTAACCCAAGCAATCAGACCGCCGGCCAGAGCGGCGCGATCGTCATCACCCAGGACGGCACCGGCAGCCGCACGCTGGCCTACGGCTCGAACTGGAAGTTCGCCGGCGGCACCGCGCCGACGCTGACGACCACGGCATCTGCGGTTGACGTTATTGTGTACTACGTCGAGAGCGCCAGCCGCATCACTGCGGCCATGCTCAACGATGTGAAGTGACGCCATGATCGTCCCCGGCTCCGCACATGCCCTTCTGCTCGCGCCGAGCGGCTACCAGATCCCCTACGCGCTGCGCTTTCGCGCAAGCAACAGCGCGTACCTGAGCCGCACCTTTGGCAGCCCTACCAGCTCAACCGTGTGGACGTTCTCTGCATGGGTGAAGCGCGGCCTTCTTGCCTCGACGCGCTATCTCTTCGGAGCAAGCACAACCACCAATTTCGGGTTTAACTCGTCCGACCAACTGACGTTGACGCTGAACGGAACGACCGCATTCACATCAACAGCCGTCTTCCGCGATCCGACTGCGTGGATGCACGTTGTCTATCAGCAGAACGGTTCAGCGCAGACCTGTTGGGTGAACAACACAAGCGTCGCGACAGGGACGACAGCCGCTGCCGTGTTCAATACGGCAATTGCGCATCAGGTTGGCGCTGCGAACACGACGAACTATTTCGACGGCTACATGGCCGAGGTGAACTTCATCGACGGCCAAGCCCTGACGCCC
>Ga0172372_10009087_pt1 | contig 12964 bp, 7 predicted proteins | sample LakKiv5m_2_FD_114544 | JGI IMG/M metagenome (GOLD analysis project Ga0172372, IMG submission 114544) | Freshwater microbial communities from Kabuno Bay, South-Kivu, Congo - kab_092012_9.5m | ecosystem: Environmental > Aquatic > Freshwater > Lake | place: Democratic Republic of the Congo...
GCATTTTCCGCTGACTGACGACGTCAGTCACGCACCCCGCTGCCAAGGCGAAAGCGGCGCCGCGGGCCCCCGGGGCGGACACAATTAGCCTAGACGGCCCCCTTCCTCCCGTCGAACGTGACCCCGCCGGCATTCGCCGCCCCCCTATGCCCTGCCCCTGCCCCCTCCGCGAGGCTCTCTCCTCCAGCGCGCTCCTCAGCCTCGCCTTGCTTCTGCCGCGGCCGCTGGCGGCGCAGGCCGTCGCCCCGGTCCCCGCCCCGGCCGCGACCGTGTCGGCCCCGCCGGAGGCAGCCGTGCGGCTTTCCCCCTTCGAGGTCAGCACGGACCGCGACACCGGGTTCGCCGCGGCCAGCTCGATGGCCGGCGGCCGGCTCGCGACGGACCTGCGCGACACCCCGGTGGCCTACTCGGTCGTGACCCGGGACTTCATCGACGCCCTGAATCTCGTGGACCTCCAGTCGGCGGCGGAGTGGACCACCTCGAGCACGGTGGCGGTGGACAACGGCCAGCAGAATTTCTTCTTCAACCCGGTCCAGTACACCGTGCGCGGAGCGGGCGGCGGGAGGCCGCAGCGCAATTTCTTCCCGCAGTTCAACAACGGGGACTCGTACAACCTGGAGCGCTATGACTTCGGGCGGGGGCCCAACGCGGTGCTCTTCGGCAACGGCTCGCTGGGCGGGATCAGCTCGGCGACGACCAAGCGGGCGCAGACCAACCGGGCGACGCGGCAGCTGCAGTTCGCGGTCGGCTCGTGGTCGAACTTCCGCTCCACCTTCGACGTGAACCAGCCCGTGGGGGAGCGTTTCGCGGTCCGCGCGGCCGGGGTCTGGGGCGACGCGGGCGGCTGGCGCCTGAAGGACTTCGACAAGCGGCAGGCCGCGTTCCTGACGACGACCTTCCGGCCCTTCCGCGACGGGGAGCTGCGGGTGGAGGGCGAGTACGGCCGCAACTCACGGCAGGTGGCGGTGACGTTTCTCAACGACCGCTTCTCGGGCTGGAACGGCACGACTTACTCGGCACCGCGGGCGGTAACGACGCTGCCGGCCAACGCCAACGCGATCGGGGTCGGCCGCCGGGGAGCCAACTACTTCATCCACCTGCCCTTCACCGCGCCGGACCGGATCTTCAACTACCAGAACGACCCGATCACCCTGCCGGGCGGCAACAGCGCGACCACCCCGATCGCGGGCTACACCTTCGGCACGAACGCCTCCTTCAACACGGCGGGCGCGAACCTGCTGTACGAGATCAACGTGCCCGCGGGACGCTTCGACAACGCCGAGCGCCTCTCCTCCTTCCGGACCCCCGGCGAGGAGTTCACCCTCTCTCCAGACCTGCCCATCCTCACCCAGCGATTCAAGGACCTGCAGCTCACCTACTCCCACCGCTGGGGCAACCTGCACTTCGAGGTCGCGGGCGACCTCAACCGCACCGCCGCGATGACCAATGGCGAACCCAACCGCGACCTCCCGAACGTCTACATCGACATCAACCGCGTCCAGCCGGACGGCCGCCCGAACCCGGACTTCCTCGTGCCCTACGGGGACGGCCAGTATATGCGCGCCTTCCGCACCTTCTCGGAGAACAACGTCCGCTCCGCCATCGCCTACGTCTGGCCCACGCGCTTCGGCCACTTCACGGTCAACTCCCTCGCCGGCTCGAACAACAGCGAGAACACCAGCGACCACCGCTACCTGAGCGTCGCCCGCGGGACGGACCAGAGATTCTGGGCCTACAGCAATCAGCGCATCCGCATCCGCCGCTACTGGAACAACACCAGCCGCCCCTCCCCGGACCTCTCGCTGCGGCCCATCACTTATTACGACCCCAACACCGACGCGACCGAGACGCTCCGCCCGATCTGGGCCATCGAAGCCGACCGGCGCGACACCCAGAACATCACCACCAACCGCTTTCGCTACGCGCTCGCCTCGCTCAACGCCAAGTTCTTCTCCGGCCGCTGGGTCGTCTTGGGCGCCGTACGCCGCGATTCCTACTACTTCCAGAGCCGCCAGCAGATCCACCAGGGGGACTACGCGGCCGACTGGCCCGCCACCTACCGGATCCTCCGGCCCGGGGCCCCCGCCGACTACGCCAGCCTCACCTACACGCCGCGGGACACCAACGGTGTGATCGTGGGGCCCCAGCAGGAGGCCGCCATCCGGCCGCGCGATTCCCTCGGCAACCGCCTGCCCCAGTACGCGAACGTCCGCTTCAAGGACGACTTCAACCCGCCGCCCGTGCAGGGCCGCCAGGTCACCCGCAGCGTCGGCACCGTGCTCCACCTGGCCTCTTGGCTGAATCCGGCGGTGAACTTCGCCGAGACCTTCAACCCGCCCGGCTCGATCGTGCGCATCGACGGGCGCTCCCTCGAGCCCACCGTCGCCACCGGCATCGATTACTCGCTCCGGATGGAGCTCTTCGGCAACCGCCTCAACCTGAACTTTGTCTACTACACCACGGAGGAGGTGAACAACACGATCCCCCAGGACGGGCCCGGCTTCTTCAACACCCTCTACGACGCCAACGTGATCGGCGACACCAGCGCGACCGGCCGCAACATCCGCGGGATGGGCCGACTGCCCAACCAGTACCGCGACACCCGCCTCCGCTCCGGCGAGGGCTACGAGGTTGAGGTCACCTTCAACCCGACCCGCGCGCTGCGCCTCACCGGCAACGTCGGCTTCCCCCGCCTCTTCGAGGCCAACGCCTACCCCGACGTGCGCGCCTACATCGACAAGAACGCCGCCATCTTCCGGCAGATCGCCAACGACGCGGGCGTGCTGATCGGCGCCGACAACGTGGCGCGCGTCGACGAGTCCATCCCCATCAACCAGCGCTCGTCCGACGCCAACGTCGCCGCCACCGCCTACAACAATATCCAAGGCTTCCGCCGGAACATCGTCGACGGCCGCCGCCTCCAGCAGGATCAGCCCGTCGCGAACGTCTTCGCCGACTACACCGTCCAGGCCGGCCGCCTGCGCGGGCTCCGCGTCGGCAGCGGCGCACGCTACCGCGGCAAGCAGATCTTCTGGTCCCGCGTCGAGGACACCATCCCGGACCCGAACAACCCCCGCGTCGCCATCGACGATCCGACCAAGGACGCCTACACGCCCGCCTACACCCCGGACGACTACATCATCGTCACCGCCACGCTCGCGTACACCTGGCGCTTCCCGCAGCGCCGGGAAGTGCAGGCGAACCTGGTCATCAACAACCTGCTCAACGACCGCGGCCCCGCCTATTCCTCCACCGCCCAGAACGCCCACGTGATGCGCCCGTTGAACAACGATTACGCCTCCCCCGCGCGGGAGACCGTCCCGCGCTATTACGCGCTCAAGCAGCCGCTCAGCTTCACCTTCACGCTCACGACCAAGCTCTGATCCCGATGCTCCGCCGCCTCCTCGCCCTCCTCCTGCCGCTGACCGCGACCGCCGCGACGACCCCGACCCCCGGGACCGCGGCCGTGCCCGTGCGAGTGATGGGTTACAACATCCACCACGGCGAGGGCCTCGACGGCCGGCTCGACCTCGAGCGGATCGCCGCCCTGATCAAGCAACAGAAGGCCGACCTGGTGGCCCTGCAGGAGGTCGAGCGCGGCACGCAGCGCACGCAGCGCCGCGACCTGCCCGCCGAGCTCGCCCAGCTCACCGGCCTCGACGTCCGTTTCGCCCGGAACATCCCCTACCAGGGGGGCGAGTACGGCACCGCCGTCCTCTCGCGCTTCCCCATCCGCCGGGTCGCGCACCACGCCCTGAAAATGGTCGGCCAGGGGGAGCAGCGGGGCGTGCAACAAGTCTGGATCGACATCCACGGCACCGAGGTGCTCTTCCTCAACACCCACCTCGACCACCGGCGCGACCCCGCCGAACGGGAACGCAGCGTCACCGAGATCCGCGACCTGGTCGCCGCCGCGGGGCCGGTGCCGGTGATCGTCGCCGGCGACTTCAACGCCACCCCCGACAGCCCCGCGATCGCCACGATGCGCGGCTTTCTCCGGGACGTCTGGACGGCGGTCGGCAAGGGGCCGGGTTACACGATCCCGGTCCGGCAGCCGAACCGGCGCATCGATTACATCTGGATCTCCCCCCACTTCGTCCCGGCGCAGATGAACGTCTTGACCTCGGAGGCTTCGGACCACCTGCCGGTCAGCGCGCTGCTGATGCTCCCGCGACCCTAGGGCGGGTCGCCCACCGGGTCGGGAGTGGCGGTCAGCGCCGCAAGTGGGCCAGCGTGAGGTCCGGGAAGTCCGTAAACGCCCCATCGACCCGCGCCTTTTCGAACAACGCGGCGTGCAACGCGGGCAGGTCCGGGCAATGGCGCGGCAGGTCGTCGCGCCGGATCGTGTACGGGTGCACCGCCAGACCAAGCGCGCGGGCGCGCGTGACCAGGTCCGTCACCTGGACCGGGGCGCCGGCGGCCGGCCAGTTCACCACGCGCCCGAGGGCGGGCCCGATCCCGTCCGCGACGGCGGCCACGGCCTTCAGGCCGGCTTCCGAGACGAGCCACCCGTAGTCGGTGCCATCGGCGCCTTGGCCGCTGCCACCGATCAATTGGACCAGCCGGCCCTTCCACCCGAGCTCGCCGCGCAGGCGGCGGACCTCCTCCCACTCAAAGCACTGGAGGAAACAGGGGGCGGTCCGGTCCGCGTAGCCGAAACGGGCGAGCACCGCCAGGACGACGCGGCTCGGATCACGGCCCTGGTCGCGGTGCCAGCGGGGTGCCTTGATCTCGGGGTAGATCCCGGCAACCCGACCCGTGCTCCGGTTGAGCGCCTGGATCAGCGTGAGCTCCTCCTCGAGGGTGGGAATGCGCAGCCCAGCAGACGCCGCCGCGGCCGGGTAACGGCCCGGATACTGCGCCTCGCCCGTCTTGAGGTTCGCCCGCTCGCGCACCTCGAGCTGGCGCAGCTCCGCGAGGGTGAAATCGAGCGCGTAGTGGCGCCCATCCGGGCGCGCGCGCCCAGGGAAGCGGCGCGCCACATCCGTGACCGCGTCGAGGTACAGGTCGTGCAGCACCACCGGTACATCGTCCTTCGTCAGGACGATATCCTGCTCGATGAAGTCCGCCCCGAGCGCGTGGGCGTGGGCCTTCGCGACGAGGGTGTGCTCCGGCAGGTAGCCGCTGGAGCCGCGGTGCGCGACCACCACGGGCCGCGCCGGCTGGGCGAGGAGCGCGGGGGCGAGCGCGAGGAGCAGGGCGGGAAGGACGGGGAGGCGCATCGGAGGATGATTCACGGAGCGGAGCTGGCGCTGCGGTGACGGAGGGTGAGCGCGCTGAAGGCCATCGTGAGCACGCAGCAGACGATCATCGTGCCGAACACGCCGCCCCAGCCCCAGTTATCGGCGATCCAGCCCACGCCGGTGCCGGCGATGGCGGAGCCGAAGACGTAGCCAAAGAAGCCGGTGAACCCGGCCGCCGTGCCCGCGGCCTTCTTCGGGACGAGGTCGAGGGCGTGCAGGCCGATGATCATAATCGGCCCGTAGACGAAGAAGCCGATCGCGATCAGCGACGCCATATCGATCCAAAGGGGGCCGTGGCGGTTGAGCCCGTATACCACTAGCCCGAGCAGCGTGAGCGCCATAAACAGGATGGTCGCCGGCGCCCGGCGGCCGCGGAAAACGCGGTCCGAAACCCAGCCGCAGAGGATCGTCCCGGGGATGCCCGCGAACTCGAAGGCGGCCCAGGCGAGGCTCGATTGCTGAAAGGAGAACTGCTTCGCGGTCTGCAGGTAGGTCGGGATCCAGTCGACCACGCCGTAGCGCACGAAGTACACGAACGCGTTGGCCACCGCGATGGCCCACAGGTAGCGGTTGTTGAGGACGTGCCCGAGGAAGATCTCGCGGAAGGTGAAGGTGCGCTCGTGCTCCGCCGAGTACTCCGGCGGGTAGTCGTTGCGGTAGCGCTCCACCGGGGGCAGGCCGCAGCTCTGCGGGGTGTCGCGCAGGAGGAACGCGATCAGGATCGCCACCAGCGCGGCCACGAGCGCCGGGAAGTGGAACTTCGCGCCCCAGTCGCCGAAGAGGATCACGCCCAGCAGCGCCAGCTTCGCCACCAGGCCCCCGCCGATGTTGTGGGCCACGTTCCAGAGCGAGACGATCACCCCGCGCTCCTTCGTGCTCCACCAGTGCACCATCGTCTTGCCGCACGGGGGCCAGCCCATCCCGTTGACCCAGCCATTCAGGGTCTGCAGCAAAATCATCGCGGTCAGCGACCCGTAGATGGCGGGGATCGTCCCGAACGCGAAGGTCACCCCGGCCGTCAGCAGCAGGCCGACGGTCATAAACCAGCGCGGGTTGCTCCGGTCCGACACCGAGCCCATAATGAACTTCGAGACGCCGTAGGCCACAGAGAGGCCGGTCATCGCCGAGCCCAGCGCCGCCTTGGTGTATTCGGGGTGCTCCTTGAGGATGTCGGGGATCGCGAGGGCGAAATTCTTCCGCACCAGGTAGAACGCCGCGTAGCCGATGAAGATGCCGGTGAAGACCTGCCAGCGAAGGCGGCGGTACTCGGGATCGATCCGGTCGGCGGGGAGCTCCGGGACCGCCGGGGCGGGGCGCAGGAAGGAAAACATCGCGGGGAAGGTTAACGGCCCAGCCCGGCGCGCAGCCAGCCCGGCCGGTTTGTGGTGACGCTCGCGACGCCGAGCCCGATCCAGCGGCGGGCCACCTCCAGGTCGTCCACCGTCCAGACGTGCAGCTCGAGGCCCGCGGCCCGGATGCGGGCGACGTCCGCGGGGGTGAGCGGCCACGTGTGCTGGAGGTCGAGCCCGGTGAAGCCGGCGGCGCGCGCCTCGGCGATCACGTCGTCGATCCGCGGCGGCGCCTTGGCCTTGGGATCGCCGGGCGCGGGTGCCTTGTAACCCATCAGGTACAGCGTGCGGTAGCCGGGCAGCACGCGCCGGATCTCGCGCAGGGTGGCGGCGTTGAAGCTGATCAGCGTCACGGTCGCCGGCGTGGCGCCGCAGCGGGCGAGGCAGCGGGCGAGCGCGGGCACGATCTCCGGGCCGACCTTGAGCTCGACCAGCATCCGCTTGCCCGCGGGGATGCGCGTGAGCTGCTCGTCAAGGGTCGGCAGGCGCTCACCACGGAACCGCGGATCCTTCCACGTCCCGGCGTCGAGCCCCCGCAGCTCCGCGAGGGTCAGCTCGGCCACCACGCCGGGGCGGCCCGTGGTGCGCGGCGTGGTCTTGTCGTGGATGACGATCAGCTCGCCGTCGCGCGTGAGGTGGACATCGGTCTCGACCAGGTCCGCCCCCTGCGCCCACGCGAGCGTGTGGGCCGCGAGGGTGTTTTCCGGCGCGTCGTGCGAGGCGCCGCGATGGGCGACCAGGTCGACGGCCACGGCGGGGGACCCGAGGGCGAGGGCGGCGAGGAGCCAGGGCAGGGGGCGCATCGGCGGGGGCTCAGGGCAGTTCGCGGATCCGCAGGTTGCGGTACCAGACCGGCGCCTGGGCCTTGCCGTGCAGGCCCTGCAGGCCGATCGGGCCCCGGCGGCTGAACTCGCGCAGGGCGACCGGGAACTTGTTGGCGGTGCCGTCGGGGTTGCGCCGCGCCTCCTTCCAGTCCTCGAGGTCCACCGCGTAGACCTCCTCGCCGTTGAAGATCAGCGAGACCTGGCTCCCGCGGCAGGTGATGGTGAAGCGGTTCCACTCGCCGGTCGGGCGCGCCATCCGGCGGGACGGGGCCTTGGCGTTGTAGATGGAACCGACCTCGCCGTAGAGGGCGGAATCGCCGGTCTCGTGCACCTGGATCTCGAGGGCCGCGAGCACCTTGCCGGGGTCGCCCGAGCGGGGGAAGATGCCGCTGTTGGACTCGGCGGCGACCTTGAACTCGAGGTCGAGGATGAAGTCCCCGTAGGGCCGCTTGGTCCAGAGGGTGTCGTGGGTGCGGGCAACGAGCATCCCCTGGTCCCAGACCCAGCTGCCCGGCTTGAGGTTCGCGTCGGCGAGGTCCGGGGCGAGGAGCGGCTGCCAGCCGGTGGTGTCCGGGTGGGGCTTGGGCGCGGCCGCGAGCGGGAGGAGCGCGGCGAGGAACAGGAGGGTGAGGCGGGGCATAAGGGTCAGAAGCGCTTCGTGATCTCGAACGTGGCCTGGCGGCCGCGCGGGTTGGCGGAGCCCCCGGCGAAGCCGTAGGTCTCGTCGGCCAGCGAGGGCTCCGTGTCGAGGACGTTGTTGATCCCCAGCCGCAGCGAGACGCCGCGGCGCCAGTCGCGCGTCTCGCGGTCGAAGCGGTAGGAGACCCACGCGTTGTGGTTGAACACCGGGTCGACGCGCAGGACGTAGCGGGTGATGCCGTTGTCATTGAACACGCGGATGTAGTCCGGCTGCCCGAGCGCGCGGTAGACCGGCTCAGTGGTCGCGGCGGACAGGTCGACGAACGAGTGGAAGTAACTGGTGAACCAGCCCGCGGACCACCCCGCGTGGCGCCACGCGAGCGAGGCGCTGGCGCGCCAGCGGACGCGGCCGTTACGGTCCAGCTCGTTGAGCACCGGCGCGGCCGCGTCGCCCTGGGACTGGCGGCGGATGTAGCGCGTGAGGTCGCCGTTGAAGCTGAAGGCCCCGAAGCGGGTGCGCGGGCCGCGCCACTGGACGCCAACCTCGTAGCCCTCGAGGTCGCGGCCGCTCAGGTTGATGTAGTTGTCGATGATGCTCTCCACCTCGCCCACCGGGGCACGGCGGGCCGCGGGGTTCGTCTGCCGGGCGTTGAAGGCGGCGAAGGCGGCGCGATCCGCCTCCGTCACGGGCTTGCGCACGACCGAGCCGTAGCCCTTGTAGCCGGCCGACCCGGAGCCAAGGTCGATGCGGTCGATCGGCGTGCCGGCGGCGAGCGCGGCCTGCACCGCCAGGTCGAGGTAAAGCTCGTCCCGCAGCAGCGTGCCGGGGGCGCCGATGTTCTCGATCACATCGTTCTGGTTGAGGCGGTAGTAGTCGAAGTTGAGCGACAGGCCGCGCACCGCGGGCACCTCGAGGACGAAGCCGGCGAGCCACGTCTTGGCCTGCTCGGGCTGGAGCCGCTCGTTGCCCTGGCGGAACACCGTGCGCTGCACCGAGCCGTCGGAGGTGAGGGCGGTGACCTCGGACCGGTACGGGTCGGCCGCGCCGATCTGGCGGCGGAGCGGGGTGATGTTGGTCTGGACGAGGTTCGGCGCGCGGAAGGATTCGGCCGCCGAGCCGCGGAGCTTGAGCCACGGGGCGGGTTTCCAGACGAGGCTGGCCTTGGGCTTGGTGGTCTGGCCGTGGATCGAGAAATGCTCGAAGCGGCCAGCGAGGGTCAGCTCGAGCGCCTCGATCAGCGGGCGCCGGTTCTCGCGGGTCACGAACGGCAGGGCCGTTTCGGCGTACGCGGCGAGGATGGTCTGCCGGGCGCTGATCGGGACGTTGGAGCTGAGGGCGAGGAAGTCGTTGTCGCCCTCGCGGAGGAACGGGTACTCGGCACCGGCGCCCGGGGGATTGAGCCCGGAGTAGACGGCGCGCTTGTCGTCGTAGGTCTCGTAGCGCACCTCGGCGCCGGCGGCGAAGCCCGCACGGCCGCCGCCGCCCCAGAGGCGACCGAGGCGGCCGTTGGCCTTCAGGTCCCAGATGAACAGGCCCGTGCGGCCGAAGCGGTCCTCATCGCCGTAGACCTCATCCAGCACCGGCGCCGGGTTGGCGAAGGGCCGGTCCACCGTGATCAGGTTGTTGACGATGCGGAACGTGACGGGGAAGGGGTTGAAGGCGGTCTGGTCGGTGCGGGCGAGGGCGCGGCGGAGCTTCGACTCGCGGACCTGGAAGCGCTCGTACTCGTGCGACTGGGCGCCGGAGGCCACGAGCGCGCTCTCCCACTCCCACGAGTCGCCCAGGCGGCCGCGGAGGCCGCCGAGCACGCGCCAGGCGTAGCTCCAGACCTCGGTGACGCGGGGATTGAAGCCCTGGCCGGCGACGTCGGCGTTCTGGCCCGGCGAGATGCCGGTCCAGAGGGAGACATCCGCGGGCTGGCCGGTCAGGCGGGGGGTGCCGTCGGCGTTGGGCGCGCCGGTCGGATGGTAGAAGCGCACGCCGAACGGGTTCCACGGGTTGGTGGCGGGCAGGTAGATGCCGGGGTCGTCGGTGTTCTTGAAATTGACGGGCTCGCGGCCGGTGCGGCTGTAGGCGCGGTAGAAGAGGAGGTCGCCGAAGAAATCCACCCGGTCGTTGAGCGGCCGGTCGACAAAGGTGGCGAACTGCACCCGGTCGGTCGCGGGCACCAGGATCTTCCACTTGTTCCAGTTCGCGTAGGTGGCGTTCTCCGGGCTGTCGATGTTCTTGGAGAGGGAGGTCTGCTTGAAGCTGACGCCGGCCGGGCTGGGCCAGAGGTAGAACATCCCGTCCGCGGCGAGGCTGGCGACGCCCGCGGGCGGCGTGGTCGAGGTGGTGATGCCGACGTTGCCCGTGGGGCGCGACCCGACGAAGGTGCGGAAGTCGGGCTGGATGAAGCCGCGCTGCCACTGGCCCCACTGGTTCACGTTGTTGGTGTTGGCGAAGTCGTTGTCGCGGACGGTCGTGCCGTTGGCGTCGACCAGCGGCACCCCGTTCCACGGGGCGGGCAGGTTGCGGCCGAGGCGCAGGTCGAACTGCCGCGAAAAGCGGCGCTGCGACGCGGCGAGGGCGTCGCGGTGGAAGTAGTCCAGCGAGTAGGAGACGTGGAGGCGGCCCGACTTGAAGCCGGCGCTGTAGGTCGCGCCCGCCTCGTTGGCCCCGCCGTGCTGGGTCATTGAGCCGCGCAGGGTGAGCTGGCGGCCGGTGTAGCTGCGGGACACGCGGTTGTTGATCACCCCGGCCGCCGCATCCGAACCATAGATGGCGGAGGCGCCGTCGCGCAGCACCTCGACCCGCTCGATCAGGGCGCGCGGCACGGTGTTGATGTTCACCGCGAGGGAAGGCACGCCGTTCTCCGCCATCGAGATCGGATGGGGCACCAGCCGGCGGCCATTGAGGAGGGTCAGGGTGCTGCCGGAACCGATGCCGCGCAGGTCGACGGAGGCGACGTCGCCGCGGGCCAGCTGGGGGCCGTTGTTGATCTCGGTGATCGCCGAGGGCTCGGCCACGCCGAGGGTCTCGAAAAGCTCCGCCATCGTGGCGGCGCCGCGCGCCTCCAGGTCCACCGGCTCGATGACGGTCACGGGCAGCGCGGTCTCCGCGTCGGTGCGGCGGATGTTGGAGCCGGTGACGACGAAGGCCTCCAGGCGGACAGCCTCGTCCGCCGGGGCAGCGGGACGGGGCGCAGGGGCCACCTGGCCGGGGAGCGCGCCCGCGGCGGCCAGCAGGAGGACGGGAAGGGTTCGGGACAGGGTTCGCATTCGCCCCTGATCCCGGGATTTTCCGGCCCCGGCGCGAGTCTAAACCGCGCCGGTCACCGAACCGTCACCGCGCCGCGCTCAATCGCTCTTCTCGCGCTTCTTCTTGGCGGTGGGACTGGCGCCGGAGCCCTCGGGGATGTCGTGGGTCCAGGGCATCACGCCGACGCGGTCGGCCCAGACCTGCCACTGGGCCGCCATCGCGCGGACGCGCTCGGGATGGGCGGTGGCGAGGTTGCGGGACTCGGTGCGGTCGCGGTCGATGTCATACAGCTCCCAGGGGGCACCGTGTTTGGCGACGAGCTTCCAGGGGCCGAGGCGCATCGCCTGGTTGCCCTCGTGCTCCCAGTAGAGCGGGCGCGGCGCGGGCGCGGCGGCGGGGTCGAGGAACCAGGGACGGAGGCTGCGGCCTTCCAAGGGGATGATGTCCTCGCCGGCGTGGCGTTTGGGGTACGTGGCCCCGGCGACGTCGAGCGCGGTGCCCATCAGGTCGATCAGGTGGGAAGGCTCGTGCACCAGGCGGCCCGCGACGCCGGCGGGGCCCATCAGGGCGGGCCAGTGCGCGATCAGGGGAGAGGAGATGCCGCCCTCGTGGACCCAGTGCTTGTACTCGCGGAAGGGCGTGTTGCTGACGTTGGCCCAGCCGCGGCCGTAGGCGATGTAGGTGTCGGGCCCGCCGGGCAGCACGCCGTAGCCCACGCGCATCGGCCAGCCGTCGCGAGACTGCGCTGGACGGTTGGTCAGCAGCAGAGTCTCCGGCGGCACCGGCGGAAGGCTGGGCCGGTCGGCGCGCGGCTTCCCCTCCCCCGTCCGGCCGTTGGTCTCGGCGCACCCGCCGTTGTCGTGCAGGAAGAGGATCAGCGTCCGGTCGAGCTGCCCCTGTGCGCGGAGCTCGGCGACCAGGCGGCCGATGCCCTGGTCCATCACCTCGATCATCGCAGCGTAGACCTCCATCCCGCGGGCCTCGAAGGCGCGGTCCTTGACCTTGGCGAAGTCCTCCGCCTCGGGGCTGATCCCCCACTCCGATTTGACGACCCCGAGGCGCTGCTGGCGCTCCCAACGGGCCGCCCGGATGGGGGCGTAGCCCTGGTCGTACTTGCCGCGGTGGCGGGCGATATCGGACTCGCGGGCGTGCATCGGCCAGTGAGGCGCGGTGTAGGCCACGTACATAAAGAAAGGTTTCCCGGCGTGGTCGCGCGCGTGCTCCCGGACGTAGCGGACCGCGTGGTCGCTGATCGCGTCGGTGTAATAGTACTCGGCCGGCTTGTATTCCGGGTCGTTGAACGGCGAGATGAAGGTCTCGTCCCGCATCAGGGCGCTCGGGTCCCAGAAGCTGCCCGAGCCGTGGATGGTGCCATAGAAGCGGTCGAACCCGCGCTTGAGCGGCCAGTTCTGGTTGCGCTCGCGCATCCGTTCCAAGGGTCGGCCGGGGGTGACGTGCCACTTCCCCACCATATAGTTGCGGTAACCGGCGGGGCGGAGGGCCTCCGCGATGGTCACGCCGCGGCGGGACAGCTCCCCTTGGTAACCGGGGGTGCCGAGGTCCTCGACCATATGGCCGATGCCGGCCTGGTGCGGGTAAAGCCCCGTGAGCAGCGAGGCCCGCGTGGGGCAGCAGCGCGCCCCGTTGTAGAACTGGGTGAAGCGCAAC
>Ga0172372_10009088_pt1 | contig 12963 bp, 7 predicted proteins | sample LakKiv5m_2_FD_114544 | JGI IMG/M metagenome (GOLD analysis project Ga0172372, IMG submission 114544) | Freshwater microbial communities from Kabuno Bay, South-Kivu, Congo - kab_092012_9.5m | ecosystem: Environmental > Aquatic > Freshwater > Lake | place: Democratic Republic of the Congo...
CGAGTGGGCAGTGCGAGCCTCGCGTCAGAAGTGTCGAGGTTCGGCGCTCCGAAGGAGCGCCGGTCTTGAAGGCATCGGTGATTTCGTGACCGCCTCGCTTCGCTCGGCAGAACTTCAACTTTGTATCCCTCGCCAGTGCTGGACAATCCGGTGCGCTACCCCAATAGGTAGGTCTCAAAGCGACCATGTACAGCGCCCCTCACCGACCGCACAAGAGCGCGCACGCTTCGACAGCCAATCGCGCTGTGCGCCCGTCATGGTCGGCTGTCGGATTCACCTCGACCACCTCAACCGCAACAAGCCCAGGCGAGCGGCCCACGCGTTCAAGCATCGCGCGCGCTTCGTCCCACAAAAATCCGCCAGGAACATGACAGTCGACACCGGGCGCAATCGATGGATCGAGGCTGTCGAGATCAAAACTCGCGCTAAATCGCCCATCGTCGCCGCCCGCGATGCGCATCGCTTCGTCGATTGCGCGCGTCGGGCCAAGATCGCGAATTTCTTCGGGTGTCATCACGCGACACCCAAGTTGCGCAACGATCGCCCGCTCTTCTTCATCGATATCACGCGCGCCAACATAGACCGTGCGTGCAGGGTCGCGAAGTCCGCCGTTCACCACGCTGCGAAACGCCGGAACATCGATGCCATGAATCGCGGCAAGCATCATGCCGTGCAAATTGCCCGATGGCGTTGTGTCCATCGTGTTTGCATCGGTGTGCGCATCGATCCACAAGAGTCCAGGCACACGAGAATTGCCAGAAGCGCGGTTGCCAGAAGCGCCTTTGCCAGAAGCGCGAGCGCCACAAGCGCGACCAATGGCAGCCTGCGTCGCAGCACCAAGCGAGTGATCTCCGCCCAAAATAAGTGGAAACGCACCGCGCCCAAGAATCGCCTCGACCACTGCGCGTAACTCAAGCGAGTATCGCGCAACTTCTGCAGCTAGCGCTTCACCCGGATCACGCCCTGCAACGCGCGCCACATCACGCGCAACCACATCGCCAAGATCGCGCACGGCGCCAATTCTGCGCGCAAGCCCAGCAGCACGAATCGCTGTCGGTCCCTGCGCAGTTCCGCGGCAGCGTCCGCCAAGGCCTGTGCGCGCACCGAGCACTTCGATGAAGCGATCGTCGACACCTCTGGCAGAAGCATTTTCCCGTTCCCGATGCATCGGCGCGAACCTCGCTTTCGCGAATCTAACTTTCGAACAACTTACTTTCGAGAACCTTACTTTCAAGAACCTTACTTTCGCAAAGCACGATGCCGCGCGCGCTCGCGCACCGTTCCATCCGAAGCCACGATGAATGTCACATCGTCATCGGTCCCGACGGCGCCATCCGCCCCGAGAGACACGATCTGCGCAACGCCTCCGTCTGATTCGCCCGCGCCATCAAACACCACAAATGCGCGATCCCAACCGTCGCGCACTGTCGCGTCGCCCAGCACACTGCCAGCACTCTTTCCTGCCTTCACAGCCTCTGCAACGCGCGCACCAAGCGCTGTCGCGGCTTCGAGCGTCTTCTCACGCAACCCAGACTCGCGCGCATCGCGCATCGGATTCGACCCGCGTTCGCGCGGCTCCACAGCAAACGACGCTTTGGCGATGTCTTGCGGGAATGCGTTGTCGCTCGGGTCGCGGTCTGCCGTTTCGCGACGCTGATCGAGTTCAACGCGCACCACTTCTTTCGCTGTCACGAAAAGTTTCGACGCTTCCGCACCACCCGCGTAACGCCAAATTTCCGCAGGAATCGTGACCTCTTCAAACGACCCATCGGCAAATAAGAGCCGCAGTGGAAGCGGCGACGGGATGCCTCCGCGATTCTCGAAGCGTGCGATCGTGAAGTGAAGCGGCGTTTGCAAGAGCGCTGCATCGCGCTCACCCAAACGCTCCACCAAGCCCTTGAAACGGCGGCGATCTTCTGGCGTCACATCGAGTTCATCGAAGGTCGAGTAGAAATCAAGCAACTCTGGGAAACGATCCGCGCGCACATCAAGTGCCGCATCGCGCGATTCGCTGAGCGTCTTCGGTCGCGCGTCGCGCTCTGCCTTCTTCTCGCCCTTCACAACTTCGGGATCGCGCGTCTCAAGCGTGTAGCGCGTCAGCTTCTCGATGCGAATATCAACTGGTCGGGTCGTGTAGAACCATCCGCGCCAGAACCAATCAAGATCGACGCCCGACGCATCTTCCATCGTGCGGAAAAAGTCTGCAGGTTCTGGCCGCTTGAACGCCCAACGACGGCAGTACTCGCGGAAGGCAAAGTCGAAGAGTTCACGCCCAAGGACTGTTTCGCGCAATACATTCAGCGCTGTCGCCGGTTTCGCGTATGCATTTGGCCCGAGTTTTCGCACGCTTTCCGAATTCGTCATGATCGGCTCTTGCGCAGCGTCGGTCATGTACCCAACAATTTTCTCCGGCTCGCCACGACCACTCGGATACTTGTGCTCCCACTCTTGCTCGGCCATGAACTGACAGAAAGTGTTGAGCCCCTCATCGAGCCAAGTCCACTGTCGCTCATCCGAGTTGATGATCATGGGGAACCAGTTGTGACCGACCTCGTGAATCACAACACCAACAAGCCCCCACTTCGCACCGGCCGTGTAAGTACCGTCTTTTTCGGACCGCGGGCCGTTGAACGAAATCATCGGGTACTCCATGCCGCCCACGGGACCATTCACACTGATGGCAACCGGATAGGGATACGGATACGCATGGCGCGAATACGAATCAACCGTGTGGGCAACCGCATGCGTTGAGTACTTGCTCCACAAGGGCTCTGCCTCTTGCGGGTAGTAACTCATGGCAAGCGCAGCGCGATCCGTGCCTGGAATAGGCGCTTTCGCAGCGTCCCAAATGAAGGACGCGCTTGCGCCGAATGCAACATCGCGCACATTCGCTGCGTTGAAACGCCATGTGCGCTTGCCTGTTGGTGTCGCGCTTCGCAGTGCGGCCGCCTCTTCGGGTGTCGTAATGAAGCGCGGTTTCTCGTCCGAGAGAGCAAGCGCCAATCGTTCGCGCTGCGCAGCGGTGAGTACCTCGGTTGGATTCTGCAATTCGCCCGAGGCGCCAACAGTCCATGTATCAGGCACCGTCACGGCAAGCGTGTAATCGCCAAATTCCAAGGCAAACTCGCCTTGACCTAGAAACTGCTTGTGTTGCCAACCGCGCACATCGTTGTACGGCGCCAACCGCGGGAAGAACTGCGCAACCACATACAGTGGCGCGAGGTCGGCGTCCTTCCGCTCGACATCACCCTCACCAAGCAATTCATAATTGGAACGAGCACGCGTGACGGTGTTTTTCACAACCGAAAATCGCCACGACATGCGAAACGCGATCGACGCGCCTGATGCGAGCGGCTTCGGTAAATCGATGCGCATCATCGTGTCGACGATCGTCGATGGCAGCGCAGCGCCGTTGTCATCAAGCACAACGACATCCCGATACCCGCCCTCCCACTCGGCTTGCTCGACCAAATTGCGCAAGGCGCGAATGTCTTGCGGTTGTGAAAGATCGGGCGCTGGTTCAGCGCGCTCGCCGAGTGAGTCGCGGCGGAATCGATTCTGATCCAGTTGCACCCAGAGATAGCGCAGTTCTTCAGGCGCGTTGTTGTGATAGACGATGCGCTGCTTCCCTGTGATTTCCGCGCGGCTTGGATCGAGTTCGACTTCGATATCGTGATCGACTTTCTGCTGCCAGTATCGCGGTCCAGGCGCACCGGATGCTGTGCGAAAGTCGTTCGGCGTCGGCAACACTTCGTCGAGTTGCCGGAAGGGGTCGCCTTCAATCAACACCGATGGCGGCACAATGACGGCCGCGTTCCGGTCGAGCGAAAGATCGGGCGGTCCTGCGTAGGTGCTCGGAAGAGCCACGACCACGGAACACACACATGCAAGAATCAATGCAGAGTTCGCAACACGCATGCATGCAATGTATGCGAGGTGCGCGGCTGCAGGTTGCTGTCTCTGCGCCTACTGCGAAGAGGTAGCAGACGATGCACGACGCGCTGTGATGTCGCGCACATACAAACGGTACTGCTCGGCTTCCGTTGGAGATTCGCCTGTCTCTTCGCACGCAGCGAGGTACGCATCGAGCATCTCCTGCGCCAAATCTGGGCGTTGTGCGTCGCGGAAGTACATGAAAACGCTCTGCGCGACCCATTTTGTCATGGCGGAATTTGGCCCAAGCGATCGCCGATAGCGACGCGCCACATCGATGCCTTCCGGAATCGCCTCTTCGATTCGGCCAAGTTCATACAAGATAAACGAACGATTGAAACGCGCGTTGAGAATCGCTGGATGGTTGTCGCCCAAGATGCGCGTGAGTTCCGGCAACTCGCGATCGATGAAAGTGACAACATTGGCACGCTCACCGCGCTGGGAAAGTGCAAGCGTAGCGAAGCTCACAGCGGTCGCACGCGATGCGACGAGATCCGGCCGTGTGCGCAGAACCTCGACGATTTGCACCAACTCATCGAGTGCTGGGCCAAACGGATCGCCGTCAATGCGAAGTCGCGCATCGACAATGCGCGCGTCGAATGCTTCCTCGCTCGATGGCCCGCGAACGCGCTCGATGTGTCGCATCATGCGCTCGCGAGCATCCAGATATCGCTGCACAAACTGTGCAGACGCCACTGGAGAGAGTTCACCGGCATTCAGATTTCGCTCAACAACCCAACCACCTCGAGTATCCGGCGTGGCGCACATGCTTTCACCGATGAGGCGAACGAGTGCGACGCAACTCTCGCGATCTGTCGGATACTCGGCGCCGCGCGCGATCGTCCCGCTCTTCAGAATGCGGGTTGCCAAGGCCTGCACGCACGCGATGTCGTCACGCGACGCGCAGTCGCGCAACGCCAGTGCAAGCAGCGCGCGAAGTATCGGATCTTGCTCCGCTGCCACTCCCGTCAACTGTTCCAACGCCACACCGACAATCTTTCCAGCATCGCCGCGAAATCCAAGATCCCACCACGCTTCTGCAATTGCGAGGCGCACACGCGCAGCGCCTCGCGGATCTTGTCGATCGAACTCTGGGAGGCGCGCAGTTGCGGTTTGCAACACTTCAATCAAGAGCGTCCGGTCGCGGCCTTCCGCCAGCGCAGGCTCGAGTCCGCCGAGTATGTCATCAAGAAACGCAGCAGAAATCTCAGCACTTTTGAGAGCATTTTGCGCGCTCCGCCACGCAGCGACGGACACAACCGTTGCCCCTACAAGTGCCACAACCACCGAGATGAGAGCAAGCGACCCCGCGCGATGTTTTCGCGTGACGCGAACCATCGAGTGCCATGCGTTCTCCGGTCGTGCAACGATGGGGCGCCCGTCAAGATGCGCGCGCAAGTCAAGTTCGAAACTCTCAACCGACTGGTATCGCGCACTCGGATCTGGTGAAAGCGCCTTGAGCACGATCGCATCAAGATCACCACGCAACGCCAATGCTTCACGCGCAGATCGCGCGGCTCGCGAAGGAATCGTCGGCGCGTACTCGCGCAGATATCTCGCGAGCGCGGCTGGCGAAAGTCCACGCACCTCTTCACGCGCAAACGGCAGCGTTCCCGTGAGCAGAAGATAGAGCAGTGCTCCGAGCGACCAGATATCCGATCGGATATCTCCGCGCGACGCACCGCCAGAAGCCTGCTCTGGGCTCATGAACTCTGGTGTTCCGATCGTTCCGCCGATCAATTCTGTCCGCAATGCTTCGGCTGCACTGGGCGTGGGATCCAGCGCGCGCGCCAAACCCCAATCGATAATCCGTACACGCCAACCTCCTTCGGTGGGTTCTGCAAGCACATTGCCAGGCTTCAAATCACGATGCAAAATGCCGCGCGCGTGCGCGTGCGCAACGCCCGACAACACCAAGAGAAAGAGTTCGATTCGCGCGCGCGTTTCGAGTTGCGCAGTCTCGGCGGCCGTCGTCATTGGTTCGCCCTGCACAAACGGCATGACGAAGAATGGACGCCCGTCGTCGGTGGTTCCCGCATCCGTGATTGGAATCACCGCCGGATGATCGAGCATCGACAGGGCAAGACGCTCTGCCTCGAACCGTCGAAGCGCGCCGCGAGAATCGAGCCCTTCCCTGAGCACTTTCACGGCAACGCTGCGCGCGAGCGGCCCATCGCCATGGGCGAGATAAACGACTCCGTGACCACCTTCACCAATCCGCGAAAGAAGCGTGTGTCGAGGCACACGCGGAAGCGTCGCGCCCATCGCATCGCGCTGAGGATGATCATGTGCGGACAAACTCAACCTGCCCCCTTCACGCGACTTTTCGACGCTCTCATCGCACACATCTTTCGATGCACAAACGCGCGATTACGCAAACAATGCTGCGCGCTCCCCACGATCAATCATGCGCTTTCCCAGAAGTCCACGACCATGCGCTTCGAGATACCGCCCGATCGCCATGGTTGGGAAATACAACCGATAAAGGTGATATCGCAGATAGAACACCTTCGGGAATCCGGTGCCGGTGTACTCGGTTTCACGCCAACTGCCAGCTGGATCACCGTCGGGATTCGTCAACGGATCCGCCGCCGCGAGCGCATCAAGTTGGGTGTGGCAGAGCCACTCGATCGCGCGCTTGAGATCGGGGTCGTCTGCGCCAAACACTTCTTGTAACACCATCGCGGCCCACGCAGTTTGGCTCGCTGTAGACGGCCCCTTGCCACGCAACGACGGATCTTCGTAGGTGTCTGCGCTTTCACCGAAACTTCCATCCGGCTTCTGAATCGACTTCATCCATCGACCGGCGCGCTGGATCCACTCTTCCTCACGCGAAACACCGCAGCGAATCGGACCGATGACCGCTTGCCAAGTGCCGTAGATGTAATTCACACCCCAACGACCAAAGAACGCGCCATCCGATTCTTGTCGCGCACGAATGAACGCAAGTGCCGCGCGAATCGCTGCGTGGTCTTTCGTGTAACCGTGCCATGAAAGACATTCAAGAACGCGCCCCGTGATATCTGGGCATGATGGATCCTGCATTGCGTTGTGATCCGCAAACGGCACATAGTCAAGAATGCGCCGATCGCGCGAGCGATCAAACGCAGCCCAACCGCCATCGTCGTTCTGCATGGCCAGAATCCAACGCACGCCGCGCTCTGCGGCTTCCATCGCGTGCGCGCGCGCTGCCTCGCGCATTCGATCGTTGGACTTCTCGAAACGGGCGACGCGCGCAAGCGCCATGGCGACCATCGCGCTGTCATCCGCATCTGGGTAGTACGAATTGGCGTACTCGAAATACCAACCGCTTGGCACCACAGCGCCTTCAACATTCGCCTGCCAATCACCGGCAAATCGACACTCGCGCCCAACCAGCCACGCAGCCGCACGAGCCGCCGCATTGTCCTCCATGGTCATCCCACAATCGGCCAGCGCGTACAGCGCGATGCCGGTATCCCAAACGGGTGAGAAACACGGCTGAATGCGAATGGGCGCATCGCTTCCCGCGCCAAGCGGCACGAAAAACGCGTCGAGTTCGCGTTCTGCACGCATGACCAGTGGATGCGTGCGCTCGTACCCAAGTGCGTGAAGCACGATCTGCCAATACACCATCGGCGGAAAGATCGCGCCAACGCCGTCGGTACGGGCCGCACCATCTTGCCCAGCCCGAGCGGCAATCCAATCGAACGCACGATCTATGGCTGCGTTGCGCCAAGGCGTACCGCCGACATCGTGCAACTTCTTCAGCACGCGATCGACGCGCAAGAAAAACTTCTTCCACGCGGGCGGCGCATCGTTCGTTGGCTTCAGCAGGTGCCGCGCATCCTGATCCACGAACAGTTCACCGATGCCGAGCGCGGCGGAAAGTTCGCGCGTCGGTCGCTTCGTTGCGACGATGGCGAGCGGCAGAATCATCGTGCGACTCCACGCGCTCAGTTTGTCGAGATGAAAGTAAAAGGCCTTCGGAAGAAACACGATCTCGGGGGGGATCGCAGGAACCGCGTTCCACGAAATCTGCCCAAGTGCTGCGAGATAGAAATTCGTAAATGAATTGCATTTCTCCGCACCGCCGAGATGGCGAATGAGTGCGCGCGCTTTCTTCATGTGCGGCGCGTCGGGCGAATCACCGAAGAGTTTCAAACAGAAGTAGGCCTTCACGCACGCCGAGATGTCCGGCTTCGATCCGGGATACTGCCCCCATCCGCCGTCATCGCGCTGCTGCGTGCGCAAGTAGGTGAGAATGCGCTGCAAGGTTTCGGGGCCCCGACCATCCACGAGCGGTTGCGACTCTTGCCCAAGGATCCACTTCATCAGCAGATACTCGCTTTGCAGAATCGAATCGCCCTCGAGTTCCGCGCACCAGTGGCCATCAGGCTTCTGGAGAGATCGAAGCGCGTCCACAGCGCGCGAAAGATGCTGCTCGATCTCGGCGAACGAAAGTTGCGCCGGACTGTTTGCGTGCGAGTCGCGTTGCGATTTGCCCGAGTGATGACTCGAGTGATGATTTGAATGCGTGTACGGAACTTCTCGCATCGAAGAAACCTGTGGGACGGGGTCACGATGTTACAGCGCGGGCGCCTGTTCACGAAACAGGTTCCCTTCGAAAATGAGCGCTCAAACTTGTCGCGGTCGCCGCTGCAGGACCGACCACAGCCCCCTCGGATTCACTCCGAGGGGAGCTGGCCAAAGCGAGCAAGTTGCGAAGCAGGTTGCGAGCGCTAAAACTTATCCAACTCGCGAATCGGTACTGGCCGGCGCTCACGCGCGCTGCGGATCGCCGCTTCAAGCACACACTGGGTCTTCAACGCATCTTCGAAGTCGGGCATCGACACCACTGGAGATCCACCAGCAACCATGGCGCAGATGTCCGCAGCTTGGCTGATGAATCCGTGCTCATATCCGAGAAGATGTGCCGCAGGCCAGTAGTGGTTTGCGTAGGGATGAGCGCCATCGGTGCACATGATGCGGCTCCACCCGCGCAACTTGGGATCGAGCGTGTGATCCCACCACTCGAGTTCGTTCATGCGTTCGAAATCAAACTTCAGCGAGCCCTTCTCACCGTTGATTTCGATGTTGTTGCGATTCTGATTGCCGGTCGCGAGACGCGTTGCTTCGAAGCTCGCAACGGCACCCTGTTTGAAACGCGCCAAAAACAGCACCGCGTCGTCAACGGTCGACTTTCCAGCCTTCTTGCCCGACGAACTCTTCGCGCCCTTGCCCGAGATTTCACCGCCAGCGCTTGCGACAACTGCACGCTCTTTCACGAAAGTCTCTTCGATCGAGCCAACCACTTCGGTGATCTCGTCGCCAGTGATGAAACGCGCCATATCGATGATGTGCGCATTGAGATCGCCATGCGCGCCAGAACCAGCAAGATCGCCTTGAAAACGCCACAAAAGCGGCGTTTCTGGTCCACCCCAATCTTGCAGGTAACTCGCGCGCACATGGAAAATTCGGCCAAGCCGACCTTCCTTCACCAAGCGATGCGCAAGCGCGACAGCCGGGCAGCGACGATAGTTGTACCAAACGAATGTGCGCACACCTTTCTTCGCAGCAGCACGCGCAGCAAGCACCATCTTCTTCGCATCCGCAAGCGTTCCTGCAAGCGGCTTCTCGCACGCAACATGCTTCCCCGCTTCAAGGCACGCGATCGACATTTCTGCGTGCAGGTGGTTCGGTGTCGACACATCGACCAATTCGATCTCAGGGTTCGTGAGCACATCACGCCAGTTCGTCGTGGAATGCTCCCAACCCCACTTCGCTTGGAATGCACTGGTTTCCTCGGCATTCCGACCGGCTGCAACTTTCAACGCGGGCGGCCGCCGCAGATCGAAGAACTGCGAGCACTTTCCCCACGCCGTTGAGTGAGCGCGTCCCATGAACTTGGTTCCGATGAGCGCGACGCCAATCGGGCCTGTGGTTTGAGTACGGACGGATTTCTCGCGATCAGTCTTTGCCATGATGCAGATCTCGCGGGCGAATGTTGCGACAGAGTCGCGCGGGCCAATCGTCAAACGACGCATCCCTTCCCGCGCGGACCGATATGCTAACCGCCCCGCAGCCAGTCCGGCCGCGACAGGAGACTTCATGCGCGATTCGTCCAATCTGCAATCCCCGCTCTCAGAGGCTCGTACCAATGCGGAGGCCACGGAGATTGCCACGCTGCGAGACGAGGTCGCGCGGCTCCGGAAGGAAGCACGCACGGGACGCATGCTCGGAGTGCTTGCTGCAGCAGGTGTTGCGTTCGGACTTGTCGCGATGCGCGACCCACAAGCAGTGCCTGTCATCCAAACCAAGCGCCTTGAAATCGTCGATGATGCGGGTCGCGTGACTGCCATGATCGCGTCGACCAAGCAAGGCGGGCGCCTTGATCTCTGGGACGGCACAGGCGCAAACACAGCGCGTCTTGGAGCCAACGACCTTGGCGGCGATTTCATTCTTTGGAGTCGCGAAGGGAAGCCCGTGTTCGGCGCATACGCACAGCAAACTGGCGGCCGCGCAGAGATCGGCGCAATCGGCGGCAAGATCGGCGCCGTGATTGAATCTGGCCCGACAGGTGGACGAGCAAGTCTGTTCGATGGCAACGGCGATCCGGTGGTGGCAGCAGGCGCTGTGCCAACGGGCGGATTACTGCGAATCGCGGACGCGCAAAATCACGAAGTTGCGGTACTCGAAGCTGGCGCGTCCGGCGGCAGTCTTTCACTCTCGCCGACCGAAGGCGCAACGGCTGCGCGGCTTCGCGTCAGCGAGTTTGGCGGCGAACTCGACCTGGCAGCCAAAGTTGGTGGCGGTCGCGTCAACGCCTCCGCGCACGACACCGACGCAGCTGTCATCGCAGTTTCGCCCACAGGCGCAGCGAAACTGGAGGCGACCAAGGTCGGCGGCCAACTCGATGTCTTGAATGCGAAAGGCGATCGATTGGCGTCCCTTGAAACCAACGATTCGGGCGGACTGCTGGTGTGTCGTACTGTCGGAGATCGTCCGCTTGCATCGCTCGGCGGTGGCGCGAGCGCTGCGCGCGGTGGATTGCTGCAGGTCTACAACAGTGAGCAAAGCCCTGTCTTCGCAGCCGCTGTCACCGCAGATGGCGGCGGGCGAATGGCGCTTGGCACCGCTGCCGGTGTTGCGACGATGACCGCAGAAGCTGGCAAGGATGATGGCGCGAGTTTGAGCCTTGTGCGTGGCGGTAAGCGGTCGATTGCGCTTCTCGCTGGTGCGAGCGGAGGATTACTGAACCTCTTTGCTGCCACTGGTTCGCCCGCTGTTGTTGCAGGAACAGCAGACGACGCAGCCGGCGGCCTTGTACTCATTCGCTCGACCGATGGCACAGACCTTGCACGACTTGGCGTCGACGAGAAGGGTTCTGGCAATGTTGTCCTTTTCAATAAAGACGCAACAGAGCGTCGCGAGTTGGCCGGCCCTCGCTAAACGACGCGCTCTCTGCTGAAAAACCTGCTGAAAACCACGAGATTCGGGCCTCTCGCGTTGAGCCTTGCGCCACACTTCGCGGGTAGTCTGCGCGTATGGATCTTTCGAACTTCGCTTCGACCACTCGATGCTCCTTCGCGCTTCGTTGCGTACTTGCGGGAGCAGTTTCGTGTGCAACTCTGCTGGCGATGTCCACGCAAGCGGCCGTTGCGAAGCCGCCTCAACTTGAAACGCGCTCTGAGGCGCAATCAACGCTCTCATTCCCAGACGATTGGTTCTGGCGACAAGGATCTGCTGGTCAAGCCCACAAAGCGATGACGGGAAAGCCTGCGCCGAAACTCGCCTTGCGCGATTTTCGCGGTTCACCCGAGACGCTTGCCATTTTCACCGAAGCGAAGGAAGGCGCCGTCACCGATCTTCTCGCTGGCACCGATGACGCCCTGCAAGCGCTGCGCGGCAAGATCGTCGTCGTCGACTTCTGGGCAACTTGGTGCGGACCTTGTCGAGCAGCGCTTCCGAAGAATGTCGCCATCGCGAAGGAACTCGCATCGCAGGGCATGGTCGTCCTCGGCATCCACGATTCGACCCGCGGTGTTGAGAAAATGGACGAGGTCGCGAAGCGATCGGGCATCAACTATCCGCTCGCCGTCGATCGCGAACAGCAAAGTGTTGGCGCGTGGTCCGTGCGATTCTGGCCAACCTACGCGGTCGTTGATCGGCAAGGGATTGTGCGCGCGATTGGCTTGCAGCCACAGTTTGTGCGCAAAGTCGTTGATGCGATTCTGAAAGAGCAACCGGCATCGACGGCCGGCAATCTTGAAAAACCACAGGCCCCATCACAGGCTCCCACACCCGGAAAAACTACAACGCCGCCCGCCGATGTTGAACCGCGACCTGAACCGATTCCCGAGATCTACCTCGAAGGTGATCGCAAGCAGCGCGCACGCCTCTCTGCGTTTGATCTCTGCCCCACTGCGCCTGACATCGATGGCTGCACGCTTTGGACCAACACAGATGCCCTCGGCGAAGCGCGATCGCTTGCAGATCTCCGCGGAAAGATCGTGGTACTTGACTTCTGGGCGACTTGGTGCGGCCCCTGTATTCAATCCATTCCGCACAACAATCAAGTCGCCAAGCGTTACGCAGACAAAGGCGTGGTGATGATCGGTGTTTGTGCAGAAAACGGCGGGGACAAAATGAAAGACACCATCCGTGCCAAATCGATCGAGTACCCATGCGCGCTCGATACGAAGGGCAGCGCCTACTCTGCGTACAAAGTCAACGGCTTTCCCGACTATGTGATCATTGATCGTGACGGACGCGTTCGCGGCGCAGATGTCCAAAATGGACAACTCGACAACGCCATCGAATATCTCTTGCACCAAGAATCGCGCAAAGAGACGGCCTCCGAGAAGAGCGCGAAGTAGCGCGTGGGTGTTCGCATTGCACCGTTGGTGCGACGAACATCCGCGAAACTTAAGCAGCTTCGCGCGTTTCGGCTGTTCCAGCAACGCCATCACGCGTGACGAAGAAGAAGTCGCGCGTAATCGGATACGGAAGCCGTCGGTAGTCTTCCTCGACCCGCGATTTGAGCCGTTC
>Ga0172372_10009089_pt1 | contig 12962 bp, 13 predicted proteins | sample LakKiv5m_2_FD_114544 | JGI IMG/M metagenome (GOLD analysis project Ga0172372, IMG submission 114544) | Freshwater microbial communities from Kabuno Bay, South-Kivu, Congo - kab_092012_9.5m | ecosystem: Environmental > Aquatic > Freshwater > Lake | place: Democratic Republic of the Congo...
CCTGGTGCTGGTGTTGCTGGCCGCGGCCTTTGGTGGCTGGTACTGGTGGCAGATCGACCACAGCCAGGCGCTGGCGGTGGCGGTGGCGGTGCTCATCGTCACCTGCCCGTGCGCGCTTTCGCTGGCCACGCCCTCGGCCATGCTCAGTTCGGCCGGCGCGCTGGCGCGCAGCGGCATCCTGGTGCGGCGTCTTCAGGCCTTCGAAGCCCTGGCCGGTATCAATACCGTCATCTTCGACAAGACCGGTACCCTGACGCACGACCAGTTGCGCTTGCAGCAGGTCCAGGTGCGGTCGGGTGTGACAGCCGATCAGGCGCTGGCGTGGGCCGGCTGGCTGGCGCAGGGGTCCTTGCACCCGGTGTCGCGGGCCTTGGCGGCCGCCGGGGCAGCCTCCCCTGCCGGGGCGCCTGGGCCTTCAACCGATGAACCCACGCTGCAGGAGTTCGCGGGTCAGGGCATGCAGGCCCGTTGGAGCGATGGACGCAGCCTGCGGCTGGGGTCTGCGGCATTCTGCGGCCTGACGGCCGATCACCAGTGCGCCGAGCCCGACGTGCCGCATGCCTATCTCGCCGACGAACACGGCTGGCTGGCGACATTCGAACTGCAGGAAGGCTTGCGGGCCGACGCCCGGGAGGCCGTGCAAGCCCTGCGCGATCTGGGCATCGAGACCTGGCTGCTCTCGGGCGACCGGCCCGCGGCGGCACACCGCGTGGCCCAGGCCCTGGGGATCGATCACGTCATCGCGGGCGCCTCGCCCGAGCGCAAGCTGGCCGAAGTGGTTTCGCTGCAGTCGCAGGGCCGTCGCCTGGCGATGGTGGGCGATGGCCTGAACGACGGCCCCGTGCTGGCGCGCGCCGACACCTCCTTCGCCCTCGGCCATGCTGCACCGCTGGCCCAGGCGCAGTCGGACTTCGTCATCCAGGGCGGCGAGATCATGGAGGTGGCCCGCACCTACCAGCGTGCGCGGGCCACGCTGCGCATCGTCAAGCAGAACCTGGCCTGGGCCGCCGTCTACAACGCCGTGAGCGTGCCCATGGCCCTGGTGGGGTGGATGCCCCCCTGGGCTGCGGGCCTGGGCATGGCGGCCAGTTCCCTGTTGGTGATCGGCAACGCCTTGCGGCTGGGGTCGAGTACCCCCGGGCCGGACTCCAGCTCACTCAGGTCTGCGTAAGAGCAGGGTAATAATCTATTGACACTCCGCCGTCCGGTGGAAAGCGAGGTTGCTTCATGGACATTCTTTATCTGCTGATTCCGGTCTCGATCGTCCTGGTGTTCCTCGTCATCGGCGTGTTCTGGTGGGCCTTGGGCGCGGGTCAGTTCGACAACATCGAGCGCGAGGGTGAGCGCATTCTGAGAGGCGATTGACTTAAGTCAAGGCGCAGGCAAAGGGGGGTGAAGACACTCCCCCGGTGACATTTATGAGGAGTTCTGTATGTCCGTGACAACAAAGACCGGCCAACCGGCGGTCTACAACGACAGCGTCGTCCGCTGGTTCTCCATTGCCGCCGTGGTTTACGGTGTGGTGGGGATGCTGGTGGGCGTGATCATCGCGGCCCAGTTGACCTGGCCCGAGCTCAACATGGGGATCGAATGGATCACCTACGGTCGCCTGCGACCGCTGCACACCAATGCGGTGATTTTTGCGTTCGGCGGCTGCACGCTGTTCGCCACGAGCTACTACATCGTCCAGCGAACCTGCCACACACCCTTGTTCCTCAACAAGCTGGCCTGGTTCACCTTCATTGGCTGGAACATCGTCATCGTCTCGGCCGTCATCACCCTGCCGCTGGGTATCACCAGCGGCAAGGAATACGCTGAACTCGAGTGGCCGATTGACCTGCTGATCGCCGTGACCTGGGTGGCCTACGCCATCGTGTTCTTCGGCACCATCGGCATCCGCAAGGTCAAGCACATCTATGTGGCCAACTGGTTCTTCGGCGCCTTCATCATTGCCGTTGCCCTGCTGCACATCGTCAACAGCGCCGCTCTGCCGGTGAGCCTGTTCAAGTCCTACTCGGCTTACGCCGGCGTGCAGGACGCGATGGTGCAATGGTGGTACGGCCACAACGCCGTGGGCTTCTTCCTCACGGCCGCCTTCCTGGGCATGATGTATTACTTCATCCCCAAGCAGGCCGAGCGTCCGGTGTACTCGTATCGCCTGTCGATCGTGCACTTCTGGGCCCTGATCTTCACCTACATGTGGGCAGGCCCCCACCACCTGCACTACACCGCACTGCCGGACTGGACCCAGTCGGTTGGCATGGTCTTCTCCCTCATCCTGCTGGCCCCCAGCTGGGGCGGCATGATCAACGGCATCATGACCCTGTCGGGTGCCTGGCACAAGCTGCGTGACGACCCCATCCTGCGCTTCCTGATCGTGTCCCTGTCGTTCTACGGCATGTCCACCTTCGAAGGCCCGATGATGTCCATCAAGACCGTCAACGCCCTGTCGCACTACACCGACTGGACCGTGGGGCACGTGCACTCCGGCGCCCTGGGCTGGGTGGGTCTGGTGTCCATGGGTTCGCTGTATTACCTGATCCCGCGTCTGTTCGGCCAGAAGAAGATGTACTCGGTGCCCGCCATCGAACTGCACTTCTGGGTGGCGACCATCGGCATCGTGCTCTACATCGCCGCGATGTGGATTGCCGGTGTGATGCAAGGCCTGATGTGGCGCTCGGTCAACCCCGACGGCAGCCTGACCTACACCTTCGTCGAATCGGTCAAGGCCACCTATCCCTTCTACGTCATCCGTCTGCTCGGTGGCCTGCTCTACCTGGGCGGCATGGTGGTGATGCTGTGGAACGTGGTCATGACCGCGCTGCAAGGCAAGGCCCAGAACGCACCGGTGCTCGCCGTCAACCCTGCCCACGCCTGAGGAGAAGAACAACATGGCCAGCAATGAAAAACTCACCGGTCACGCCCGGATCGAGACCAACAACTTCCTGATGATCGTCCTGATCACCCTTGTGGTGGCCGTGGGTGGTCTGGTGGAAATCGTGCCCCTGTTCTTCCAGAAGTCCACCACGCAGCCGATCGAGGGCCTCAAGCCCTACAGCGCGCTGCAGCTGGCGGGCCGCGACGTGTACGTCAAGGAAGGTTGCTACAACTGCCACTCGCAGATGATCCGCCCGTTCCACGCCGAAACCCTGCGCTACGGCCCTTACTCCGTGGCCGGCGAGTTCGTGTACGACCGTCCGTTCCAGTGGGGTTCCAAGCGCACCGGTCCCGACCTGCACCGTGTGGGCGGTCGCTACAACGACGAATGGCACCGCATCCACCTGAACAATCCGCGCGATCTGGTGCCCGAGTCCAACATGCCCGCTTACCCGTGGCTGGAGCGCAAGCAGGTGGACGCCGCTGGTTTGCCCAAGCGCATGGAGGTGCTGCGCACCCTGGGTGCTCCCTACACCGATGAAGAGATTGCCGCATCGGTCGACGAGGTCAAGGGCAAGACCGAAATGGATGCTGTGATCGCCTACCTGCAGGTGCTGGGCACCGCACGCAGTGCGACCCGCGCTGCGCCTGCGGCCGCTGCAGCTGAAGGTTCGGCTCCCGTGGCTGCCGCGCAAGAACAGCCCGCCACCAGCGTCAACCAGTAAGTCAAGGGGTGGTCATGGACATCAACGACATGCGCAGCGCGGTGACCCTGGTCAGCCTGCTGATCTTCGTGGGCATCGTCGTCTGGGCCTGGTCCAAACGCAATCAGGCCGACTTTGACGAGGCAGCCCGGCTGCCCTTCAAGGATGACTGACCCAAGGCACCAACAAGAGATACATCATGAGCGACTTTACTAGTGACTTCTGGCACGTTTTCGTGGGTGGTCTGACCCTGGTCAGCATCATCGCCTGCCTGATCCTGCTCTGGATCGCGGGCACCACCAAGGCGGCCACGCATGCCGACAACACCACCGGCCACGTCTGGGACGGTGACTTGGCGGAGATCAACAACCCGCTGCCCAAGTGGTGGGTGTACCTGTTCGTGATCACCTGCATCTTTGCGCTCGTTTACGGCGCGCTGTACCCGATGTTCGGCAAGTTCCAGGGCGCCCTGGGCTGGTCGTCGCACGGTCAGCACTCTGCCGAAGTGCAAAAGGTGGAGGAGGCGATCGCGCCGCTGTACGCCAAGTACAACGGCATGAAGCCTGAAGACATCGTGGCCGATGCTCCGGCCATGGCCATCGGCGAGCGTCTGTTCATGAACTACTGCGCGCAGTGTCATGGTTCCGATGCCCGCGGTGCCAAGACCTTCCCCAACCTGGCCGATGGCGACTGGCTGGGTGGCACGGGTCACGAATACATCAAGACCACCATCGCCCAGGGTCGTACCGGCGTGATGCCGCCCATGGGGGCCGCTGTCGGCTCGGCAGAGGACGTCCGCAACGTGGCGCACTACGTGCTGAGCCTGTCGGGCAGCCCGGCCGATGCCGCTCGCGTGGCGCAGGGCAAGGAAAAGTTTGCCGCCTGTGCGGCCTGCCACGGTGCGGACGGCAAGGGCATGCATGCCCTGGGTGCTCCCAACCTGACGGACGACATCTGGCTGCATGGCTGGGGTGAGGAAGCGATCGTCAAGGCCATCAACGAAGGCTTCAATAACCACATGCCTGGTCAGTCCGCTCTGCTCAAGGACGAGCAGATCAACGTGCTGGCAGCTTATGTGCTGGGCCTTTCGGGCAAGTAAGACGGCGGCAGGCTTGCCTGCCTGACCAGCCAGGGGTCGAGCGGTCAACAGACCGCCCGGCCCTTGTTCACTTTTCAGGAGTGCTTTTTCCGTGAGCGTGTCCCCTCCCGATTCCCCCGCACAGCCCAAGGTCGCGCCTGCTGCCGCCGTGTCCGCCGCCGGTGCGGACGAGGTGATGATCTCGCTGTACGCCTCGCGCCAGAAGATCTACCCCCGATCGGTGTCGGGCCTGTTCTCCAAGTGGCGCTGGATCACCGTCTGGCTCACCCAGATCGTGTTCTACGGTTTGCCCTGGCTCGACTGGAATGCCCGGCAGGCGGTGCTGTTCGATCTGGAGGCGCGCCGCTTCTACCTCTTCGGGCTGGTGCTTTACCCGCAGGATTTCATCTACCTCACCGGCTTGCTGGTGATCTCGGCCCTGGCGCTGTTCCTGTTCACCGCCGTGGCCGGGCGCCTTTGGTGCGGGTATGCCTGCCCGCAAACGGTGTACACCGAGATCTTCCTGTGGATCGAAAAAAAGGTCGAAGGCGACCGCTCGGCCCGCATGCGGCTGGACCAGTCGGCCCTGTCCGCCCAGAAGTTCGGCAAGAAGTGGCTCAAGCACGCCCTTTGGGTGCTGTTCTCACTGTGGACCGGCTTCACCTTTGTCGGCTACTTCACACCGATCCGTGAACTGGCCGACCTGTCGCTGGCCGCCGCACTCGGGCCGTGGCAAACCTTCTGGATCTTCTTCTACGGTTTTGCCACCTATGGCAACGCGGGCTTCATGCGCGAGCAGGTCTGCAAGTACATGTGCCCCTATGCGCGCTTCCAGAGCGCCATGTTCGACAAGGACACGATGATCGTGACTTACGACGCGCAGCGCGGTGAGCCGCGGGGCGCGCGCTCCAAAAAGGCCGATCCTGCTGCCATGGGGCTCGGGGCCTGTGTGGACTGCACGCTGTGCGTGCAGGTGTGTCCGACCGGTATCGACATCCGCAAGGGGCTGCAGTACGAGTGCATTGGTTGCGGCGCCTGTGCCGACGTGTGCGACGAAGTCATGGACAAGGTGGGCTACCCGCGCGGCCTGGTGAAGTACTCGACGCAGAACGGCATGGCACAGGGCTGGACGCGGGCCCAGATGCTGCGCCGGGCCTTCAGACCTCGGGTCCTGGTCTATTCGGCCATCTTGCTGGTCATCACCCTGGCGGTGATGATCAGCCTGTGGCTGCGCACACCGCTGAAGGTGGATGTGATCCGTGACCGTGGCGCCTTGGCGCGCATGGTGGAGCAGGGACGCATCGAGAACGTTTATCGCCTGCAGATCATGAATGCCACCGAAGCCACGCAGCGCTACGCGATCACCGTTTCGGGGCTGCCCGGTATCACGCTGGCGTCGGACGGCGAGATCGAGGTCTTGGCGACCGAAGTGCGGTCGGCGGCCGTGCGTGTGCAGATTCCGCCGGGCGCGGCGTCCGCCGGTTCGCATTCGATCGTATTCGACATCCGCTCCACGGGTGAAACGGTCGCACAGGTCACCGAAAAAGCGGCGTTTGTGGTACCCCGCTGAAGTCTGTATCCTTTTCCCATCATTGCTTTCCCGGAGATTTCGCATGGCCAACACACCGCAAAACCCGCTGACCCTCACGCCCCCGGTGGCCTGGTGGCGCGTCCCGCACGTGGTGCTGATGTTTGCACTGCTGCTCATGGGCGTTGTCGCCATCAGCATCATGGTGGTCATATCGGCCATAGGGCAGGACCCGGTGCTGGACAAGGCAGTCTACGAGCGTGAACTCAAGGCGGCACAGGCGCTGCAGGGGCAGGCGCGTATTGAGGCGCTCAAGGCTGCCCAGCCCGCCAACCAGGGGCGCAACCACGCGGCCTCACCGGTCGTGCCCGCTGTCGACTAAGCGATGTACGGCGTCTGCGACCGCGTAGGCCGTTCGCACCGACGCGCTCCCCCCATTTCAACAGCCGAGGAGACAGCCCCATGTGGACGCAACGCTTGATGTGGATCGCCTGGCCCGCCTTTCTGGTCGCAGCCGTGCTCGAGATGGTGGTCTTCGCCATGGTCGACCCGGTCGATCTTCACTGGTTTGGCCAGCCCGTCGCCCTCTCGCGCGAAGCGGTTTACACCCTGGCGTTCTTCTTCTTCTGGGGTGTGACCATGGCCTCCAGCGCCTTGACCACGCTGTTGGCCATGTCACCCTTCGAGGTCAACCGTTGCCCGGTACCTGATGACGCCCGCCCAGCCGACTGCGCGCGCAATGGCTCCTGTGGTTGAGCTTCACAGTTGAGCGACGGCCCAATGAGAAACCCGGTCAACGTCGGTCGACCGGGTTCTGTATGTGTGCTGTGCGTCAGCGGCAGGTCTGCGGGTTGACGATCTGCTTGAGCCCGTCGGTGTTCTTGATGTGCACGTAGCGTTGTTTGACTTCGATGATGCCTTCTTCGACAAACTTCGAGAACGTACGGCTGACCGTCTCCAGCTTCATGCCCAGGTAGCTCCCGATCTCCTCGCGCGTCATGCGCAGGATGAGTTCGGACTGTGAGAACCCCCGTGCGTGCAGGCGCTGCACCAGGTTCAGCAGAAAAGCGGCCAGCCGCTCTTCGGCACGCATGCTGCCCAGCAGCAACATCACCGAGTGGTCACGCACGATCTCGCGGCTCATGATCTTGTGCACGTGGTGCTGCAGCGTGGTGAACTCGCGCGAGAGTTCCTCGACCTGGTCGAATGGCATCACGCAGACCTCGGCATCTTCCAGTGCGATCGCGTCGCAGGAATGGCGGTCGCTGACGATGCCATCCAAGCCGATGATCTCACCTGTCATCTGGAAACCGGTCACCTGGTCGCGTCCGTCGGCGGTGGTCACGCAGGTCTTGAAGAAGCCGGAACGAACGGCGTAGAGCGACGTGAACTTGTCGCCGGTACTGAACAGCGAGGTGCCGCGTTTGACGCGGCGACGCGAAGAAATGACGCTGTCGAGTTTGGTCATTTCGTCCGGATTGAGCCCCATGGGCAAACACAGCTCACGCAGATTGCAACTGGAGCAGGCGACTTTGATGCTTTGAGCGTCCATAAATTTCCTGACAGATCCGGCGCAAGCTTAACGCATACGTTCCTCGGGTGTCGAGAAAAGGCCCGTGTGACAGGCACTTGCACGCACGTCCCTTCGGGCCCTGACGGGTCCGTTTGACCAAGATCAAAGGGTCCGGGGCACAGCTGGTGCACATTCGTTCGCCAGAACTGGAGAATTGTCTGTGAGTCACGCTATTTCCGACGAACTGCTCAAGCGGTTCGACATCCCCGGCCCACGTTACACCTCGTACCCGACGGCAGACCGCTTTGTCGAGGCTTTCACCGAGGCGGATTATGTGCAGGCGCTGGAACAGCGCCGCGCCGGCTCGATGGCCTTGCCGCTGTCGATCTACGTGCACATCCCGTTCTGCGAGTCGGTGTGCTACTACTGCGCCTGCAACAAGGTCATCACCAAACACCACGAGCGCGCCGCCGAGTACCTGCGCTACCTCTCGCGCGAGGTGGAGCTGCAGGTGCAGCACTTTGGTAAGGGGCACAGCGTGTCCCAGTTGCACCTGGGCGGCGGCACACCCACCTTCCTGTCGGATGCCGAGCTGGAAGACCTGATGGCGATGATCCGCCGCAACTTCACGCTGGTGCCGGGTGGCGAGTACTCGATCGAGGTCGATCCGCGAACGGTGACCGACCAGCGTCTGCAAACCCTGGCACGCCTGGGCTTCAACCGCCTGAGCTTTGGTGTGCAGGACTTCGATGCGGCGGTGCAGAAGGCGGTGCACCGCGTGCAGCCGGCCGAGCAGGTGTTTGCCCTGGTCGAGACGGCGCGCAAGATCGGCTTCGAGTCGGTGAACGTGGACCTGATTTACGGGCTGCCGCTGCAGACACCCGAGTCGTTCAAGCGCACCCTGGCGCAAGTGGCCCAGCTGCGCCCGGACCGCATTGCGCTCTACGCCTACGCCCACCTGCCATCGCGCTTCAAGCCGCAGCGGCGCATCATTGCCGCTGAGCTGCCCAGCCCGGGTGACAAGCTGTCCATGCTGTCCATGTCGCTCGATGCGATGAGCGACGCCGGCTATGTGTACGTGGGCATGGACCACTTTGCCCTGCCGACCGATGCGCTGGCGGTCGCCAAGCGCCAGGGCCGACTGCACCGCAACTTCCAGGGCTACAGCACCCAGCCCGATTGCGATCTGATCGCGCTCGGCGTTTCGGCCATCGGCCGTATCGGCGCCACCTACAGCCAGAACGCCAAGACGCTCGAAGAGTATTACGACGCGCTCGATCAGGGGCGCCTGCCGATCGTGCGCGGGCTCGCGCTCACGCGCGACGACCTGCTGCGCCGCTCGGTCATCATGTCCATCATGTGCCAGGGCGCGCTGCAGTACGAGTCCATCGAACTGGGGCATCTGATCGACTTCAAGAGCTACTTCGCCAAAGAATTGGAAACCCTGACCGGTCTGGCCGAGCACGGTCTTGTGACCCTTGATGACAGCGGCGTGCAGGTCACCGCCACCGGCTGGTACCTGGTGCGGGCCATTGCCATGGTCTTCGACCGGTATCTGCAGGTCGACATCGACCGCGCGCGCTTCTCCAAGATCATCTGAGCCTTTGCGGGCGTTGCCGGCCGTCCAGCGGCGGGCGCTGCTAGAGTTCGCGCATGCAGACATCGATGGCCGTCACGGCCTTGTTCATGGGGCTGGTGGGTGGCCCGCACTGCGTCGCCATGTGTGGCGCGGCATGTGCCGGTATCAGCCGGGCGGCGGGTGAGCGCAGCACGCGGGCGCTGTTGTCCTTCCAGCTCAGCCGTGTGGCGGGCTATGCGCTGCTGGGCGCCTTTGCTGCCGGTTCGGTGCAGGGGCTGGCCGTGCTGGGCACCAACACCATCGCGATCCGCCCCCTGTGGACCATGTTCCATGTGGCGGCCTTGCTGCTCGGTCTGGCGTTGATCCTGCGGGCGCGTCAGCCGGCGTGGATCGACAACCTCGGCCAGGCCGTGTGGCGCAAGGCGCGTCCCGTTCTGGTTCGCATGGGGCCGAAAGCCCCGTTTGTGCTGGGCGTCGCCTGGGCGCTCATGCCTTGCGGACTGCTGTATTCTGCCTTGCTCGTCGCCTCGCTCACGGCCAATGTGGTCGAGGGTGCGGCCGTCATGGCTTTGTTTGCACTGGGCACCGCCGTGTCACTGACCGTCGCGCCCTGGTTGCTGTTGCGGCTGCGCAGTGGTGAGTCGGGCGCATGGGCCATCCGTCTGGCCGGTCTGGCCTTGGCGCTCACCTCCGGCTGGGCCCTGTGGATGGGCATGACCAATCCCACGGGCTTGTTCTGTCTCTGAGCCCTTGGCGCGTCAGGCGCCTGGCCTGTCGCGGCCCGGCAGGGTGGCCAGCACCAGTCCCAGCAGCGCGATGCCGAACGCCAGCAACTGCAGGGGCGTGAGGCGCTCACCCATGAACAGCACGCCGATGGTGGCCGCACTCACAGGCAGCATCACGGTGAACACGCCGGCGCGAGAGGCGGGCACCGTCTTGAGGCCTGTCATCCAGAGCCACACTGTCCACACGCTGGCCGCCAGGCCATAGAACAGCAGCAACCCCCAGATCGGCGCGCTGACGGTGCTGAAATCAAAATGCCAGGCGGCCCAGAGCCCCATGGGCGTGACCAGTGCCAGCCCCCAGAGATTGATGATGGCCGAAATGCGCTTGGGCCCCAGGCCGTCGGTCAGGCGTTTGCCGATCACCACATAGGATGCTTCGCACACCACGGCGGCGAAGACGAGCAGGTTGCCCCACACCGGCAATGGCAGACCGAAGGCGGTTTCGACGGTTGACGCGCCCGCTGCGTCGGCCGGTTTCTGCAGTGAAAACAGACCGATACCCAGCGCAGCACAGGCGATCGCGGCTGCCGTCCGTTTGCCGATGCGCTCGCGCAGGAACAACCAGCTCAGGATGGCCACCACCGCCGGGATCGCCGACATCACCACGCCCGCAGCCACCGCTGTGGTCAGTCGCACACCAAAGAGCATGCAGACCGAAAACAGGAAGTTGCCCAGGAACGACTCCAGAAACAGAAGGGCCCGCGTGCGGCGGTCGATTGGCGGTTCCTCTGGCGGCTTGCGCAGCCAGCGCCACATGGCGACCCCGCCGATGCCGAACCGCAGCCAGGCCAACAGAAAAACGGGAAACACGGCCACCAGCGGTTTGGACAGGGCGACGTAGCTGCCCACGAGGGCCATGCTCAGGGCCAGGGCGGCGTAGGCCGTCCACGGGGTGACGGCAGAGGAGGGGGCTGCAACGCGCATGGCGCGCATCATGCCCGAAGTTCCAGTGCCATCCGCAGTTCTGTGCAATAAGCTTGCATATAGTGAAAATGCGTAATGTTGCGATGCGGCAAATTTTCTTGATACGAGAGATGAAATTTTACATAGAGAAAATGAGAAATCATGTATTTGATTTCATTGGCGAATTTTTTTCTCTTATATAAGACATAAGAGCTTCACAAGGTCTTCTATAAGACTTAAAGTGAGGCCATCGGTGAACGCTTCATGCACCCCACCGGCAACCCTTTCTCTCAACCTCACGGAGTGTTCTCATGACCAAAGCCCTGAATGCGCAGCTGAGCCGCCAACAGCAGATCGAAGCCCTGGAAAAAGATTGGGCCACCAACCCCCGCTGGAAGCTGGTCAAGCGCGGTTACTCCGCCGCTGACGTGGTGCGTCTGCGCGGCTCCATGCAACCCGAGTACACGCTGGCCCAGCGCGGTGCCGAGAAGCTGTGGGAGAAGGTCAACGGTGGTGCCAAGAAGGGCTACGTCAACGCCTTCGGCGCCATCACCGCCGGCCAGGCCATGCAGCAGGCCAAGGCCGGCCTGGAAGCCGTGTACCTGTCGGGCTGGCAAGTCGCCGCCGACGGCAACACCAGCGAAACCATGTACCCCGACCAGTCGCTGTACGCCTACGACTCGGTGCCGACCATGGTGCGCCGCATCAACAACACCTTCAAGCGTGCCGACGAGATCCAGTGGAGCCGTGGCATCGAGCCGGGCTCGCCGGAGTTCATCGACTACTTCCTGCCCATCGTGGCCGACGCGGAAGCCGGTTTCGGTGGCGTGCTCAACGCCTTCGAACTGATGAAGAACATGATCGCCGCCGGTGCCGCTGGCGTGCACTTTGAAGACCAGCTGGCGGCCGTGAAGAAGTGCGGCCACATGGGTGGCAAGGTGCTGGTGCCCACGCAGGAAGCCATCGAGAAGCTGATCGCGGCCCGCTTCGCCGCCGACGTGATGGGCGTGCCCACCATCGTGCTGGCCCGCACCGACGCCGAAGCCGCCAACCTGATCACCAGCGACCACGACGCCAACGACAAGCCCTTCCTGACCGGCGAGCGCACGCAAGAAGGCTTCTACCGCGTCAAGAACGGCCTGGAGCAGGCCATCAGCCGCGGCGTGGCCTACGCGCCCTACGCCGACCTGGTGTGGTGCGAGACCGGCGTGCCCGACATCGGCTTTGCCCGTGAGTTCGCCCAGGCTGTGCACGCCGCCTGCCCCGGCAAGCTGCTGTCCTACAACTGCTCGCCTTCGTTCAACTGGAAGAAGAACCTCAACGACAGCCAGATCGCTTCCTTCCAGGAAGAGCTGTCGGCCTTGGGCTACAAGTACCAGTTCATCACGCTGGCTGGTATCCACATCAACTGGTTCAACACCTTCCAGTTTGCCCATGCCTACGCCCGCGGCGAAGGCATGAAGCACTACACCGAGATGGTGCAAGAGCCCGAATTCAAGGCGCGCGAGAAGGGCTACACCTTTGTGTCGCACCAGCAGGAAGTCGGCGCTGGCTACTTCGACGATGTGACCACCGTGATCCAGGGCGGTTCGTCTTCCGTGAAGGCCCTGACCGGCTCGACCGAAGAAGAGCAGTTCCACTGATCGTTCCCGAATCCACAGCCGTTGTCGGCTGAGGAGACAACAAGCCCGGGCCAGTCCCGGGCTTTTTTATGGGAAAATTTGAATCCCACTTAACAGCAAGAGCGAGAAAGGCAGTCTGGTTATGACACCGCGAACTCCGGAGATGTTCTCTCTGACCTTCTGAGGTCTGCAGTTCGCGCCTGCCCGATTCCTTTGTCTTCTCCTCCAGCGCGGCCCTTGCCGCGCTTTTTTGTTCTCAGGACCAGCCCATGCTCAACATCACGCTCCCCGACGGTTCCCAGCGACAGTTTCCGGGACCGGTCACCGTGGCCGAGGTGGCCGCCTCCATTGGCACCGGTCTGGCCAAGGCCGC
>Ga0172372_10009091_pt1 | contig 12962 bp, 12 predicted proteins | sample LakKiv5m_2_FD_114544 | JGI IMG/M metagenome (GOLD analysis project Ga0172372, IMG submission 114544) | Freshwater microbial communities from Kabuno Bay, South-Kivu, Congo - kab_092012_9.5m | ecosystem: Environmental > Aquatic > Freshwater > Lake | place: Democratic Republic of the Congo...
AGCCACTGCATCAAACTTATTAGCATGAAATTACCTGACTACGATGTGATTATTTGGCATAGAATTCCATCAAACCCGCCCGACCTCCATGTGCGTATTCTCGAAAAAGCGAATATGGTTCCTTATGAGTCAACAGAGTTTGAAGGTTCCCGCGATATTCACTGGGGATTTTCAAATGCGGAGGCTGCACTTGAATTTGCCGAGAATCTTTTGGAATTTGCAGCCATGGAGGATGTCACCAAACTGACAGTAATCGGATCCTCTATTGGGCGAAGAGCTTACAAGGATAGCCATGCCAGAGCGGCGTCTTCCGATTGCCGCGTGGAGTCTTAGGGCGAGATGTCGAAATATTAAAAAATCTCAACCTTGTATTTTTCTGACACCACTTTTTTACAAAATCTTCACTTATTGATAGATGCTGCTGATTTTTGAGGCGTAGCTTTCACGAGGATCGGACGACACGAAGGTCATCCCTCCAGCTTTTCCTGCTACTGAAGATTCCCGCGATGGGTTTCCTATCATTTTCCATCTGGGGAGCGTTCCATTTTTTCGCGAGGAGCTGGCGGCCCTGCACGCTGCCGAGTGGAAACATCTTTACGCGAGCTGGGATGCGCAGACCGCTCTGGCGGAGTTTTTGGCGCAAAGAGCTTGAACTTTTCAAAACCGTGTTCCATACAACTAATTATGGACTCTGAAATCGAGGCTTCGATGATCGCTGGGCGGTATGTGATCGACCGCAAGCTCGGCTCTGGCGGGGAGGGCGCGGTTTACCTCGCTTATGACCAGCTTCTGAATCGCCATGTGGCCATCAAAAGCGTGCACACCGGAGCCGATGCACTCACCGATGCGGCAGGGTCCCTCAACGAAGCCAAGCGCCTTGCCAGCCTGCAACACCCGAACATCGTCACGATTTTCGATTTTCTGCCATCACACGAAAATGTCTTCGTCGTTATGGAATTCATCAACGGCACGAGCCTGGACAAGCTGGAGAGCCCGATGGATGCTACGGTTTTTGGCCAACTGGCCCGCCAGTGCCTCGAGGCGCTGGGGGCCGCGCACTCGCTGGGCATGGTGCACCGGGATATCAAATCCGCAAATATCATGGTCACTTGGACGGAAACCGGCGACCTAAGGGTGAAGCTGCTGGATTTCGGACTCGCGAAAATCCAAGAGGCCCCCTCCGAGCAAACGCTCGACCACTCGGGCGCGTTGACCGGATCGATTTACTTCCTCTCGCCCGAACAACTCCACTGCCAACCGATCGACCACCGCGCCGACCTCTACTCGCTCGGTTGCGTCTTTTACCGCGCCCTCACGCTGCGGAATCCTTTCGACGGCGCGGGTGTCTCCGCCGTGATTTCCTCGCATCTGGAGCATGCTTTCACGCCTCTGGCTGAATACCGTCCCGACTTGCCGGCGGAACTCACCGCGTGGGTCGAGAGCCTATTTGCCTTTTCTCCAGACGACCGCCCGTCCAGTGCCGCAGACGCTCTGACAGCTTTGGAGGGGTTGAAAAACAAGCCGCCTGTTCAAGCCGCGCCGAGGACCAAGCCTGTCGCGGCTCCGGTGCCTGTTTCAAAAAAAACCACCCGCCGGTTTCCCGTTTGGATCGCGCTTCTGGCAACGGTTCTCATGGCAGGAGGAATTTTTGCAGCCATGAATTTCGCGGGTCAGGACAAGAAAAAACCAGCTGCGGCGGATGTGGATGACGGGAGGGAGCAATTCACAGCCGGGGAGCGCGCCGCCATCACGCGGAGGGACGGCAAGTCAGCCACCATCACCGGGGACATCGCCAAATTCGACGAGGACGGTTCCAAGCGGTTCCTCCGCTTCAAGGGAGCGGAACCAGGTGATGTCGCGCTGTGTTTTGTGGATTCCGATAAAAACACTTTTTCCACGTGGCTTCTCAAAACCTACATCGGAAAAAGGGTCACCGCTTCAGGCACGGTCTCGAAGGATGGAAAAAGATTGCTTCTGGAGGTGCCGAATATGAGTCAGCTTCGCGAGCAGGTGCGGCAGAATCCAACCGGCAAATCCACCACTCCATGAAATTCCCATTCCGCACGGCCCTCCGGCTTTTGGCTCTCTTCATACTCTCCACCTGCCTTTCGTGGTGGTGGTTCAGCGGCGCCGACAAGGGATGGACGAAGACCTATGTCACGATTCCCGCGACGGATGAAATCACCGGCATTTCCTATGAAGTGAAGCAGGAAAAATTTGTTCCTGGAGTGGATTTCGTCGCCTTGGGAACCGGCTTGTCTTTCGCGGTCTTTGCATCCAGCTTCCTCTTCTCCAAACGAAAAACCCGATCACTATGAAAATCCAAACACTCGCCATCGCAGCCCTCCTCGCCACGCAAGCCTTTGCCGACGAAGTCGCCTTCGACTTCAAAGACCCGAAAGGCGTGAACAACATCGTCTTCAAACTCGACGCTCCGCTTGAATCCATCAGCGGCACGACCAACGGCATCAGCGGAACCATTTCAGCCGATCCGGCGGAACCCGAGGACATCGAAGGCAAGATCATCGTGGACGCCAAGACACTCACCGTTCCGAATCCCATGATGCAGGAGCACATGCTCGGAGCCGAGTGGCTCGACACAGCGAAGCATCCCGAGATCACTTTTGAGATCAAGGAGGTCTTGAACTCCAAAAAAGACGGAAACGCTGGCACGGCCGATGTGAAGGGCGTCTTCACGCTCAAGGGCGTGTCCAAGGAAGTCGTTGTTCCGGTAAAAGTCACTTACCTCCCCGGCCGCCTCGCCGACCGCACCGGTGGCAAGCTGCAAGGCGATCTGCTGGTGGTCCGCACAAATTTCCAGATCAACCGCGGCGACTACGGCATTAAGCAAGGCGAGAACCTCGACAAGGTCTCGGATGTGATCGACATCTCCCTAGCCCTCGCCGGCGCGGCTCCGAAAAAGTGAGCCCCGCCTTGGGCGCATCGTTCACACTTGAGGCCACGGAAGGCTCCGCGCGCGCAGCCACCGTGCACACGCGGCGCGGGCCCGTGCAGACGCCGGTCTTCATGCCGGTCGGCACGCAGGCCACGGTGAAGGCCATGAGCCCCGACGAACTTCGCGGCCTCGGCGCACAGATCATTCTCGGCAACACCTACCACCTCCATGTGCGGCCGGGTGAAAAACTCATCTCCCGCCTCGGCGGCCTGCACCGGTTCATGTCGTGGGACCGCCCGATCCTGACGGACAGCGGGGGGTTCCAGATCTTCTCGCTCGCCAAGCTCCGCAAAATCACCGAGCAGGGCGTGCATTTCCAGAACCACTTGGATGGCACACCGACCTTTATCGGCCCCGAGACCTCGATGGAAATCCAGCGCGACCTTGGCTCGGATATCGTCATGCTTTTCGACGAGTGTCCCCCGCACCCGTGCAGCCACTCCGACGCTTCGAAGAGTCTCGACCTCACACTGCGCTGGGCGCGCCGATGCAAGGATTGGTGGGATGCCCAGCCGCCGGAAGGCCGCCCGCTGATCTTCGGCATCGTGCAGGGATCGTCACACGCCGACCTGCGCGAGAAGAGTGCGCGCGCATTGGTTGAAATAGGCTTCGATGGCTATGCCGTGGGCGGAGTGAGCGTCGGCGAGCCTGAGAACGAAATGTTCCGCGCCATCGAGAATGCCGTGCCATTCCTGCCTTCGGACCATCCGCGTTATGCGATGGGATTGGGAACCCCGCCGCAGATTGTGGAAATGATCGCCCGGGGTGTGGACATGTTCGACTGCGTATTGCCGACCCGGTTGGCCCGCAATGGAACCGCCTTCACAGCCACAGGCACCATCAATCTCAAGAACGCCCCGTTTGCCGAGGACACCGGCCCGATCGAGGCAGGTTGTGAATGCCATGCCTGCCGGAACTTCACCCGCGCCTACTTGCGGCATCTGGTGAAGGCGGAGGAAATCCTCGGCCTGCGCCTGATATCCATCCACAACCTCCACTTCTACCTGAACCTGACTCGCCAAGCGCGGGAGCACATCCTGAAGGGAACATTTCAAGCGTTCCGCGAGCAATTCGTGGCCGGATACCAAACCCGGCAGGAGTCCGAAGTTTAGTGCCAGAACGCCTTCACGAAGGTGATCCAGACCTTGTGGCGAGGCACTTTCACTCCCAGGCCGAGAGGATGCTGGGCGATGAGGGCGAGCGTCTGATTCGCGAGATCGAGCGGCAGCGCACACGCTGCGCGGAGGGCGCGCGGCTGGATGGCCGCCGTATATTCGGCGCCGGATTTCAGCAATTCGGCGACATGCTGCATTTCCACATAGAAACGCTCGTCCGGGATGTAAATGCGCCCCGCGTCGGCATCCGTGCGGCGGTCCCGGAGGATATTGATAAGCTGCAACGCCTGGCCGAAGCTGCGTGCGAGCGGCAGCAACTCCTCGAGCGGCCTGGCGGAATAATCCGGCACATGCTTGAAGCAGAGACGCGTCCAGAATTCCCCGACGCTGCCGGCGACAAGTTGGGTGTATTTTTCCAACTCCTCCGGCGTGAGCGGGGCCTCCGGCGTGCCGGGGGATGTCTCCGCGAAGCGCTCCACATCGAAAATCTGGCCCTCGAGAATGATCCGCCATTGGGCAATGATCTCTGCGCGGTCGGGAAGGGTTTCCAGCGCCTCGAGCAGACGGGGCATGAGATTCAGCAACTCGCGCTCCGGCCCGGCCAAACCCAGGTCGGGCGACTTCTCCGGAAAAAGACCCGGCAACCCGCGAAGCAGAGCGAGGCGTTGAAAATCCGGCGCCGACGACGCGTCGGCAATCGTGTCCGACGCCCGCGCGAGCATGTAGGCGAGCGAAAGCGGAGGACGCAGCGACGCGGGCAGAATGCGCAGGGAAAGCTGGAACGAGCGGGCCACCCGTTTCAGCAGGGCCTCAAAGGTGTAAGTATCCAGCACGGTGGTCGTGAATGGACGAGGGGAGGAATCTGTGGAACTCACAGCCAGCGGCAGTAGGTGTCGGCCAAAGCCTGCGAGACCTCTCCAATGCGTGTCTGGGTTTGGTCGAGGTATTGGTGAAGACCGGATTGAAAAATGCTATCGACGGTTGTGTAGTCGAGGCTCGAACGCAGCATGCCCGAAAGGCGCTCGGCCTCGTTGCTGAAATGCCCCCGCTCGCTGCCGGAAATGCTGTGAAGGGCATGGTCGAGCGCATCCACGCTGAAACGAATCGAGCGCGGGAAGCTAGCGTGGAGAATCAAAAAGCCCGCCACCTCCCAACTCGTGACGCGTCCGTGAAAGAGCTTCAGGTAGGCCTCCATCGCACTGCAAGAGCGCAACACGGCCATCCATTGCGTGATGTCCACATCGCCGCCCACCCGCTCGCCGCTGGGAAGCAGGACATGGTATTTGAAATCCAGCACGCGGGATGTGGCATCCGCCCGCTCGAGGTATTTTCCGGCCTGAAGGAAATGCCAACCCTCGCCATGCGTCATCGTCGCATCGGTGATGCCTTGAAACGAGTGGAATTGATCAACGAGACTCCGGTAGAAGCCGATCGGACTCTCGCGGAAAGCCGTGCGCGCCGCCGGACTCTGGAGATAGAGATAAACGCGGTTCAATTGCTCCCACATCTCGCTCGATATCTGCTCGCGCACGGTGCGGGCGTTCTCGCGGGCGAGCGTCACGGATGACAAAATCGAGCTGGAGTTCGCTTTTTCAAAAGTCACGAATTCCATCACCGTGTCGCCGGTCAACTCCCCGTGCTGGCTTTGAAAAAGCTCCTGCTCGGCGAGCGTGGAGAGGATGGGACTCCAAAGGTCGCTTACGCGGTTCCCGTTTTGATCCTCCGAGTCGAGGACGAGTTGGATATTCACATCCAGAATGCGCGCGCTGGACTCCGCGCGCTCGATGTAGCGGCTCAGCCAGAAACAGGAATCGGCAACGCGACTCAGCATGTGGCCTCCGTTTCATCCAGAACCCAGGTGTCCTTGCTGCCGCCGCCCTGCGAGGAATTCACGACAAGCGATCCCTTGCGCATCGCCACACGCGTGAGGCCGCCGGGCACAATCGTTGTTTTTTCACCCATGAGAATGTAGGGGCGCAGGTCGATGTGCCGGCCTTCGAATTTTCCATCGAAATAGCACGGCGAGCGGGAAAGGCTGATGACCGGCTGGGCGATGTATCCGCGCGGGTCGGCGGTGATCGCCGCGCGGACTTTTTCGATCTCCTCGCAGCTGGCCTTCGGTCCGATCATCATGCCGTAGCCGCCGCTTTCGTTGGCGGCTTTGACGACGAGATTCTCGAGATTTTCCAAAATGAACTTCCGGTCGGAATCGACAGCCGAGAGGTAAGTTTCAACATTCGGCAGGATGGGATCCTCACCGAGGTAGAATTTGATCATCGCCGGGACATAGTAATAGGTGACCTTGTCGTCGGCGACGCCGGTGCCGAGCGCGTTGCAGAGGTTCACATTGCCCTCGCGGTAGGCGTTCACGATGCCCGGAACGCCCAGCACGGAATCCTTGCGGAAGACGGAGGGATCCAAAAAATCGTCATCGATGCGGCGATAGATGACATCGACTTTTTTCAGCCCCTTGGTGGTCTTCATGTAAACACAGGCATCCTTCACCACAAGGTCCTGGCTGACCACGATTTCGATCCCCATCGAACGCGCGAGGAACGAGTGCTCGAAGTAGGCGGAGTTGTAGATGCCCGGCGTGAGCACGACCACGGTCGGATCGGGATTTCCCTGCGGTGCCACATAACGCAGCACCTCGAGAAGTTCCTGCGGGTAGCGGTCCACCGGCCTCACCGCATGCCGGCTGAAAAGGTTCGGAAAAACCCGCTTCATGGCCTGCCGGTTTTCGAGCAGATAGGAAACCCCCGACGGGCAGCGGCCGTTGTCCTCAAGAACCATGTAAGTCCCGTCGCCGCCTCTAATTAGATCCGATCCGCAGATGTGGATGTAAATATCGTGCGGCACATCGAGCCCAACCAGCTCGGGCCGGTAATGCTTGGCCGTGCGAATGATCTCCAGCGGGATGACACCCTCCTTCACGATCCGCTGGCCGTGGTAGATATCGTGCAAAAAAAGGTTCAGCGCCCGCAACCTCTGCTCGAGCCCGCGCTCCAGCAGTCGCCATTCGTCGGCGGGAATGATGCGCGGCACGAGATCGAAAGGCATGATGCGCTCCGTGCCCTCGTCACCGCTGTAAACCGTGAAAGTGATGCCTTGGTTCAGATAGGTTTTTTCCGCAAGCCCGCGCTTGGACTCGAATGCGGCCGGGTCCATTTCGGAAAAACGCTCCAAAATTTTTGAATAATAGGGGCGCACGGATCCATCCGCCTCGAACATTTCATCAAAAAATCCCCCTGTTTCGTATTGTCCGAAAAAGCCCTTCATCCTTGTCAAAGCATTATTGATCAGCCGTGCGGTGGGAAGCGAAAAATCAGCGCCCCGGGGGAAGGAGCGGATCTTGGTTATACGGCGACTGGACGCTTGAGAATTTCGGATAAACGAAACGCGAAACCGTCGAATTAGCACGGGTCACACCGCGCACTTTGGTGAGGCCCTTGTCCCGCAGAAAAATCAGAGAAGCAGCCAGCAATCCGCTGCCGACACCGCGATTCCGGTATTCATGAAGAATCATGGGGCCGCTGAGCAAATGGTTCCCCGCATCGGGATTCGCATCCAAAAGCGAGGCGCCAACGACCCGTTGACCATGGAGCGCGACGATGCACGAGGGATCCGGCCGGTCAAAGCCCTCTTCCACATAACGCTCCATGCCCTCTTCCAGCCTGCGGTTAATGTCGCCCCAGGTTGTATCCATCGCGAAGGCCGTGAGAAGAACCTTCAGGACAGTCTCCTCCTCTCCCTTCTGAGCCGATCGCAAAAGAAGGGGCGACACAGTGGGAACGGGCAATTCCAAGGAGGCAAGCTCCCATTCAAAACAAATCCAGGAAATCATTTCAGAATATCATCAAAGCAATACAGGGCGGAGCGTTCAGGGATTCTGAACGAACCATTGCGTCCATACTACACACCGTCGCGACGCAAAGCAAACCTACACCTCAACCGCTCACGCCTGACAAAAAGGAGTGTGCGCCTTGCAAAAAACGGACCCGAAGTCAATCGAAAAACCATGTCAACAATTTTGAATAGCCTAGCATTCGACGATGGGTTGCATGAGTTTTTCTGCTGAGGGAAGGATCTCTGAAAACTGGCGAACCTGCACTCGATCCTCCAACACTGGCAGTATGAAATTTTTCTACGATCCCGGATTTGCTGCGCCGATTGGCATCCACATCATGCCGATGCGGAAATTTGCCCTCCTGGCGGGCGAGGTGCGTGCCTGGTTGCCGCATGTCATTGTGGAAAGGCCTGCCCCGCTAACACGGGAGGATTTGTTGAGGGTCCACACGGCAGAGTATGTCGATGCGGTGAAAAGCGGCGAGCCACGCGAACTGGCGGAGTCGCAGAAATTCCCTTGGAGTTCCGCGCTCTATGCCAGCGTGTGCCTGTCAGGCGGAGGCGTGTTGGCGGCGGCGCGGACCGCGCTGGAGAGCGGCGCATCGGCGGCCTTGGCAAGTGGATTCCACCACGCATGCGCCGAGCACGGCGAGGGCTTCTGCACCTTCAACGGTCTGGTCGTGGCGCTGGAAACTTTGCGCACGGAGGGCAAAATCCGCACAGCAGCCATACTCGACATGGATCTTCACTACGGAAACGGCACGGCCACTCTCGCGGCCTCGCGCCCGTGGCTGCGTGCCCTCTCCATATACGGCAACGATTACTGGAAAAACCAAGCCTACCGGGATGTCACGAAATACCATCACACGGACGGCCCGAATCATCGGTCCGCTCCCTTGATTCCATCGGGCGGTGGCGACCGTGAAGTCCTGCGCGGAGCGATGGAGCGGCATCTGCCCTGGCTTGTCGAAAACGGAGAACCGGACCTCCTCCTCTACCAGGCCGGTGCCGACCCGCTGCGCGACGATCCCTACTCCCCGCTCGAACTCACTCACGAGGACTTGAAAATGCGCGACCGCATGGTTTTTGAATTCGCCAAATCCAAAAAAATCCCAATCGCCTGGGTGCTTGCCGGAGGATACTGCCCCGAAATCGAAAAAGTCGTCCAAGCCCACCTCAACACCGCACAAGCTTGCTGGGCAATTTTCGGTGAGAAAACCCTCCCCAAGCCCTGAGTCGAAAACCACCCAGAATAAACCTCATACAAATCAGGCTTCCTACCCCCACCGGCAAAATCCCCAACCTCCCCCCCAGCTTGAACAATTTTTTTGAACGATCGTCCAAATTTTTGGTCGTCGTCGGGTGGAATCAGGTTGATCTTTCGTGGTTTAGTTTAAGGAGGACCTGAAGGGGCAGTTCCAAGATTTCGTCGAAGCACTTGGGTGCCTCTACCTGGAACCAAGGCGAACTATTGATTACAGTTTTTTTGGACGATCGTTCAAAATTTTTGCACTTTTTAAAAATCTCATGTGGATGGTTTTGTAGGAAAATATCAAATTTTTTTGACCCTCATTATGACTCGCGTTGACAAAATTTTTGGACGATCGTTCAAAAAAATTGTCCTTGGCAAAAAACTTGATTTAGGCTCGTGGGGATGAATTCAATCGTTGCGAAAATTCTGAGAGTTCGACTTTGAGGGGCAGTTGTTGGGCTGTTGGTTTGAGGGCGATTTGATGTTCGGGGTTTTTCGCGCCCGGTTGGGACTTTTAAGTGCTGCCTTTGTGTTTAGCGGAAGATGATTTTTCCCCACTCCGGGATGCGGTGGAAATTTACGGCTTGGTGGGGGGAGGTGGATGAGAGGATAGGGGGAGTTCCATCGCGGGAGGCGTCGTAGCGGCTGAAGGAGAAGCGCCAGGATTCGCCGGGGCAAATGTGCTCGCGTCCGCTCACGAGATTTGCGGGGACCTCGGCGTAGACGATCCATCGTTGATTGGCGGCGTCGACTTTGACATGGCTGGAAAACACGCCGTCATCGAGCAGGGTGGCGGGTTTGCCGAGGGATTCGATGTGGAGTTGAAGGCGAAAATTCGGCGGGGTGACATGGAGTTCGACATAGTCGGAGCGGTCTTCGGCTTGCAGGAAAATCTCAAAGACATCTCCGAGTTCCCACATTTTTTGGTTCGGTCCTGTGGCGAGGGTGAAGATGTCACGGTCGGGGATTTCGGCCCTCACGACGAGGCGGGAGGGTGTCCAACCGATGCGGATTTCGGCTGGGAGGAAGCCGGGTTGCGGGGTTTCCAGCCAACCTTGCTGCATGCGAATGGGCGCGGACAGGCCGGCGGGAAGGACACCATTTGGCGGCAGGTCTTTTTCGGAAAGGGCTGGACAGAAAATGGTGGCGGGTGTGCTCACGGTGATTTTGCCGGTGAGCTTTTTAGGACGACCGTGTTCTCGCGATACATGTCTTTGTTCGAGGCTTGGAACTCGGCTTTGAGCTGGACTTTGATTTTGGAGACATCGACGAGGTCCCACTCCTCGAAGCGGATTTGCCCTCCCTCACCGCCATTGTGCTGGACGCCGACGAGCAAGTGGCATGCGTCGTCATGGACCTTGCCGGTGGTGGATTTTGGCTCGTAGTAGAAGGTGCGGAGGGAGCTGGACTTGGAGCCTCGGGCGAAGAGTTTCGGGTCGAGATAGACGACGGATTGGTCCTCGAGAACAAGGCGGAGGTCAGGGTAGCCGCTGCGCTGCTCCTCGCCGGCCGAGGTGCGTGGGATGCCGCAGGACCATCCGTGCTCTTTGTTGCACTCGGCCATGAGTTGATCCTCGATGAAACGGCTGGCTTCATTGATGCGGCCGACCGAGTGGATGGGGTGCGCGGGGTCGTTCATCCTCGCGAGGGTGCGGTCGAGCACGGTGGCGAGGCGGCGGAGCCAGGCGGCATCGGGCGAAACAGGCAGGATGTGTTTCCCGGTGGTGGCGGCGAGAACCTCACTGAAGGGGATGCCCTTCAAGTCGCGACCGTCTTGGAGCAGCCACTCGATGAGCACGGCGGAGTCGGCTTTTTCCTCCTCCGCAGGAGCGTGGGTGGCCAACGCGACAAGCCCGAAAATACAAAGGACAAGAGCCTGTCGCCGGAGTTTCATCTTTTTAAAAAGTCACATTCATCTGAGCGCCCAGCACGAGGGCGTTCGGAATGTTGCCTGTGCCGCCCGGATTGATGATCCACTGCACATTCGGCTGGATGTAGGCGAATTTGGTGACCTGAAAACGGTAGCCGGCCTCGAGGGCGATTTCGTAGGAAGGCGTGCCTGCGCCGGTCGCCGCCACGGTGCCGGCATAGTCGTCGCTGAAATTTCCATAAACGAAGCCGAGCATGGTGATGTCGTGGTCGCGGGTGGGGACGAGGCCTTTGTAAACGATGCCGGAGTTCACCTGGAACGGGAGCTTCGAGATGTTTTGCTGCGGAGAGAGGACGAATGCGGACCACAGTGTAAGGCCTTGATCGCTGACGGGCTCCTCCTGCCAGATCATCTGATCGGCATGCCAGTAGAAGCCGTAGGAATTCGATGCGGTCCCGGTCGAACCGAATTGTGCAAACTGCCAAGGCGAGTAGTAGGCGCCGAACCAATAGTGGCCGGGCAGGCCGCGCATTTCGGCATCCGGCGAAACGGGGCGCACGGTCTTGCCCTCGGCGAGGGATTTTCCGGAGGAGACGGATTTCCCATCGGGTGGCTTGGAAGCGGCGACGGTTTTTTTGAAGAACTCGGGAGTCCAGCCCACCTGGCCAATCATGAGAACGCCGTCGGAGTTATTCATGCTCCAGTTCAAACCTTGGTCGCGATAGAGATTGAGATTTGTGGCCTGATAAATGCCGCCCATGGCGAACCATTCGGGAGAAGGATCTACACGCATACGCGCTCCCCAGACCGAGCCGGGGTAGGTAGAGAAGGCGGTGTTGACAGGCAGGGACTGCGGGTTGCCGTCGATGCCGTTGTTCATGTAGAGCCAGTAAAGCGGCGAGGAGGCGAAGTCGTCACCCGTCGAAAACCGTCCGATCTTGATGCCGAGTTTGTCTTCGAGGAGGCGCTGCTCAAGGACGAGGGCGTAGAAAACGGCTGTTTGAGTGCCGTAGACTTGTTGGACAGTGAATTGGTTGCCGATGTTGCGTGCGGAGAGGTTGCTGCCATTTCGGTCGAGTCCACTAACCGTGAGCGTGAGGCCCTGCCATTTGATGAGTTTCTCGAAGTCGAGCTGCAGGCCGAAGCTGAAGTTGTCCGCATAGGCGAAGCTCTGACTCATGCCGCCAACAGGATTTCCGGCAATGTTGTTCGTATAACTGGCGGAAAGTTCAACTCCGCTGTCATCAAGCATGTTTCGAATACCCCACCAGTCGCCGGTGAGAGCGTTTCCGTCGAACCACTCGCGCGAGCCGATGAAATTCGAAGGATACGGATCATAATACGACCAAAAGCGCGAGTAGCCGAACATGGCATCCGGCGAGGTGTAGCCGACAGGAGTTCCGGGGATGTCACCCGATTCCTGGGCGGAGGTGAAGTGGATAGCGGCAAGAAGCAAGATGGGGAGGAGGAGCTTTTTCATGCTTCGCGAGGTGTGACAGACGGGCCATCGGGTTACAAATTGTTTTTTCGCGCGAGCACGGCCTCGATCGCCCGGCGGTGAGGGCTGGGCATGGGGGGGAGGTTTTTAAGGGAAAAAATCTGCCAGTGTGGGAGCGGTTCTGAAGGAACAAGGCGAAGTCGCACTTTGTAGCGGGTGATAGCGTAGCCGATCTCTGCGAGTGGCTCTTCGGCAGGTGCTCCGGGCGGCAGGAGCCAAAGGCCTTTCCATGTCGGACCCGGCGAGGGAATCAGGAAAATGCCATCCTTGCGCATGCTGACGGAACGCCAGTCATCAATTTCCGTGATGGTTTTTTTGCCGGGTTTCACAGGCAGGAGGGCGGGGTTGGTGGCCGTGCAAAAGGTTTTGACCGGGCAGGCAGCGCAATCCGGTTGTCCCCCGCGGCAAAGTGTGGCCCCAAGATC
>Ga0172372_10009092_pt1 | contig 12962 bp, 12 predicted proteins | sample LakKiv5m_2_FD_114544 | JGI IMG/M metagenome (GOLD analysis project Ga0172372, IMG submission 114544) | Freshwater microbial communities from Kabuno Bay, South-Kivu, Congo - kab_092012_9.5m | ecosystem: Environmental > Aquatic > Freshwater > Lake | place: Democratic Republic of the Congo...
TGCAGCGACCTCGCCACCGTTGAGAACGTAATCTCCGATCGAGAGCTGATGAACTCGAAACCGTTTATCTTTTCGATAGAACTCACCGACACGGGCATCGATTCCCTCATACCGTCCGCAGGCAAAGATGATCTCTTCTGACTTCGAAAGTCGCACTGCATCATTCTGCGAAAAGCGCCGCCCTGAAGGTGTGAGGATAACGAGATCAATAGCCTCAGACTCTGAAGTCTTTGCGACGCTATCGATCGCATCTCCCCATACATCTGGCTTCATCACCATGCCAGCGCCACCACCGTATGGGGTGTCGTCGACGCTTCTATGCGCGCCAGTTGCGAAGTCGCGCAAATTGATGATCTGAGTGGAGATGATCCCCTCTTCCTGCGCCTTGCCTATCAATGAGAGCGAAAGCGGGGAAAAGTACTCAGGAAAGATCGTGATCGCAGTGAGTTTCATCTAGTCGACTAAGCCTTCCGGGACATTGACGACGATGCGACCTCGCTCAAGATCGATCTCCTCGATGAATTGTTGGACCATGGGAATCAGCCGTTCGCCTTTGACCGTCTCTACCTTGAGTAGATCCTGGCCAGGAAGATTCTCAACCTCGATTACCAGACCGATCTCGTGGCCACTCGTACTTTCAACCTTGAGACCCTTCAATTGCTCGACGTGATAACTCTCCTCGTCCGATTCCACTTTATCGACATCAACCTCAGCGTAGAGCCTTGAATTGCGAAGTCGCTCCGCTTCACTGCGATCAGAAACCTGGGCGAAGGTCAGCATCCATATTCCTTGATGAACTCGCGCTCGTGAGATTTCGAGACTCTTGTGAGGCGCCGAATCGCACTCCAGCGTCACGCCTTCGAGGAAGCGTTCTTGAGGGCGATCCGTCAGTGTTTCGACGGTGACTTCACCTTTGATCCCATGCGGGCGACCGATTCGTGCGACGGCAAGTCTCATCGATCACCTCTGCGAGATCTTAAAGAGGGTTCCCAAGAGGAGTGGATCCTCGTGGGCTCTACCGCTCCTCGTCAGTGTCAATCAGGTCGACTCGAACGGATCGACCTGCAAGTGCGCTGACAACTGTGCGAAGAGCACGAGCAGTCCGACCATTGCGACCGATCACCTTGCCAAGGTCATCTGGATTGACCCGAACTTCGAAGGTGCTTCCGCGTCGTCCGTTGCGCTCACTGACATTGACATCATCAGGATTGTCGACGATGCCTTTGACCAGATGTTCTAATGTTTCATCGATCAACATCAGCAATTACTCCGCTTGTGGCTCGGAGGATTCAGCTACAACCTCGACAGGAGTCTCGGCTGGCGCCTCTGCTGGAGTCTCAGCAACTACTTCAGCAACGGCCTCAGCGGCAACTTCAACTGGTGCCTCAGCTGGCGTCTCAGCTGGCGTCTCAGCTGGCGCACTCTTCGCTGCCAACTTCTCCTGAGCACGCTTCTTCATCGTGGTCGCACCATCAGCAGGCTCGTTCGCTGCAGCTTTCACTGCTGCTTCGTACGCCACGCGCTTATCTGCGCGAGCTGGAGCTACTCGGAGCGAACCTTCGCTACCTGGAAGGCCATGGAACTTCTGCCAATCACCGGTGACCTTGAAGAGAGCTGTGACGGCCTCGGATGCTTGCGCGCCGACGCCCAACCAATATTGCGCTCTCTCTGAGTTGACCTGAATCAATGATGGCTCGACTGCTGGACTGTAACGACCAATCTCTTCGATCGCCTTGCTGTCACGCGCCGACCGTGAGTTCGAAACAACGATGCGGTAGTGAGGGGTGCGGATCTTGCCCAGACGCATCAAACGAATCTTTACTGCCACTCTTTTTTCTCCTTCGTATAGGAATCAACCATCGTCGACGAGGACTCGATATGAGCGCGTGGGACCGCTACTCGAATTCACTGATCATGACGATGAAGTCGTATCCGGCCGAGAGGTAGAGGGGCTCCCGAACAGGCTCCGTATTATGCCAATCGATCAAGAACGCCCCAAATCGAGCGCTATCCCCGATCCTCTAGGGCTCGCTTCGCTGGGTTACCGGAACGGCTCTTCTTCTTGGCTGGTTGGATCTTTGGTTTGGTCGAGCCCGGTATGACGGGAAGTCCGGGCACCTGTGGCGTCGAGCCCGATCTCATCTGTTTCATCACCTTCTGAGCAGCAGTGAATCGATCGACCAGATCATTGACCTCTTTGACGCTTCGCCCACTTCCCTTCGCGATGCGGGCTCGCCGAGAACCATTGAGGATCTTCACATCCTCTCGCTCCTTCGGCGTCATCGAATCGATGATCGATTGAGTCCTGACTAGCTCACTGTCATCGAGACTCTCGAGTTGTTTCTGCATGGCGCCGGTCTGTGCGCCGGGAAGCATGCCAAGCAACTTACTTATCGAGCCCATCTTCCGCATCGCCTTCAACTGCTCCAAGAAATCAGCGAGGGTGAAGTCATCTCCTGACGAGAACTTATCCTCAAGTCGTTTCGCAGTCTCCGAATCGAATGCACGTTTGGCAGATTCAGCAAGAGTTGCGATATCTCCAGATCCGACGATTCGAGATGCCATGCGATCGGGATAGAAGAGATCGAAGTCCCCCACTTTCTCGCCCGTGGCGGCATAGCGGATCGGTCGGCCGGTCACCTTTGCGACAGAGAGCGCTGCGCCACCACGAGCATCACCATCAAGTTTGGTCAGCGCTATCGCGGTGATTCCGACGCCATCTTTGAAAGAACGTGCGGTGCGCGCTGCATCCTGCCCCGTCATGGCATCGATGACGAAGAGGATCTCGTTGGGAGAAGTGGCATCCCTTATGGCGGCTGCCTGCGCCATCATCTCTGCATCGACGCCGAGTCGACCTGCGGTATCGATGATCACCATGTTATGAAGTTTCGCATTTGCAAAACCAAGCGCTTGCTTGGCAACTGCTACCGGATCTCCGATGCCATTACCTGGTTCAGGTGCGAATACGGGGATCCCTGCTTGATCTCCAACCACTTGCAATTGATTGACCGCATTAGGGCGTTGGAGATCGCACGCAACGAGTAGCGGGGTATTTCCTGAACTCTTGAAGTAACGCGCCAGCTTTCCAGCGAAACTCGTCTTACCAGCACCTTGAAGCCCGGCAAGGAGGATGACGGTCGGTCCTCGTTTGGCGAATGTGAATCTACTGCCATCCCCGGAGAGAGTTGCGATCAACTCCTCATTGATGACCTCTTGCACTCGCTGTGCAGGATTGGTGCTCGTGGCGATTTCCTCAAGGAGCGCCTTGGCTCTCTCCGCCACTCGAAGCGTGAACTCTCGTGCCACCTCGACTGCGACATCAGCAGAGATAAGCGCATCTTCAATCTCATTCGCGATCTCATCGATATCGGAGGAGGTAAGTCTTCCTTTGCTCCGTAATGATTTGAGAGCAGAGGAGAATCTCTCTGTGAGCGCTTCGAACACGGCTGCACCCTATCGAAGCGCTCACAAAAGTGAGATCAGATCGCTGATGCTCCTGTCTCGCCAGTTCGTACTCGAACCACACTCTCCACGGACGTGACCCAGACTTTGCCGTCGCCGACGCTTCCGGTCGAGGCCGCCTTCGCGATGGTATCGACCGTTGCGGCAACGTCCTTGTCATCGACGAGAACTTCGATTCTGATCTTTGCCAAGAGGTCGACTGTGTAGGAGGTACCGCGATAGACCTCGGTATGGCCGCGTTGTCTACCGAAACCGCTGACATCGGAAACGGTCATTCCCGCAACTCCATGCTCAGTGAGAGCATGCTTCACATCTTCCAACTTGGCAGGCTTGATGATTGCAGTGATCAGTTTCATGATGCATAACCTCCTCGTGTCGCGCCTTGCGATCCGATTTCATAACTCGACTCTGCGTGGACGACAAGATCAATACCGGCGACCTCGGCATCCTCGTCGATCCTGAACCCAATCGTCTTATCGATTGCCAGCGCGATGAGGTAGGTCACGATAAAGCTGTAGATCAATACCGCACCGCTTGCGATGATCTGTTTGACCAGAAGCGCTGTGCCACCTCCATAGAGAAGGCCATCGACTGCTGCTGGGGCAGAGGATGTCGCAAAGATTCCAATGAAGATCGAGCCGATCAACCCTGCGACCAGATGAAGTCCGACCACATCGAGCGAATCGTCATATCCGATCTTGAATTTGAGGCTCACTGCGATCGCGCATGCAGCCGAGGCGATCGCACCGATCGCCATAGCGCCGAGTGGATCGACTGATGAACATGCCGGAGTGATCGCTACCAGCCCTGCGATGATGCCAGAGGCAGCGCCCAAACTCGTGGCATGGCCATTGCGAACTCTCTCGACCAAGAGCCAGGAGAGCATCGCAGCTCCAGTGGCAACCACGGTGTTGAGGAAGACGACACCTGCAGTCGTATTTGCAGCCACCGCTGATCCTGCATTGAATCCGAACCAACCGAACCAGAGCAAGGCGGCTCCGAGCATGACGAGCGTGAGGTTATGTGGCTTGAATGGTTCGCGACCAAAACCAACTCTCTTCCCAAGTACCAGAGCAAGTGCTAGCGCTGCGATTCCTGCATTGATGTGAACCGCGGTACCACCAGCGAAGTCGATCGCAGCAAGATCGTTCGCGATCCATCCACCGGGATCGACGACATTACCTGCCTCGTCCTTGCCATCGAAGTCAAAGACCCAGTGCGCCACTGGGAAGTAGACCAAGGTCACCCAGACGATGACGAAGAGAATCCATGATCCGAACTTCGCGCGATCGGCAATCGCACCGGAGATGAGTGCGACTGTGATAATCGCGAACATCATCTGGAAGACCGCGAAGACAGCGGTTGGGATGGTGCCGAAGAGTGAATCAGCGGCGATGATGTTGGTGAGGCCGAGTGATTCTGTCGGGTCACCGACCCGCCCCCCACCGAGATCCTTTCCGAAGGTCATTGAGTATCCGTACAACGTCCAGACCACAGCGACCAGCCCCATCGAAACGAAGGACATCATCATCATGTTGAGAACTCCTTTGGCTCTCACCATTCCGCCGTAGAACATGGCAAGTCCCGGAGTCATCAGAAGTACGAGCGCAGTGCTGATCAGCATCCACGCGGTATCGCCAGTATCCATTCTTTCTCTCTTCTCTACTCTCCTGATCGATAGTTCAGATCGATCCCTTGATTGCGAGAGCATTGGCGACTCTGCCCTCACGCCCTCGGTCTCTTCGACCAAGAGCCGTGAGTTCGCTCCCTCAGATAGTGGAGAAGGGTGTTGAGACAGCGTTACAAGAACCTGCAACCGGGGTTTCGATCGTGTGAAGAAACCAGAGCCTCTGTTACCGCCGTGTTACATCAAAAGAGGCCGGATACGAAGCTCTCGGGCTCAAAGGGCTGTAGATCATCCATTGCCTCACCAGTTCCAATGAACTTGATCGGTATCTGAAGCTCCCGCTCGACAGCGAGTATTGATCCACCTTTAGCGCTGCCATCCATCTTGGTGAGGATGATCCCGGTGATCGGCACCGCCGCCATGAACTCCTTGACTTGGACGATGGCATTTTGTCCGGTGGTGGCATCGAGGACTAAGAGGATCTCCTCGACCGGCGAGACCTTCTCGATAACGCGCTTTACTTTAGAGAGTTCTGACATGAGATTGCTCTCCGTATGCAATCTACCCGCTGTGTCGATGAGATGAATGTCGTACTTCTCGTCCATTGCTCGCCTAGCGCCATCGAAAGCAACCGCAGCAGGATCAGCGCGCTCGCCACCCTTATGGAAGTCAACTTCGACTCGCTTCGACCATGTTTCGAGTTGATCGACGGCCGCAGCACGGAAGGTGTCCGCGGCCGTCAGTAAGACTTTCTTGCCGTTTCGACGGAAGAGATGAGCGAGTTTCGCAACTGTCGTGGTCTTTCCAGTTCCATTGACTCCGACAACGAGAATCGTTGTCAACCGCTCGTTTGTCGTGATCTGGCGTGAATTCGAACTCATTCCCGAGAGAAGGACGGTTGAGATTCGCTCCCCTAGATCACCACGCCCCTTACGAGCAGCCTCCATCACTTCTCGAGTGAGGGTGGGGCCGAGATCTGCGGTCAAAAGTTCGCTTTCGAAGTCAGCGAGTAACTCGGTCGAAGCACCTTGGGTCAGTGATGAGAATTTCGAGACGAGCTTGGAGAAGAGCCCCATTAGGAGGAGACGGCCTCGCGCAGCCGTTGCGAGATCACTTCAGAGACACCATCTCCTCGCATCGTCACGCCATAGAGCGCATCTGCGATCTCCATAGTGCGCTTCTGGTGTGTGATCACGATTAACTGTGAACTTGAACGTAATTCCTCCAAGATTCCAAGGAGGCGACCAAGGTTGATGTCATCGAGCGCCGCTTCGACCTCATCCATGACATAGAAGGGGCTCGGACGCGCTTTGAAGATCGCAATCAAGAGCGCGACTGCGGTAAGTGATCTCTCGCCACCGGAGAGAAGTGAGAGTCGCTTGATGCGCTTTCCAGGCGGTCTCGCTTCCACATCGATTCCCGTAGTCAACATGTCATCGGGGTTGGTGAGGATGAGACGACCTTCGCCACCAGGGAAGAGTCGTGCGAATATCCCCTCGAACTCCTTCGCAGTGTCCTGATATGCAGTCCTGAAGATTTCCAAGACCTTGTCATCGACTTCTTTGATGATGTCCATCAAGTCCTTGCGAGACTTCTTCAAATCTTCCATCTGATCTGCGAGGTACTTGAGGCGCTCCTCGAGAGCGGAGTACTCCTCGAGCGCAAGTGGGTTGATCCGACCCAAGAGCGCTAGCGATCTCTCTGCCTGTGCGAGGCGTCGCTGCTGCGCCTCTCGTTTGAATGGCATCGGCTCACCTGCGATGACTTCACCTAGTTCATTCTCCGAGAAAGTGGAGACCGGATTCTCCGGTCCGTACTCGGCGACCAAGATTTCTCGTTCGATTCCGAACTCTTCGAGAGCCTTCGCCTCCAGCTGTTCGATTCGAAGACGTTGTTCGGCCCGCGCCATCTCATCCTGATGGACACTTGAGGTCAACTCTTCGAGATCACTGCCGAGCTCTCTGATTTTGGCGCGAAGAGCAAGAGTCTCGCCCTCGCGATCTGAGCGCGAGATCTCCAGGCGTTCACGTTCTGCAGCAGCGCGCGAGATAGAAACCTCGATCTGAATCAAAGCCTCGTAGGCAGTCTCTGCGATCTCCTGGGCAACAAGAGCACCCCTGCCGCGCGCCTCTCGCCTTGCAATCTGACGTGATGCGCTTTCACGTTCGCGCTGCGCGCTCTCACGAAGTTCTGTGATTCGTTGTGCCAACGCGGTCGCGCGCTCTTCCGCAGTACGCAGAGCGAGACGTGCATCGACTTCCAAACCCCTTACTCGTGCTAACTCAGCGCGAAGACCTTCAAGAGCCGAGGAATCAGGCTCCTCGGTGACCACGTGGTCACTGCTCATCTCCGTCTGAGCGCGAGCTAAGTCATCGCCTAAAGATTTCAGAGATGCTTCGAGGGAAGCGGACTGGACTTCAAGGCGACTCTTCTCATCTCGCGCACTGGCGATACTTTGACCGATCGCAGCCATCTCCTCAGCGATCGCAGCCATCTTGGAATCTGATTCATTGAGTCGCGCTAGTGCTGCTTCATGGAGGGCACGGACCTTGGCAACTTCATCATCATGACCACTTGATTCGAATCTGAGTCGATCTCGATCGTGCGTGAGGTGCTCGACCAATTCACTCGTAGTCTCAATCAGGTGGTTGATCTGCACCAATGAGTTGCCACTTCCACCGCGAGCAAGAGTGCGCGAGAGCAACTCGCCCTTCTCTGTCACTGCGATGAGATCTGGATGATCCGTGATGATCCGCTTGGCTTCATCTAATGAGTCTGCAACGACTACTCCGCCAAGGAACTTGGGAAGGAGTCCTTCAAGGGTCTTCGACTTGGCTTTAGAGAGAAGCGACGTGAGCGAGGTGGGAACTCCTTCAATCGCCTCAGATGTCCCACCAAGAATGATGACATCCGCTCGCCCCTTCTCTTCTCTACCTAAGAAAGTGAGGGCGTCGATGGCACCAGAGAGATCTTCGACCACGATCGCATCCGCGAGAGTGCCGAGTACATTCGCCACCGCGATCTCCCAACCCCGTTCAATCTCGATCAACGAAGCCAAAGTCCCCTTGATCCTAAATCCTTCAGGTTTTGCCAGGATCGCTCCTGCTCCATCGCGATGGATTGCTGCCTGTTGCAAGGCGTCTCGTTTTGAGATCGCTGAGGAAAGGTCTCGCTCCAATTCGACGAGTTTCTTGGCAGTCGCACTCTGGCGAGCAAGCGCATCGTCTAGTTCTCGCTTCGTCTTCTCGTACTCGGAGTCAAGATCTGTCTCGCCAGCACCAAGGCCACTGAGCGCACTCTCTTTTGTCGCATACTCCAATGACGACTTCTCGATGCGCGACTCGACCTCAGTCATGGTCGCAACAAGTCGGCCACGCTCCTCTTCTGCCTGCGCGATCTTCGACTCAATCGCTCGCAGATGTCCCTCACGTCGTGCGCTTCCCTCTCGTGCATCTGCGAGAGCGCGTAGCACCGCTGCGATCCGCTTCTCTTCCGCCGCAAAGGCTGATTCTGCTTCTCTTACAGAAGAGGCGATTGAAGCCAACTCACCATCTGCGGCAGCAACCTGTGCTCGCAGAGTCTGCTCCTCTTGGCTCAGAGTCTCTGCCTCTGCTTCAAGCGCCCCGGGATCGCGACCACTGATCTTCGCTTCCTCGAGTTCTTCGGCCAGAAGTTTGGCGCGCTCAGAGGCGAGAGTCTGCGTTGCACGCAACTTCTCACGCTCTCCGGTCAGTCGGTAATAGTTATCTTGCGCCACACTGAGAAGTGGACCTTCTGTCGCTGCGAGTGAATCAAGTTCGACTTCCCGTTCCCGAAGTCGCGTCAACTCTCGTTCCACTTCAGTTCGTCTCGCTCGAAGTGAGGTCTCATCCGCGGCCTCGGCTTCAAGCGCTTTGAGGAGGGCGGTGACATCATCGGCAAGGAGCCGCAACTTCGCATCCCTAAGTTCAGCCTGGATCGCACTTGCCTTCTTTGCTACCTCTGCCTGTCTTCCAAGTGGCTTGAGTTGTCGCCTCAACTCCGAGGTCAGATCCTGGATCCTCGCCATATTGCCTTGCATGGAGTCGAGTTTGCGAAGAGCCTTCTCTTTGCGCTTCCTATGTTTGAGGACGCCTGCCGCCTCTTCGATAAATGCTCGACGCTCCTCGGGATTTGCCATCAGGACCGCATCGAGTTGCCCCTGACCGACGATGACATGCATCTCGCGACCGATACCGCTATCGCTGAGGAGTTCTTGGACATCAAGAAGTCGTGCTGTCTCACCATTGATCTGATATTCACTCTGACCGTTGCGGAAGAGGATGCGTGAGATCGTCACTTCACGGAATTCGAGGTCGAGAGCGCCGTCCGAGTTATCGATGGTTAGTGATACCTCAGCGCGACCGAGTGGCGCCTTCCCGCTTGTTCCCGCGAAGATGACATCTTCCATCTTCCCGCCGCGTAAAGATTTGGCACCCTGCTCACCCATGACCCACGCAAGTGCATCAACGACATTGCTCTTGCCTGACCCGTTGGGACCTACGACGCAGGTGATCCCTCGTTCAAGTTGGAGGGTCGTCGGATTGGCGAAGGACTTGAACCCTTTGAGCGTTATGCTCTTGAGATACACGCGTAAAACCTACCGGAGTGAGTCTGCAAAGCCCGGTAACAGAGGAATCAACCTCAGGAACCGTAAAGTAGAAGTTGAGGCTTTAGCGAGATCGCTGGCATCGCGGACAAAAGTGCGATGAGCGATTGGTGAAAGTGATGCGCCTTATCAAAGTCCCACATCGACGACATCGTTCATCTTCACGACCATATACCGCAAGCCGCGTTGCAAAGTAACCACTCTCTCCGTTCACATTGACATAGAGATGATCAAATGAAGTGCCGCCCACTTCGAGCGCCCGTTTCATCACAGAGCGGATCGAAGAGAGCAAGAGTCGAAGTTCTTTTTCACCCAGTGACGAAGCTCTCCGTTCCGGATGGATCTTCGCGCGCCATAACGCCTCATCGGCATAGATATTTCCCACGCCGCTCAAGATGGATTGATCCAAGATCGCACGTTTGATCTCGCTCTTCGATCTAGTAAGGCGCGCGATGACGGCGCCAGAATCGAAATCATCCTCGAAGGGGTCCGCTGCAATGTGGCCGATCGTTTCGGGCAGCGACGTTTCTGCATCGATACGATCAACGCGCATCCAGCCAAAGGTCCGTTGATCAAGAAAATCAAGGCGAAACTTCTCTCGCCCCTTGCGAAGCGTGGTGCTGACGCGAACATGAGGATGAAGTTCCTCGCTCAACCCACTCTTTCCCGCAAAGACTCGGAATTGTCCGCTCATGCCGAGGTGTGCAACGAGAGCGTGTTCATCCCGCTCAAAGGTGAGCCAAAGGAACTTTCCTCGTCGCCTCACGCTCTGGCAGCGAAGACCTTTGAGAAGGTGGAGCGGAGCAATCGAATCCTTCGCTACTGCTCGCGGGTGAAGGCTTTCGATCGAGAGAATCTTTGCGCCGGGAATGTGTTGCTCGAGACCTCGGCGTACGCTCTCTACTTCAGGTAACTCTGGCATCTTCTTCGAACCTCGAGACGTTCGCCCGCGACTTTAGTGTGAAGGACTCTCGCCAGATGAGTCTTTGCTTTCAATGAGCATCTCGTAAGCAAGGCGCGCGGCTTCTTGCTCGGCCTCTCGCTTACTTCGTCCACGACCGACTGAGACCCTGGACCCAGAGACGATCGCAGTGGCTTGGAACTCCTTGGCGTGATCGGGACCAGACTCTGCGATCTCATATTCAGGGACACCTAGACCTCGTGCAGCCAGCAATTCCTGTAGCGCAGTCTTCCCATCAAGCATCACACCTCGAGAGAGCGACTCATCGATCGCACTCGACATCATCGAGACGATCGCTCGCTTCGCGCCATCAAGTCCATGCTCGACATAGATCGCGCCAAAGAGCGCTTCGAGAGCATCTGCAAGGATCGAACTCTTATCTCTGCCTCCGGTCACTTCTTCGCCCTTACCGAGTCGAAGGCTTTCGCCGAGACGCAACTTCCGCGCCACATCGGCGAGCGCCCGAGTACTGACCACACCGGACCTAAGCGGTGAGAGTCGACTTTCATCAAGATCTGGAAATCTTTGATAGAGCTCTTCGGTGATGACGAGACCGATCACGCTATCGCCGAGGAACTCCAACCGTTCATTGGTCGGCAGGCCCCCTGATTCATATGCGAAAGAGCGATGGGTCAGAGCAAGCGTGATCAACTCATCTGAGATTGGAAGTGAGAGCTCGGAGAGAGCCTGATGGAGACCACCAGAAGGAGAATTCTTAGTTTCAGTCATGATCTCTTGGGCCTCATCGAAGATGGCCTCCTCGCTTCACGACCTGCGGGATTCCCATCAGGCGCAAAGGGTGTGCGAACTAGACGTCGAGTACCTGACGACGGTTGTAGGTGCCACAGGTAGGACAGGCAGCATGCTGCAACTTCGGCTGCTGGCATCGACCACAGATTGCAGTCGCGGCAGGGGTTGCCTTCCACTGGGAACGACGAGCGCGCGTCCTAGCCCTGGAGAGTTTTCGCTTGGGTACTGGCACGGGCGGGAGTATTCCATCTGGCCCCGGGAAAGACAAAACGAGCCGTTTACTGCTCTTTCAACCTCTCGGTCAGACCCTCGAGCGCCTTCCACCGTGGATCGCGTTCCTCGTGGGCGTGATCGCTATCGAGTTCTCGCCATGGCAGGCCACAGATAGAACAGAGTCCCAAGCACTCTTCATCGCAGAGCGGATTGACCGGGAGCGCGAGAATCACCGCATCTCTTACTGGAATCGCAAGGTCCACCGTCTCTTCGACGACCATCAAGATCTCATCAGTCTCGACATCATCTTCGCTCAAGGCGGCTGCCTTGCTCTCATATTCATAGAGCTCGTCGAAACCTTGATCGATCGCCAACTCGACCGGTGCAAGACATCGAGCGCACTCTCCTACTGCCTTCGATTGCACGCGGCCACGGACCAAGATCCCTTCATCGACAGAGGTCGCAATCAATGTCACATCGATCTCTTCCTTGGCGGGGATAGCGATCATGTCGAGACCAAAGGGTCGATCAAGGGTGCGAGTCAATCGATAGTCTCGATATTCACCAGAACGACGTGGAAGTTCGTGGATAGAGAGAGTGAATTCCTTCGACGGTGAAGAAGAACTTGCGGCGCTCATGAAGTTTGGGACCTTAGTCGGCGAGTTCTGAGAGCGCATCCTTGTCGCTACCGCCAGCAAGTCGCTCACGACCTCGATTGATCGCATCCAGTGTCTTATTGAGGATGACCTCGAGGGTCGCCAATCGCGAGTCGATATATGCATCGACCTCTGCTCGCTCTCCATCTGCTTGAGTACGGGCATCGTCGAGGATCCGGCTCGACTCCTCACGTGCGCTCTGCACGATCGCAGTCTGTTCCACCATCCTCGCGACTTCCTCACGAGCATGGGCGATGAGTTGTTCTGCTGACGTTCGTCCCTCATCAACGATCCGATCACGAGCGGCCAATAACTCCTGAGCTGCGAAGAGATCCGAGGGTAAAACTGACTTGATCTCATTGAGCAGGTCCAAGAGTTCTCCCCGGTGGACCACGCAGGAGCCAGAGAGCGGCACCGAGCGTGCCTCGGAGACCATGGTGAGAGCGCTCTCGATCTTCTCTAGCGAATCCATCTCACTCCCTCTCTCTCAATCCCTCTGGGTCTCTTGAAACTCTATCCATTCTTGGAATGGCAGCTCTGAAGGGCAAAGACTACTTGCCGAATCTTGATTGAAGCGCGAGATGAACATGGGGTGGTACCCAGGAGCTGACATCGCCCCCGTACTTCGAGATCTCCTTGACCAAGGATGAGGAGAGGAAGGAGTAA
>Ga0172372_10009093_pt1 | contig 12962 bp, 27 predicted proteins | sample LakKiv5m_2_FD_114544 | JGI IMG/M metagenome (GOLD analysis project Ga0172372, IMG submission 114544) | Freshwater microbial communities from Kabuno Bay, South-Kivu, Congo - kab_092012_9.5m | ecosystem: Environmental > Aquatic > Freshwater > Lake | place: Democratic Republic of the Congo...
AGAGTGATTGGGCTGCCTTCACAGGCATGCTCTTTGACTACCGTGAAAGCATCCGGGGTCGTGGGGTGTTTGAAGCCGAAGGCGCAATCAAGGGAGTGATTATTCTACTAAACCTGCTCTTTGTAGGGTTCTTGGAAAAAGGAAAGGCATGAAATTCCCTCCCCTTGTGAAGTACCGATATTGGATCTGCCGAGAAAAATTGTTCGTGTTTTTCACACGAAAACACCCTACGTCGATAGCCTTGAGCCTGTTGCGATGCTGGTTTCAAGGCTACCGTGCTTTGTATGACCAGGGATATTTTGAAGGTGGGTCATTGGATATGACCTGGAACAAAAATATTGGTCTGAAGCTGGACTTGAAAAAGGCTATTGATGGTGGTTTGAAAGTATGTGACGAGCAAATTGCTCTCTATGAGAGTGACCCATCGAACTATGATATTAGAGCCAACCCAATACGGGAGTGGACTTATACGGTGTTCTGGCTCTTTGATCGACATGAAAGTGAGCGTGTCACCATTCATCCTATGCAGGACTATGAGCAGATCATGAATCTTGCTGGACACGAGTTTGATCGGCAAGAGCTGAGATTCTGCCACAATCTGAATGTCATTCTTTATTACAACTTTTGTTTAGAGAATGATTTGTCATGGTAGGGCGGCTTGACAAGAATGAGCCTGACAAAGCGGGGAGAGGGGTTAAGATAGAAGAGTCAAAAGGAGACAACATCATGGCTACTCAATATCCTCGTACTGCCCTTTCCATTCGCTACGCGCTCAATGAGAGCGGATACAAGAAAACCCAGTTTTCTCAGTCCCCCCGTGAAGGGTACATGGCTGAGGTTTGTCAGTTGATTGATCTGCTTGAAGGTGGCCTTACGGCATGCCTTCATGGGGTTACCAGTGATTCCGGTGCGCCACTGGCTGCAGTGAAAGTGATTCACCGCAGTATGCAAGACATTTTGATCGAGAAGTATCAGGCTCTTGGTTTCGTTGTGGAGGTGAATCAATACAATATCTTGACGCTTGCCCTTCCACAGCCGGATCTGATGTGAATTCTATCAATGTCCCTCCCTTGCAAGAGGCGCTGCAATTACCTCTTATGCCCTTGAAAATCCTATGGGAAACAAGGCATTGGGATTTTGCATTGGAGGGATATGGAATGGCTGGGGATATTCCGGTATGGTTTGTCTGTGTTGAGCCATACCGGAAAATGGGAAAGAAGGCGGTAACGGATGACTGTTACCATTTCTGCGACTTCCGGTGTAGAATTCCATTTGAGGAGCTGACCGCTTGCTGTGATGATATTGAGACAGCGATCTATGTTCTTGCAGCCCTGACACCAGAACAGCAGAGTATTATTGACAGGTATGTGGCTTTATGGGAAGCCTACAAAGGGACGGCAGAATATCGGAAACTCTCAAAGGATATTCCGGTAGTAGAAATTGATTTCTCGCACGCGATAGGAAGGAATGACTATGTATTACTCAAACAGTTGGAGAAATTGGCTTCTCACCATAGAGCCGAATAACCATGAAGATGAAGGGTCCGATGAAGGGTCTGATGAACAGTCCCTTCTGTACAAGGATGGCAATTTGGTGCTTACGCATCCGGTAGCATTGCCGGGGGTTCACTACAGTTGCTTTATCGATCATCCGAATGGACCCACCTGTTTTATGCCGACCGCTGAGTACATGGCTCATGCAATGGTAGATTTGAACACCAATGAGGTTTTCATCTACAATGAGCCAGAAGCTGAGCGGGGTTGGGGATGGATCTGGCTTGAGGTTAGAGAGGTTACCCCAACTTTGTTGGTAGTCCGGGGATGCTGGTGGGATTCCTGGGAGGAGTGGGTATTTTATGACATTCGGGACCGAAAGAACCCACGCCCTATCCATTGTCCAGACTTGTTACCTGGAGAGTCAAACATTGTGTGTAAGCTGATTGACAGAAAGGTACGGGTAGAGATTGACTTGATGCGGTTTTGGATTGATGCGGATTACCTGGAATGCCGTCCAGATCAGAAGTATGCTCTAAACGAAAACCTTACCTATTGGGGAGAAGATCGACCGGACGCTGTAGCGTTTAAGCAGCAGGTTTTTGGGGATAGGGAGCGTTTGTGGAAGTTTCACAAGGTCTTTCCCCATCGAAATGAGTTTGTTTCCATCATGGAGAATGGGGATGAATTGGTCATGGTGGTTACGATTAGAGAGACAAGCTATGGCTTCTTTCTTGCCAAGACCCGCTATCGGTCGTTCAATCGTGAAGATGTGACCCACATTGGGGATATAGAGAAAGAAGGTGCAAGCTGGTCTGACTGGAGCAAAATTCATGCAGCTTGGAATCTTCAAGTGGCAATAAATGGCGGATATTACAAGGAAGTAGGAGAATGTGATGAGTGAGCCTGAAAAAGTGTTTACCCTGGATACAGTTACCCAGGAATCGTTTGATAACCGTTTGCCCGTGTTTTCTGAACAAACCCAGGCGGAAATGAAGAAATTGGTTGAAGCCTTGAAGGGGCAAGGCTGGGATTGGCTACCTTTTCTGTATGCTTTTGATGATGGAATTCCCGTGCTTGAATGGGAGCATGAGATTCTTCATGAATCAGGCAAAACATCGTGTATGACAATGGCTACCCTTGTGGATGGCAAGATCAAACCCCTTTACCAGTCGTGGGGTGAACGACAAACCTACTACAAAGAGGAGGCAACCATTACAGAATTGCATGCTCGTTTGCTCTTGATGCGTACCCTGGCGTGTGAACGTGAGTAACCCCAAGGAGATTCTTGACTTTGCAGCAGAGTGTGAAAGCACCCGGCTGCGAGAAGTGAATCAAGCCCTCTGTGTTAAAAAAGCAACAGGGGAAGGGATAGCAGATTCAGAAATTGTCAGAGAGTGGCATGCCTTCCTGCCTGAGTTTACAGGCACTCCGAACACAAGTGAATCATTGTTGAACGCTTTTCGTGACTACTTTGAGGCATTGGAGAAACAGGCGGGATCTGCGTTTTCTCCCCCAAGTGTAGAAGAACATGAGGATACCCTTGGAATTTATGCGTATTGGAACCGTGATGACTGGTTTGCAGAGGTAACCTTTGAGTTAGATGGAACCTATACGGTTTTCTGGGGTGTCTACGCTCTTGGAGAGAAAGGAGGGGAGAGAGAATGGATACCGGAAGCCTTTACCAACTTTGTGGTGTCTCGGATGATACAAGATCCGAGAAATTGATTTCTTGGGGCTACAAACATGCCTGACAACTTGACTGACAACATGCTTTCAGAAGCAATCCAAAAACACGGGGAAGCTCTTGCGGTATTACAGGACTTTGAAGCTGAAAATGCAGCCTTGTTAGACTTGCATGAGAAGCTGAAAGAACAGGCTTCCTTAGAGTATTGGGGTTTAGAAACCTGCACTCAGTGCAAGAAGGTTGCCAAAGTGCATCCGGTTGACTTTGTGTATGACACTGGAAAGGTGTTTCACCATTTCTATTGCTCAATCGATTGCGTTTATAGAGTGGTGGAATTTCCGTCATCTGAGACTGCGTTCTTTAGTTTTTGTCATGGCCTTGAATGGGAAAACCCTGATGGGTCAACCTTTCTGGTTAGAAACAGGTCTAAGTATGAGGGCGTTGGTGGTATCGTTGATTGTCGTTGGAAGTCAGCACCAGGAATAATTGGTGGGCCTAAGCTGAAATTTGTTCCTATTGATAAGGGCTGATTGCAAAGACTGTTACACTCCGATGGTGAAAAGGTAGCCACAGAGGATTTAAAATCCTCTTTCCGTTAGGAAGTGCGGGTTCAATTCCCGCTCGGAGTATCTTCTACAATGGTGTAGAAATCAATTTCTGGAGGCAATATGGCATATTTCTTTCTGATCCCCGATGGATGGGATTTACACAAACTGGCAGAAGCGTTCAAGAGGCTGGATTTCCCTGATCCTAACTATGATGGTGCCTACGGTCCTTATTGGTACGAGGATCAAGAGAAGTACCAGCTTGATTGTGGGAATGACTACTGGCTGCGTGTAAACACGCCAGTAGTCATTCGGATCGCTTGTCGATACAAAGCACAAGCTCCAAACCCCAATGCTGAGCCTGACCGTGATCAGCGTCGGATGGCACGATATCTGAAGCTGATGATCGACAATGGATTTATTGAGGTGAAAAACTGATATGGGAACAAACTACTACGCACACCCGCCCCAAGTGCCAGCCTGCCAGACATGCGGGCACCATCCTGATTCTGAGCGGCTTCACATTGGGAAATGCTCAGCAGGGTGGTGTTTTCTATTGCATTCCATTCCAGAACTCGGGCTGACAACCCTACAGGCTTGGAAAGAGTATCTATCCCAGCCTGGGTTTGAGATTCGATCTGAGTATGGGGTAGTGATTGGGGAGCCAACCTTGTCAAAGGATCGTCAAGGCAAGAAATCAATTTCTTGAGCATGATAAGTCCCTGATGGGAGATAGCATGCTTGTTTCGATTGAACTTGATGGGGTCAAGTATGAAGGGCGATCCATAACAAGAGCATTGTATCGAATGCCTGATCCTTATCGAAGCGAGCTAACTACTCTGATAGCTAAACAGGGCTATCGTGTGGAGAAGCAAAGTTTGTTTGAGGTCTTGGATAAGACCGTTCTTGTGGAGGTTCAGTGAGTCTTTCACAGAAAGATCCGAGCCACCTTCTGGTGAGTGCGGATCTGTTATCTCAAGCAACAGATACGCTAAGCGCGCTGTTGTCAGAACGGTATGATCCCGATTGGACAAGTGATTGTTGCTACTGTGGCCGGTTGTCAAAGCCAGAATTTATGGTAGGGCTTTATCAGCCTGGGAATTATCAAAGGGCCTGTCCTGGGTGTGTGTTGGAGTTGTATTTTGGGGGGAAAAAGGTAGAGCCTGCATTGAATGAATGTTGGTCCGCTAAAACGCGGCTTCGTCAAGATTGGCGCAAAGCCAAAAAGCTTGAACCTGCTGAAATCCTTATCGATGAGAGAACCTATCCACTCAAGGAAACTGAGCAGCTTCTCATAGAGTTAAACGGGCGTTATTGCCTTCAGAACTTTGAGGACTTGGAATATGAGTATTTGATACTCCAAACGCATTTTCTTTTAAATAGCGCCTTGAGGCAAGCTCTTAAGTCTATGAAAGATGCAAAGAGGGACGTTGAAGGATGCTTGAAAAATCTTGATCAATACACCAAGGCCCGTGAAGGCTTGTAAAAGCCTTGACAATTGCTTGACAAGAATCAGGCTCCCAATCATGGGCTGGGCTACTGATGGAGCTTTGCGGATACAAAGCGTACCGTATAAATTACACAGACAAGTATTCTGCTCATCGGGGTATGTTTTTTTCATGTGTCTCCGAATCTTTGATTCACTATCCCTCTCAGTCATGGCGATTGTCTTTCAAACTTGAGCAGGAATTTTCTAAGCCTGATGAACCTGTCAAGATTGGAATGCGTGGGTCCACTGTTTTAGGGTTGGAGGATATCAGTCACTATGATGACTGGTCCCTCAATGTGGTCGATTTGAGTGGCCGGATGATACTTGGGGGGAAACTTGAGTGGATAGAGATTGATGGAACTTATTTTGTAAGCGCAGGGGATTCCCTTACAATCTCAGCAAAAGAGCTGATTTATTCAGCAAGTCTGAGTACAAAGCGGCCCGGAGATGTTTATGGGAGATATAGTTTGTCTGAGTTGGATAGCTGCTACTATGCCCTAAGAACAAGCTCACCATAGAAATCAATTTCCAGGGAGAACAAGGGAGTTATCAAAGGGTAGCTCCATTTTGATTTTTGTCACCAGTAGGATAGACCTTTCTTGAAAAGGAGCTTCTATGAAGCTGAGCAAAGTAGAGCCTGAGTGCGTTCATCTTGAGGCAATTCGTGAGCGTTTACGGAGAGCTTACACCAGTCCAGAAAGGGACTGGTATGCGTGTGAAGATGAAAATTGTTGGATGCTGTTTGCTGATGGAGAGCCACGCATTTCTCCACAAATCCTCAAAGCCCCTAAGACGGGTACACCGTATGCAGAATACTGGCCGGATGAACCCAATACCGAATTTATCGTGTATGCCAAAGCGGACATTCGCTTCTTGTTGCAAGAGGTAGATCGGCTTACCCGACTGGTAGAGGAGAAAAAATGAGACACGATATATTTGATCCGGTTCAAGTCAAGCTCTATCGTGATCCAGAGGCCAGGAATCCGGCTGAGCTATACATGGAAAATGGAGGGCTTGTTATTGCTGTGGTGGATGAAGATGGACAGATTCAAAGGGGCTGCTACCTTCGTTCTTTCTTGAAGAATCCTGAGCTTCTGGATGAATCAAGAATCGACTGGCAAGTGATGGAGCCGTTTTATCCTCGCCACCAGGAAGCAACATGGGGAGAACATGCTGTCATGTTGGTGTGTGGTCTGGTCTATGACCGAAGGGTGTACTACCTTGGGTTTGTGGAGAAAGACAAGAAAGTATCCCTGATTCCAGAAGATGAATTGAAGGTACAATCCCGCTGGGTATAGGAGACTAAACATGCGGCTGTGCGATCTTGGGATAACCCCAGAAAGACAAGTAATGTTGATCATTGCCAGGAAAGGCTTGAAAGATGCCAATGCAGAAGATGCGGTTTGCTGGGATCGGGACTACGCTGAGGCTTGGCAGAGATACGGGTATTACAGACCCACCTCAAGCAGTACAAATGATGATGAATACACGGTTGAAGCCACTCAGAGCATGATTACCTGTTGGATAGAAATGGAGATCGTAAGATGCAAACACAAAAGGATCTTTGGGAACTGCAAGCATTGTTCAGACATGAGGGCGTATCAAAAAAGTTGGAACGCAGGAAAGCCCATTCGACTTGGTGGGGAGTATGAAGCTGAACAGAAAAGAGGGACGGATTTTCTGATTCAGAGAGGTCTGATGCTGAGTACACCAGAATCCAGAGAGAACTGGGTCAATCAATGGATAAGTCTATGTGAGGTGGGTGTACACCAGAATTACCGACTGCCCAACACTTACCGTATCGCTACCTGCCTGGACGCTCTTGAGTTTGAAAAGACCTTTTTAGGTGCCAACCGTATGACTCTGCAAGAGTTAGAGCAATACCTGTTAGGTCAGTACACCATTTCTCCCTCTCCTCGTCTTGACAGGTCTTTGACAAGAAATTGATTTCTCTCCTCTCTTGAGAGGTTAAGCCTTTCAGAGAGGAGTTTATATGTCCGTTCAATCAAGCAATCGTATTTTCCCGGTTGGAAAGTATATGGTGCAAGTGTTTCATGTGCCCTGGAAACACTTGCAAATCACGATTGGCCTAAAGGGAGGGGAGAAGGGTCTGAGCCTGATTGCGGGCTTCCCGATGGAGCGGGCTTCTCGGAAGGTTTTTGATAACTGTACCCGGTATGCGCTTGGACCCTTTGCAGTCAAGGTGTATAAGAATGTCGATCTATAAAATCCAAGCAAAGCCCACCTCTGATGAAGGGGTGTTGTTGGTTGACTTTGTTCAAAGCATTTGTGGGTTGTCCCTCACAGATCAACAGGCCATGCTAAGCGCGGTACTTAGTGGGGGAAGTATCTACCTTTACATGGAACAATTCGATGAAGATCCAATTGGGAAAGATTTTTCATGCGAGTCAACTGATTTAGAGTGCGAAATCAGGAAATGGTTTCGTGTCCTTAAATGGAAAGAGCATTGGGCGGAACATTATATTGGGGAAGATGGCGATGTTCGCATTGAGCTAAAACCTATTTGGGTATGGTGGGTGGCTACCCGGCATGAGGGTAGCAGCCTTGAGGCTGAGGGGCGTTCACTAAACCCGTTTGAGGCAATCGCTACTGCCTTTTATGGTGATTCCCGAGCAGGGATAGATTGTCTGGATGAAGATGAAGCAAACGAATTTCATCTTCATCGGTATATCTTTTCTGAGGCTATATCCTGTCCTTTAAGTATGACCGTCAAGGTCTACAAAGATGGAGGGGTAAAGGTGGTTTCTGCTCAGGTAGGGAAAGAATCAGATTTTGCCTGGATGCTTCAAATCTGTTTGCTGACTGAAAGCAAACAGATTCAAGGGGATCATATTTGTGGAGATTGGGGATACTGTAAACGAGATTCCATCCACGTTGTAGAGCGGTAAATTGATTTCCATGCCTTCTATTCAAACGGATACTACTGAAGAAAAAGAAATACTGAAGCTGATAAACCAGCTAACAACAGTAGGTGATTTTTCTGGAGTTTCAAGCGAAATTCAAGTGGCATGGGATCAGAAGTACGCTTCCCGTTGGGAACAATATGGCTGTAAACAAGTGTATCTGTACCCAGGTAATAACCTTGTGCAGTTAGGGAAACAGGCGTTTATTACGGCTATATTGTGGCATGAGTATTGCTATACTAAAGAGCGTAAGCATACCAACAAGGAAGCCTATTTAGACTTTCTTGATGAAAAGATTACAAGATGGTGGTCAGGGGAAGCTGATTTATCCTATCCCTATCCCTCGATTAATACCGATTGCATAGCTCTTACAGCCATGCTGGATTATGTTCTCAGAACATCCAATCCGTATTATTCTAACGACCCTAACGAGATAATGAGTAAATTCTTTGAGAATCGTTATATTGTTAGCCATGTGGCTTATGAACTCTCATTCAAGAAAGCCGAGATTTATGCTGAGCGTGCTATATTCACGCTTGAAAGCGCCTATAAAATCGAGCTTGATATTGTGTTGAGTGACAAGAAACGGATTCCTGATTCTCTTACTTCACCCTTGCCCCCTGCAGGTAAGATTTTGTGACCGGAGATAACTGGTTGGTTTTGATGGATTATTGTCAAGAGCTTGGCATGACCACCAGAGAGGTAGGCCGTGTTTTTACAGCACTTCACTACTTGGCTGAGGCAGTACGCGCCCTGATTGAGGGAGATTTTGAGGAGAAGATTCAAGGTTTCTTGAATGGAGATAAAATATCGGTGGCTCCGCCTGTAGATGGACTTAGCATTGAGACTGAACAGAAGATCCATGATGCGTTTCGGAATGCTTGTAATGAGGAGGTTGTTTTACCGGCTGGTGCAACAGCAAGAAGATTTGGATGGGAGATTACAGGCTGGAGGCTGACAAATTTTGGTGTATGGGTTGCCCGATTGTATCGAAACCTGCCTGTACGCCCTCTTTGGGATGTAGCTGATGAATGGGGTGGGTTCTGGGAGAATGCCCGTCTACCAGAAGAAATGCAATGGGATATCAACAAATTTACTCATCCTTTGACAATGGGAACCGGGCTTGTTCCGATTGATTCCTCTGTGAGTTGTCACGGTTGCAGATGGCAAAGCCAGTGTATATCGCACTCACCTCGTAGTGTTGAGTGGCCACCAAATTGGACGATCCCAGAGGGATTCCCTGGATGTTCTCGTTTCAAGAAAAAATAAGACGAGAGATTGTCAAGAGCTTGTAAAGTCCCTCTCTGTAGGGCTGCATGATTCTGAGGACAGGCTATGATGAGAAGGTCAAACGGAGAACAGAATGACCCGCCTTCGAGAGCTTTGCGGTATTTATTCGGATTTGTTCAAGTCCGTTAACGGGATTCGTCCTTCTCTGAGTGGGCTAACTGAGGCTGAGCTTGAAAGCCGGATCGCTGCTCTCTCTGAGCGTTCCGCTCAGCAGATCGAAGCTCAGAAGTCTGAGCAAGAGGCTTCTATCAGTATCTTTGAGGGGATTGTTAAAGAGGTAGTGAAAACCGGGGCTCAGGATCGCGCTACCGCGATCCGCTGGCTGATGGCGGCAGAAGGGTGTTCGGATACCCCTTCCGGTCGGGATGAATTTGAATTCAACAACAAACTTCCCTGCGGGTATCTGCGGGGAAATTGATTTCTTGGGGACTATCCCCAACAGGAGCATTTATGGAACCGGCATCGACGACTGAGATTTGGTTTGGCTGGCATTTTCCTGATGGAATTGCCTTTGAGGAGCTTATCAGCCTAACCTCTGGAACTGAGGCTGAGTGTGCAGACTTCGATATCTACTCATTCCTGTCTCAAACCGGGGTAGGGCTGGATCGTGAAAACCAGTCCTGGGATGGATACATTCTGTATGACCCCAAGAATGAGCATAAGATCCTGGCCCTTGGGCTACTGGTGTTCTTTGGGGGTTGTGATGAGATTACCCCAGAACCTATGCGAATTCCGGCCCGGATTGATGGGAATGCCAAGTGGAAAGCATTGATTGAGGCTTATGGTGAGCCTCGGATGCTGGTTCAGCACTTTTAGGAGCGCGCCGTGCCAAACCTTACCTTGGAAGAAAGGGAGATTTTAAGCCAAGCCCTAAAGGAGAAGGCTGAGGCTGAGGCGGTATTGCATGACTTTAAAGAGCAACATGCAGCCGTGTTTGCACAATATGACGAATTATCACGAGTCTGTCTGAAAGCATCGAATCTGATAGGCGAGTGTATGGCTTGCAAAAAGCGTGGGGTTCTTGGCAAGACCTTATGGAAGGTGGAAGGCACTGAAGAAGAACAGGATATGTTTGGATGGCGTACAAAAAGCCGTACTGTGATCGTGTGTTCTGAGATATGCCTTGATGATCAAGATGAGCTTACTTCACACCAGTCCTTAGACGATGCCAAGGCTGGTAAACCTTTTCTGTGGTGAGTCATGATTTATCGAATTGACTTTGAACAATTCCGGCACCTTAAAAAGTCGTCCCTTTCCCTTGGCTCACAAGAGGAGCCACTGAAGGATGTTCTTCTGGTAGGTTCGCATGGGTCAGGGAAAACGACCGTATTGGAGGCCATAGTTTATGGCCTTGGCCGTAAAGATATGTTGGTGCGAGAAATGTCTGAGTGGCATCGACAACGATTTGAAACTGTCCCCTTTGGTGGGGGGAAAGCCTGGATTACCGGGAACGGTCAAACCTCGGTTGAATATTTCTCAGCCAGACGTAGAACGGCTTGGTGGCAAGCAAAGTTTGGATTGGAAGTCGTAGCTATGAGCAACTATGCAAAAGCAAAAATTGCTGCAAGCTGGATCAAAACCTTTGAAGAAAAGCATGGAGAAATCAAATGAACATGCGAATTGCCAAAAAGACCCTTTCCCGTTTCCGTTGTCCGTATGAGGGAATCCCTCATGGAGCGCGTGGGCGGTATGATAAGGCTTATCGTGCCTACTACCGAAGCATGAGCCGAAACCAAGATCCCAAGTGGATGGGTCAGGCAGGCGGAAAGCGGTGGCGTCAGGCTGAAAAGAAGCATGCCAATTGTGGTGTGTGTAAGACAAATGATGCCTTTAATGATGCCTTTGACCGGTTGGCAGAAGGGGAAATTGATGCCATTAATCTTACAATTAAGCTGTAGATATGCAGGTTTCTGCTATCGACAGGAGCGTGAATGGTATGAGCCAGCTTGGAGAATCTGGTTTGTGCTTGGCATGTGGCGTTGTTGGATCTTTCCAAGGGTGAAAGGTACGGTTTTGTACGGACTACAAAACCAGCGTATCCTTGGAAATGTGGTGATGACCTTTGGAGAAATTGATTTCCTGCTTGAAGGATAAGCACCATGTTTGATGGACAAGACATAATGAACACTCGGATCAGGGAGTTGTTTGCAATTCGGGATGTGCTGATGGATGCGTATTTAGAACGCGATCCTAATTTTGTGGTGAACAAGCACAGCCGCCCGCATTTACCGTTCCTTGACAAAGATAGCATTTTCGGGGTAGACACGCAGAGTCCGATTTACCAGCTTGAACAAGAGTATCTTGAAAAGTCTGCTAAGCTCAATAACTTTGTTGTCATAAACAGCTTTTGTGATTCGGTACATCCGTGTGTTTTCCATGCAAAGGCTGGTTATGGCCTTCTGATTACTCGCAGCCCTTGCCAGGAGATTTCTGGGGGAGGGGAGTGGTCAGAGCTATGCCCGAAATGCTCTCAGTTTCTGGAACCGGAATACACCGATATTGGGGTAGGCTACTTGAAGCATCCAGAGGAGTGCCCTTGCGGGTATTCTTCTTTGGATAGCCTGGAAGAAATGGGGTTATTGAAAGTTTCATTTGAAGATTTTGTTAGGAGTTGAGAATGTGGTTACCGCCTTTGTTTGACACCTATTGTCCCGAGTGTGGGGAAGGTGTGGATCGGGAAAGTGTGGATGTAGGGGTAGGGATCTTGAACGGTCCTTATGGATGCTTTGAGTGTGGATGGTGTGAATGGACGGTTCCAGAGAAGTCAGATCACTACGATCCACATGGGAACTACTGGCCAAGAGGCACCATAAAACAATGCTTTATGAATGGGAAATCTGCGGTTCACTACCACGTTAAATGCGGGAAAGAAGATGGAATTTGTGAGCTTGTAGAAGGGATATGGGTTTGTAAGAAGTGTGGGGAGAAGGATGCTTTCAAGGGCAAGTAAGTCCTAACGGGAAGTCCTGATTGTCAAGAGCTTGTAAAGCCTGAGCGATCTGCGCTCGGAATGTAAAAGGGGATGATATAAGAAGTGGGTCAGGAGAGAGAACATGAGCGCCCACATGATCATGCCCTATCTGTTTCCGTTTCAGAAAGTCCCCTTTCCCGATGGACTTTCTATCTCGGATTGGAAACACCCGATTCCCCAGACTGGCACAAGCGTCTGGGCTAAGCCTGGATCGTTTCGGGCGGTTGGGGATCGTGGGGAGGTTGTAGTGACCTTCACGAATAAGCCGATGGATTCGGCTACTACCCGCGCCTTTCTGGATAGCAAGGGGCTTCCCTTGATTGAAGCCTACAATCGCGCTTGTGATGAGCGCGATGAGCGGGCCAAAGCTAAGCCTATGAGTGCCGCTGAGATTGCGGGAATTCTATCTTTCTTTGAGAATAAATAAGGACTAAACATGAAAGTCGGAGCTAAGGTCAAAATTGTTCGGATGGATGGATCAATTTCTGATCTGCATGGGATTGGGGAAATACAGGAGTCTTGTGGGGAAGGTTGGTGGTGGGTCAAGTTTCAAGACCATTCCT
>Ga0172372_10009095_pt1 | contig 12961 bp, 13 predicted proteins | sample LakKiv5m_2_FD_114544 | JGI IMG/M metagenome (GOLD analysis project Ga0172372, IMG submission 114544) | Freshwater microbial communities from Kabuno Bay, South-Kivu, Congo - kab_092012_9.5m | ecosystem: Environmental > Aquatic > Freshwater > Lake | place: Democratic Republic of the Congo...
CTTTCTCCCTCCACATACCCGCTTTTCTAAACATCCTACATTGGATATAGTTCAACGACGGATAATTATTGGAGATAATGTATATCTACTTACAGTTAGTTCTTCTAAATGGAATCGCACAATCTCCAATCTTGTCTCCAAGTGGATACGTAAGAATCGTACCAAGGTAATCCTCCCATTTATATGGGGAGTTATGAAGCTACTCCCAAATATAACACCATCAATGTTACTTGAAAATCGCTGTGAAAAATGTAATACTACATTGAGTTGCTATCGTCATAAAGTAAGACATATGTCAATGAATGTTTGTGCAGAACTAACAAGTAAACCTTCCATTGATCTCTCAGGAAACGTAGTTGTAAAAACAGATACAAATATCAGTACAACTGACACTGGAAATGTAGTAAATATTCTCGAGCAGAATAACTATATTATACAAAACAATATACAGATTCGTGATTTTGGAAAGGAGAACCCTGCGTGGCTCACATCCAATCTCCTCCATTTTGTTATGAACAATGTTGAAAAAGCCATACCACATCTTATGGCGAAGAAACACTTTAATGACGAGTTTCCTGAAAATAAAAACCTTCGTATTTCCAATGTAAGAGATATCAATAAACGTCTCCAAATCTACCACGGAGGTCGCTGGGCTATTCGCGATAGTAAGCAGACATTCTACCAAGTTCTTGTTGACATCTACGATATACTCTCAGACGCACTCTCCAGTGATGATGACGACGATACAATCGCAGATGAAATTCGTACATTTCGTGAATCCGATCGGTTTATGAAGAAAATCGGGAGAATTCGTCCTATTTGGGAGCGTTTCCGTCAAAAACTCCAAAATGATGACAAGGATGTTATGAATGATTTATGGGAGGATCTCAAGACACTTCTTCTTGACAGACAACTTGCGATTGAACAGGGGTTTGAATAAATATAGTCTATTATATTGTAAACTAGAATATCATTGATATTCATCTTTACATAAAATATATGAATATTACTCCATAAGAGTACGGATACCATCTTCAGGATTTTCAAAGTTCTCAAAGATACGCTGGGTTACCTGCGCAGGAGAGTACTTCTTGGGTGGAATACGTGAAAGCACATCTGTAGGAATACTCCTCCCAGTGATTCCCTTGTAAATCTCCTCAACTTCCATCGTATTACAATAGTCAAACTTGATAATCATATCAATCCTACCAGGACGGATTAACGCTGGATCCAGTCGTTCAGGATGATTAGATGTCATAATCACAATCCGCCCAGGTGTCTCCAGGATTCCATCCATCGCATTCAGGATGGTTCCTAAATCCAGTTTTTCAGACACTCCTCCATCATCTGGTCCAGTCAACGGCTTATCCATATCACGGATATTCATTCCTCCCAGACCACCACGTCCCCCAATGCCTCCTCCCCCCAGTCCTCCCATTCCCCCTAGACCACCACTCCCCCCAAATCCTCCACCACCCCGAATCCCATCAAGTCCACTCATCATTGAATCTCCCATCATCCCAGAAGGGAAACCCTCATCATCTCTCATAGTAACCCGCTCACGTAGTTCATCACGATCCATCATCTCCATTGGATTCTCCTGTGGCCGTGGCCGTGGCTGTGGTTTTGGCTTTTCTCCACGAATACGCGCACCCACATCTGCCGAATCAATATCCGTCAATGTACCGGTACGCGACATAACCACCGACTCAATCGTATCAATCTCCTCAAATACCAATAGTCTCCGTTTCATTGGAATAGACAAGTTTCGTGATGTTCCTGTCTGGTTAATCACCATATCCTCCGTGAAAAACAGATTGGTTAGTTGACTACGGGTGGTATTCTCCGTCAAACGCACCGATACCACGTGACGATTACATTCATTCGCAATCGCCTTGATGAGTGATGTCTTCCCGCACCCAGGAGGACCATACAATAGCAACCCAAGGGTATATGGAATGCCTCGCTCATCATACCACGACCGGTTATCCATAAAGAACCGGATCCGTCGCTGAACAATCTTCATCGCATCACCAAACACATTTGCCAGTTTCTTGGATGTCAGGAATGGGTTCATTCGGTAAGTCAACATTTTGGGTGCCAACTCATAACGAATACCTCCCTCGAGTGTCTTTGGGAGGGTTACCGGCATATCTTCAAAATAATACAGACGCTCCCCCAGTTCATTGCGAATATCCGCCTGATAATCCTCGTAAATCTTGCGGATTCGCCGCCGGAGTTCTGTCAGGGTCAAGGTATAGGAATATACCTCCATATCAATCTGTTTTACCAACAAGTCATCTCCAATCGTCACACTCAACTGACGGAAAAACAACCCATCTCCAATGGAAACCTCGTTCTTGTGATCCAAGAAATACCTCCCAGTAGAACGGAGATATTTGGAGTTGTCGCATTTACACGCATGGTCAATGAGGGAATCCGCAATACGAAACTCCTCCGGAATCGCATCATTGTTACGCTCCGTTGCAAAAACCCGATTATACTGAATGGCCGACGTTTTAGCAATACTGATTTCCCGCGGGATTACCTCGGTCACCTTTTGGGTAAGATAACTCTCAATCGCCGATATACTCCAACTCACTGCCGGTGGGATCCACGACAAGACTTTTTGAGCCGCCATCATCAATATCATTGAACGGATCATTCCCGGCATTGACTCGGGGTCCTTCATCATCATAACACTGGTGATTTGTGTCATCATCAGGTCTGTTCCTGTGATTCCTCGTCCTTCTTTGCCGGCCATTGTATAAATCAAAAACGAATATATCCTATAGGAAATCCAGTCCTGATTGTTTAGACCACATTATAGATGACTAGCCTCGTCATTGGTAGTGGTGGTGGCTGGCAATGGATACTCCCTGCCCTTGTGGGGGCAGTTACGAATACAATCATTCCCGTAGCAACCCCCTTTTTAAACGAGCACGTGGTCGGCGCAGGGATTATTCAATGGTACTACATCATCACTGCCATAGTTTCCCTAGGAGTGTCAATCCTGACGGGAGCATTCTTTACAACCACTCCCTCAGTTTGGGTGTTCCTCTCTGGGCTTCTCTATGGAGCAGGAACACTCGCAACCCAAAAGGCAACGGAGCGTGCTCCCGACCCGGGAGTATCCATCGCCATTCCAATGTCCCGCGCATTCCTCACCGCCCTCTTCTCCTTTGCTATCCTCCATATCACTCCCAACCCCACTTCCCTCGTGGGAGCATATGGTCTCCAGGCAGTCCTTTGTGTTCTTTTAGTCTATGTTGTTCACTCAACCACTCCCACAGGAACCCTCAGCCTCAACCTCAACCTCAACCAAACAACCACGTGGTATATGTATTCCATCGGTGCAGCCATATTCCTTTCCATCGCAGATGTAGTCCTCAAGCACTCCCACTCCACACATCATATCATCGGGAATTTAGCCTGGTTCTCCATTGCGGGAGCATTCGTGAGCACCTTATTCAACCTGAAGCAGACAGGCTCCCTGTTCCCCGCCTTTCGTGACAAAGGAACCATCTCTCCTCCACAATGGTGGGGTCAGTTCGGGAGCATTGCTGTCATTTTCCTTGTAGGTGTTATCGCCCAGTTCCTAGCAATCATCTATGCCCCCAACCCAGCATATCCAACAATGATCACCTCCATTGCCATTCCGCTTTCCGCGATTATTTCCCAATGGTATCACCACAGGAAAACCAATCCGTTGGAAATCGCTGTCCTTGTCGGTCTCACCACCACAACCATTTTAGCCGGGTGGATGACGTCAGCAAACTAAACAGACACCCCCGCAGTGGAAGACGCCAGTAAAAATGCCGAGTTTACACATTGATATTTGTAAGAGTGATTATTGGTTTCTATATCGGTTTTCGCCGAGTAGTTTGCGTATACTTCATCCAAAATGGGTGTTCCATATGTACCCTTCCCGCTCCTCCGCAGGTCGTCGTTCAATCGCGCGCGCTCCTTATCAACGTAAGTCATCGCGTCCTTGATGGTTATTTTGGAAGTGGATGCTACATAAATTTTTAGTTGACGCAGGGAGTGAAAATCCCGGGATTTATCCAGTGCCCCCAGTAAAATCATTGTAAGTGGATGGATGACATCTCCCATTTTCACGCGGGTTTCAATGGTGGTTTGATGGATGAAGCCATAGGCATCATTGGTGATAACATCCATAAACTGAAGAATTGCCGGAATACTCTCCTTAAACACCGCCATCATCTCGGGAATTTCAGCCAAATCTCCGCGACGAACCAGACGAAGGTCATTGACAAACATATCGGTTACTTCGCGGTCAATCGTGGGAAACTTTTTGGCAAACTCTTCCACACTCGCAAGACGGGTTTTTGTTTCAGCAATCACCTTGGCAATGTAACCATCTCCAGTTGCCTCGGGGATTGCCGATATAATCTTCCGGAAAAAATCCAGTTTCTTATACTGGGCACGTCCATCTGTCTCTCGTTGGAGCCATTTTAGAACCACGAGACACGTAATCGCAAACATATCACCTTTGACAAGAGGCATTCTCTCAATCCCCTCTGTTCTCTACCAATCACTCGGAACGATTTCGGGCACGACGGAATGCGACCAGGATCTTCTCCGGGAGTATCTTGTCTTCCTGCTCCTGAATCTCCTTAGAACACCGGGACAGAGTTCCCGTAGAGATATCCAAAAGTTCAGAGATGCGTTTCAGGGATGGAGGTGCAGGGAGTGTTGAAAGAATATAGGTGAGAACCCCTGCAGCCACCGTTGTTGGAATGTAAAACTCACATATTTCCAATGTGGTGATTTTGTCGCAAATCGCCTCGGCAAGATTGAATACCTGAATATCATCAATCCCCAGAGTCGTACAGAAACGTCCAATGTAATCCTTGGGGGTAGTGGAAGTTTCATTGTTTTCAAAGATGGGGTGGTCAATACCTGAGGAAACCGCCTGGAATGTCCGGATTCCATTACTGATATCCTTGTTGCGAATGGCAAACATATCCGCAATCACGGCAGGATCCCTCGGGCAATCCTCAATCTTACAAGCATAGTAAACACACGCTGCAATCAATCCCTTTCTCTTAGCACCCCGCGTAGAGTAATGCTCAGCAATGATTTGATAGATACATTTGGCCGTCGTCTGTACCTTTTTGGGAATACTAAACTCTTCCTTGGAGCAGAATGTGGCAATCATATTGTAGACGTGATATAGGCTCCGCTCCTTGGAAGGCATCACATTCCATTGCTGAAACTTGCGGATCTTGAGCATATCCGTATTACGAGACCACCGGATGGAGGTTCCCATTGAGGAATCAGGGAGTTGCGGGTTAATAGGAGCACCAACACGCTCAATGTTGTTGTGATTCTTGTCCATAATCTTACTAGAGTTGTTACATTCCAGATACACGCCGATATCCAGGCCACACTCTCGGCAGATGGACCGACCTTCATCAAGGAAATGGTTCATTGGGTCATCGCAACACCGGACAGGACCAGCATCCCCATCGTCGTCGCCGTCGTCTCCAGATTTGTAAGACGAACTCCACGGGGTCAATAAATCTAGACAATCTTGAATCATTGAATACATATCCTCGGGCTTTCCCTCATTCATCATCGTCATTGTCATTGTCGTCGTCTTCGTCTTTATTTCATCAGTGTCACGTCTATGTTCATTTTCAAAATCTTCTTGGGCACACCTATGGTATTCCATGGTATGTATATCGCAGATTTTATTCACGCAGGCTCCGTTTAGACCACTTAATGGATCCAGAGTGTATGTATGTGGTCCTCCAAATGATTACTATTCGGTTCAATTACCTTTCATCTTAGGCCACCCAGAAAGGTTGAATGTGAAAGGTTATTTGATGATTATCAGTAGTAGGATAATGGGTGGAACCTCCAGTAGTCCAATGGACTCTTCGCGGGAAGAACGCATAACACAACTCTCCAAGTATCTCTCCCAGATTGTTGTGAACCAAGACCGGAGTAAACGGGGGGCAATCCTAGACCGAATGGTCTATATGTTCTCCAAAGACTCCTCCAAAAATGTTCGCTATTTTGAATCCAAGGATGACCTGGTACAGCTCACACATCCCACCTTTGGAAAAACCCGCGGTTTCCTCGCATATACCCTTAAAGTGGATGACCTGGCACAACTAGGAAAACCTGTTCCCGACGAAATCCGTCAGCGGGTCTACACTGGATACACCTACCTCACATATCTCCTGTATCTCTTCTCCCTGATTTTCACAGTGTATCCAATTGATCAGGAATCGTTAAATCGTCTCCAGGACTTTGAGACAACTACCAGTGGTGGCCTCAAGAAACCCATCCCAGGAATGGGTGGAGGAGACGGCGGGGGTATATCTTCGGCAACAACAAGTGATATAGACAGAAACTATAGCGATATGCTCAACTCGGCCATCACAACAGCCACTATTATTTCCTCCACGGTTTCCCGCGATGGAAATGCGTTATTTACCCTGGAATCCTCCAACTATACCCGCGCTATTAACACGATTGGAGACGGAATCCGGAGATATGTAGACCCACTCTCCAAGAAAGACAGAGACGGGCGCAGTGATGATGGGGGAAGCGGGGATGGAAGTGGAGAAGGGAGCGTCAAGGCAATGAAGGGTCTCCTATTCTGGCAAGAGGCGTTAAACGCAGTCAACTATCTCTCCTTTTGTGATAAATCACCGGCCTCCCTCAAGAGCTATCTCAGTTCTAGCAAGAATGCGGGGGTGATTGATATGATGATCCAACTGATTACGATTACGATTGACCGCATACGGGGAGATGAGCGGATTCGCAAGACATACGCCGGCGAAGTGTATACACTCACCTCCCTCCTAAAGAGTTTTAAATCCTTTGAAACGGCCATTACCGATAGCACAAGTTATCAGGAGCATCAACGAAATCAACTAGAGGCAATGACCCGGAGGGTGGAAGAATATTGTAGTGTCCCTCGGCTAGCAAAATCGGATCGTCCTGTGGTGGTTGGGGACAAGGCGGGGAGTGATGATTATAAGAAATACGTCAAGTCCTTTTCGGGATCTGCCAAGAGCCTCTATGACAAAATCGCGTCGGCAGTTGCGAAACTCCATGTGGACTCCCTGAGTGCGTTTGATTCCGTTTTTACAATCAGTCCCACGCGCATCCCTGGGACAATCTGCTTCCCTGTAAAACAACAAACTCCACCGGCCCCCAAAGATGCCAGTACCGGTACATCAGCCACATCCCCCGCCCCAGGGGTAGTGTATTTGTGTGTCAAACGCGGAATTCTGGAATCCAGTGACCCGGAAAAGACACTGCTTGCGGTGGTAATCCAAACAACAAAATCTGTGTTAACTGCCTATGCGAACATCTTTTACTATCTCCGGTATGATTTGGACAAAATCAAGGCTACCTAGTTATGAAACAACAACATAAAACTATACTCTATGAATGTGGGTATCTATAAGATACCTTCATCCATCCATCCATCCATCCATCGATCAACTCCAGTCCTGAAAGGTTACTCCCCAAGAATACGACGATATTCTCCCTTGACAAAAATCTCATAGGATTCGTGGGGAGATGTACAGGGGGCCAACGAGACAGATTGATCGTGTTCCACTCCCATTCGCGACACCTCCTCAATAATCGCATCCTTTTGAGGAATGGACCAGCGATGGATTTGGGTTCGCATCAATGACCCCGTTTTATCATACAAATCCTCCCGGAATACCGCTCGGTCTTCACTGGGAATCGGTGTAAAGTTAGTTTCAATCCGTGACCCATCCCTGAAAAATACCTTGCTATCTTGCTTCCGCTGGCTCAGGTAGTTTTGAATATTGAGGCCCCGAATAGGAACCGCTGTGGGAATCATTGGGTCAAACTTGTCGCGATCTACAACCCGTAATACGAGGCGTCCTCCTGGTTCTAACCATTTGATGGCATTCTGGATAGCCACTTTTCGTTGATTGTGATCATTAAACTCATATAGGCTCCGGTCTTCAAATATGACATGTGTAAAGGTAGACGTTGGGAACAAGTCCGGGTCTGCCGCAGCCTCTCCAATCATCACCCTGGATTTGGGAGCGATCCTCTGCGCTATATCCTTGAGTTTAGGATAGCGAACCAGTCCAGTGACTTCAGGACATACTCCCGTGAGGGCATCCAGAAACCTCCCTGTGTTTGCTCCTACGAGGAGTGTGCGGGTCTTTTCACGAGGATACATCCGGAGAAAGGCTGATTTGTAGAGGTCGGAGCATCGGCAGATGTTTTTTCCCTCGGGATAATACGCCTGATCTATTCGTTCAACATAGTAATCATCGTAAAACTTGGCTGGATCATCCCACAAAATCCGTTTGTTAAATCGCGGATTGGTGTCAAAGCCCTCCATAGACAGAGCTGATTGTTTCCGCCACGCCGCGAGTAGCCCCGCACCCCTCTCAGCAGCCAAATAAATGAATACCGCAATCAGGATAATAAGAAGCAAAACCAACCCCGCCGTTTCAGGAGACATCCTCTGTATCTGTTGATGTTATAGAAATGTATCTCCTTACGGATGACAGGGATGATAATGCTTTCCAGAAAATCTCCTTTGGAGGGTTCCCCAAGAGGGATATCTTTACAACTATCCGGAAGGAGATTCTCAAAGGAGATCCCCTCACAACTGCTCGGTGGGTTGCCGAAGCTCATACGAGTGGCTGGGTGGCTCAGTTGTTTGAACTCTATGAAACCATTGCGGTTCAATATGTGGGACTTGGAAATCCACGGGTTTTTAAATATCTCCTTGACCGCCGAGAGACAATTCGACAACTCATTCAAGGAAAACTCACATTCTTGGATACCCGAAACAATGCCCAAATGCGATATCTCCTAATGGAAATCTCAATGATACTCCTGGAATCCCAGAAACGACCAGCGGGGGCAATCCATAAACTCAAGGAGCAGGATTTAGAGCCAGAAGTCTGTCTCCGTCGGCTCCGGTTTGTAGATGAGACCTTTGTGGCTCCTTTCTGGGATGATGAGGCTGACCCAAAGAACCTCAAGGGAGTGTACAATGAACTCTTTGGCTCCCTACGGACAAAGAATATGGATCACACAATGTTCTGGCTGGCCTGGTTGCGAATGTGGGAGCAGTCGGGGGCGATTGTTCCATCAGGGGATGCCCCCGAGGAGTGTCCAGTTCCTCTCCGTGCGTGGTTTGGATGGAAGGTCTGGCGGTTCCTTCGGAGTATTCCTGGACCTGGACTGCTAGCGGATATTTACAAAATGTCCTGCCGGGATTTGAAGGGTTCCAAAAAGAAGTTCCGGGATGATTGTCTGGTGTTGGCGTGTGCGGGGATTTGCGATGTTCTGGACGCTTCCCGCCCGTTAACCCCGGATATTGGGAGAGTGATGAGCAGGGCAGATGCGAGTGTCACGGACAGGGTTTATCGGGAGGTTGTCAAGGGTCGGGACGAACATTTCTCGTCAATGATTGTTCCAACCGCGGCGACGGGATTTGCGGTTCCCACGGCGAAACGAAATGTGAGATTTTCGGAAGAAGACGATGTGTTTGAAATTTAATCCCCATCCCAGCCTGAAATGTTTTCCTGCGTTTGAATAGAAATGACGGAACACGAACTTACAGTTGGCAGTCGCGCCCAGGTCTGGCATGGAACCGCAAAGAAGACGGCCGGTGGCCTTAAGAAGAAGGATTTGATGATGCACAATGGCCGGATTGTGAGCCGTCGTGCCCACGAGATTGCCAAGAAGACGTACAAGAAGCGTTTCGGCAATAAGATGGCTGCCCCGTTTGGCTCCAAGAAGCGCCACACTCGTAAGCACCGCCGGACTCACCGCAAGTAAATAGGTATCGTAACTCATCATCTCGGATAATCACCTCCATTCATTGAATGAAGATGATTGGCATTCTATACGGAAATGACTGACTATGCAAACACCCTTCGATAATCAACTGCTCTCTTTTCAATGTCACTGAAACTTGGTCGTTGAAATCCAAGAGACGGACTCATAATGTACCAATGATCTCTTGGCTGAAGTTTTTTCCACCATTGATCATTTGCATATTTTTTCCAGTTGAGTGTATTTTCTAATTGTGGTATACCTTCTTTGTAGTTTTCAATAAGAGTATCATAATAATGTAATGGGACTAAATAACAGGTGGCTGCTTGGGCTGAAATTACACGTAAGGTTTTAGGTTCAAACTTTGCATATGTAGATGCGAGAAGGATTACATCAAATGGTTCTGATGCTATTTCAGTAAGTCGTGAAATTCCTGTTCCAGTTTCTGTTTCTAATTTATTCCACATAAAATCATCTTCAACAACTAACACATTTTTCCAACCACGTGCCTTTGCATTCTCCAATACTTCTAGATGACTTTTATAACAACCGATTCCTCCATGAGTGTGATTAATGATGGCATTAAAACGTTCAACACGATCTCCAAAACATTCAAGTTCTTTCTCAACCTCAGCACGACGATCTGTTCTATGTTCTAAATTTATATAGACAACATGTTCGATAAAATCTAAAAACATAATGAACTTCTAATTTAGCTGTTATTTTTTTAACAATAAGTAAACGCATATTTTACACAAAAATAAATTCAATAGAGTATTGTTTAGTTTTTTCAAAGTCACTTTAGGCACAAAACAATGGACACGGGCACAGACACCTACGTTAAAATGTATCGTATCCGTCCAGCACTCCCCGAAGAACTACCCCCAGCCCCCAAACTTGTAAAATACCTTGAACTTGGCAAAAATCTTAGACGAATGACCCCCAATGATTATTACAAAAGTCACACACGTGATGTACGAAATGTCAATCCGCCTCACCTCACCGATCTACATTGGGTTTTAATGTATTATGACACATATTCCTCCAATGAACTCTTAGCGTTTATTACTCTTGGATTTGCGAGGGATATCGGTATTATCCCAGTATTAGTTGGAAGAGCAGACAATGGAATCATCTACGATTTGAATAGTTTTGTAAAGCCAGAAATCCGGAAGAAAATGGAAACCGAATATTCACTTAAGATTAACAATGACTCTAAAAAGTGTGGAATTACACCAAAAACAATACAACGGGTTCTTAAATATATGCCGATTTACGAGTAGATTACAATTTAACACCTCTCCTGGTCTACCCCGACTCCCCTCCCTGTCCCCCACCGCCCTCCCACCACTCCCCCACCGCCCCCCAAAGCGTTCCATTGTCCAGTAGCCTTCCAGCGAGCCTCCACGATTTCCTCATACGTGCGTCTACCGATAGTATCATTGTCAGTTGTGGATTCTAGTTTTTCAACCTGATTGTAAAATTCCTTTGTGATCTCATCGGGGGCGCCAATAAAATGATTACGACGAGCAAGGCGGTCTTGCGTTTGTAGTTTTTGTGGTCCGTCAAATGACACAAATCCAGCAATTCCAACCCATACTATGGCACTTGCCATCGTCATCCCCGCCCCAGTATTCATCAAGATCTCTTCTTTTTCGGCAAGCATTCTTGCGATATTGCGGAACATTTGACTTAGAGGTCTCCTTTATACAGCAGCAGAGGTTCGTTTAGACCACAAGGAGATACTCCCAAAGGCTACCTTAGAGCAATGTCTTTTGAAGAGGGTTATCGGTGTATATATATTAAACCAAATTTAGTCGTATTTAGCACAATCATCAATTTGGAAGACTACCTTAGAGCAATATATTTTGATGAGTTTCTTGGCGATGACTATTTGTATTGTCAGCGCAGACCAGGGTTTAATTCAGTCAGTCAACTTCCAGAGCCTATAAAGGAGTGGGTACAAGATAAATATCCATATACACATTGGTTCCGTACAGATGCCATTCAGGGATATCCTGATACGATGGTATGGTGGATAAAATCTGGGTGACATTTGACTGGGAAGATAACTTTATGACACAGTTGCGATGAAGTCAGTCTAGTGACGATCACATCCCGAGATAACAGACATCCTAAAAGGCTGTTCAGCGCATAATCGCATATATGTTTCCAGTTGCTCTGTTCGTGAGTATGGAGAATAGCGATCATATTGAAACCCCTTGATAAATAAATCATATCTCGTCGGGGAACACACATATAAATCCTTCATAAACTTTGCGGCCGTATCATCCTTGAAAGCAAGATGCCCGAGCAAAGCCCACCAATACAAATTTATTCCAATAAGACCAAGCCCAAAAAGGGCAAATCTAACAGGTGGCTGGTAAGTATTCAATCCTCCAGTAAAGCCTAATCCCATCTTCACTGTGATAATCCTTCTACGTAATCGAGGCATTTGCTTAGGCTATCCGCTCACTTTACCTGTTTTTTCTTCAGGGTTCGCCGAACAGGGCCCCCACCCTCGCCCCTACTACTCCCCCCACCAGCCCCAGCCCGGGGGCGTTTGACACTCAGCGACCGGATAGCAATAGTTCTATCCTTCTCCATATCATCAGCCTCTTTCTGTTCCTTCTCCTCTTGCTCTCGCCCCCTTGTGCGCCCCCGCTCAAGCATCTTTAATATCACTTTCCGTTCCTTATCGTCCCCCCCATTGTAGCGAATGTTCCATTCATAGTATTCAGCCGATCTCCTCCCCTTGTTCTCAATAATCTCTTTGAGCATTCGCGATTTCTCCTTTCGCATATCACGGATTGTCTCCTGGCGACCAATACATGCCGATGGAACTGGAAGTAATGGACGTGTATTCTCCCGGAAAATCTTATACTGGATCTTAATGAGTTCATCGCAGGTTTTCAGAATCATTGATGCTGGGACTGGGAGGATGTCGGCGAAATGGATGGCGAGGTAGATGTAAATGGCGGATTCAATGGAGGCAATGTTAAGGCTCCCGTGGTCTCGGGTGGGGAGCTTGTAGACACTTTGACATCCGTTGGAGGTTCCAATTACGAGACAAAGGGTTGAAGATTTTTTTCCCTCCTCGGTGTAACCTCTAACCTCGTAATATGGTGGGAGGAAC
>Ga0172372_10009096_pt1 | contig 12960 bp, 9 predicted proteins | sample LakKiv5m_2_FD_114544 | JGI IMG/M metagenome (GOLD analysis project Ga0172372, IMG submission 114544) | Freshwater microbial communities from Kabuno Bay, South-Kivu, Congo - kab_092012_9.5m | ecosystem: Environmental > Aquatic > Freshwater > Lake | place: Democratic Republic of the Congo...
TGATAGTCGCTGATCGACGCTGATGAGAACAGGAATCGAACAGGGACCGCTCATAGTCGCTGATCGACGCTGATGAGAACAGGAATCGAACAGGGACCGCTAATAGTCGCTGATCGACGCTGATGAGAACAGGAATCGAACAGGGACCGCTGATAGTCGCTGATCGACGCTGATGAGAACAGCCATCGAACAGGGACCGGTATTGTATAAGGCTGTTCCCATTAGCGTTCATGAGTGTCCATTAGCGGTCCTTTTGTTCCCATTAGCGTTCATAAGCGTCCATTAGCGGTTCTTTTGTGACCATCAGCGGTCTGCATCTAGCAATCAAAACGACGCCAGAATTGGGAGTTTTTCTATGGGGGCACCGATTTGGAAGCCCAGAGTTCCCGGCGGGATGGTCAATGGGATTGCTAGATGCATCGAGGCGGGCTCCCAAGAGGAACGCTGTTGCCACAAGCTGATGACTTCCATACCCAGTTCATTTCTAAGCAGATTTGAATCCGCATCGATTTGTAGTTCTTGGCTGGACATCGACATTTGAACGCGAACGAGTTCATCGATCGATTCGGAATCGTAAGCGTTATCGAGCCCACGGAAATCAATCCATCGACCGAGGTCTTCGAGTTTCTTGACTTGGTTTGAGAAAACCCAATCGGTGCAATCGGTCGCATCCCATTGGACCAAAGACTTAGCTCCGGCAAAGATTGATTGGTTAGAAATCCTGACCACGGCGATCGGATAGGGCGTTGCATTGGAAAGATCAATTCGTAGCCAAGGCTTGAGGCTGATGCAAGTTGAATCGGCGATCTCGACACGAATTCGAGGCGAGCGATTCATGGTCTTATTGCCTTGGCTTACCAGCATCGAGCCAGCAAGAGCAAACCAAGAATCCCGGACTTTGAGTTCCATTCGATCTGTGGGGTTGGTTTGGATCAAGTCGCACTGGCCGCGAATGCACGATCGTTCTATTCGAACGTCGGAAAATCGCGGGTTGTTGATCGAGGTTGTTCCGTTAGGCAGATCTCTGCTCAGAGGATCGATCGCCATGAGAGCTGGAGTTCCGGCGGAGATAGGTCCGTTGATGGTGACGGTTGAATTTTCTATCAGCAACCGACTTCCTGGCTTAGCAAGAACGAACGACTTGGACGATGAGTTATTAAGAGGGCTGTTCCATAGAATGTCCAAATCCGCCAAGTGCAGTTGGTTACCATCGAGTTCAAAGCAACCGAGATACTCTCCGGAGTTTCCAGAGATAGATGGCTCATCGATGCGAATGGAGAATCTTTTCCCTGGGATCGACTGGATTTGAAGCGACTGAGGTCGCTGGGTGCTCATCGATCTCCAGCGTTTCTGTAGAGTGCAATTCTGTGCAACCCATATTTTGCATGCCGTGTTGAGCGATGCCGCTTCGATCAGTGCTTCATCCAGAGTTTTAAAGCTATTGATTTTCAACTCATCTGGAGCCAGTGGTAGATCGATCGCTGTATTTGCGTTGTCTATGACAACGAGTTGGTGGATCCTTGTTCGTGATTCTAGAGGTTGATCCGGATTAGGTTCTGAGGGTTCGTTGGAGTCTGAATTCAATTCGTCCTTGGTTGTGATTGTCTGTGAGAGAGAGGAGGGAGTAAGCTCACCTTGTTGGATCTCTTTTTTGGTTGGGGTTTCAGGGGTTTGCTCGTTTGAAACGCTGGCAATTTCTACTTTCGGGATGGGAAAGACAGCATCGACTTGGTTGGCGCTGACAAGCCATAAAGTTGTGGCACCGATCACGGTCGAGCACAGAGCCATCGGCAGGGTGATTTCGAGCCAAGTTCTTTTTGATTGAGCTGTTGCCAGAGCGAATTCAGCTAGGTTGGAACTCCAAGCTAGGTTATCGATTTTGGCGAGCATGCGCAGGTCGCTGGCAAGATCTTCGGGGGTCTGATAGCGATCACGTGGCTTTTTGGCCATCATTTTTTTGAGGATCTCGATCAATGGATCGCTTAGGTCATCTCGAAACAATCGAGGGTCTTCTGGCATTCTGGATCCATGCATCAAGAGTTTTTGCAGCGCGGTTCCTTCTGGAAATGGAGGTTGACCGGTCAGCAAATAATACAGGGTGCATCCGAGCGAATAGATATCGCTTCGCACATCGGCCTCGCGCGGGTCGTGTGCTTGTTCGGGAGAGATGTAATCGAAGGTTCCCAGGGTGGTTCCGCTAGCGGTCTGGTCGCCTTGCGAGCGATCCAATGCGGTGGTTCTGGCCAGTCCCATATCGACGATTTTGGCTTTGCCGTCGCTAGCTAGGAGGATGTTCGATGGTTTGATGTCGCGGTGAACGACTCCTCGATCGCTCGCATGCTGAAGCGCCTCGGCAACTTGGCAAGTGAAATAAGTGGCATCATCGACGCTTAGAGGACCGCGGTCGAGTACCAATTGCCGGAGGTTGATGCCTTCGATGAATTCGAAGACGATGTAATTCCATTGGTTGGTTTCACCGACATTGTAGACTCGTGCGATATTGGGATGGTCGAGTTTCGCAGCGCTTTGGGCTTCGATTCTAAATCGGCGAAGAGCGTCGTTTTTGCGATGCAAAATCGGCACGACTTTGATCGCTACCACACGATCCAATCGTTGATCGATCGCACGAAACACGGCCCCCATACCACCTTGGCCGACCAGCGATTCGATTTTGTAGTGATCCAGCAGGGACCCGACAAGAGATTGGATATCGGACCCCGGGTTGAGATTGGTTATCTCACGCTGGCGGATTTGAGTTCTGTCGGGATCGTCAACGATTGGTACTTGAACGTTCGGATCTGGCTGATTTGGATTTTCCATGGCAGGGACCATGGCGGTTATTCATTTCCGCCGGCTCCGCCGAATCCGTCATCCAGAGGATCCTTTCCTGAATCCGGGGGTGCATCCTTTTTGGATCCGTCGTCCCCAATGATTGCGGTGATGGCTTGTTTGATATCGAAAACGGGTCGGCGGGTTGCGACTCGCACGCCATCGATACTTGTTAGGGTTTCCTTGTTGAGTTCGTCTTGGAGAGATTCGACTTTCTTGATGACATCGGTAAGTTTGGATTTACCGGCATCGTCTAACATCGCCATGAGGCCTTTGGCTTCGGTTGGCGGGACCGCCGTCGAGGACTTGCGACCAGTTCCGGTCAAGCCGTAGTGGATGCGTTCAAGGCGTTGGTGCAAGTACCTTCGGGCGTTTTTTACTTCTTCGGGTTGATCATCAAAGGCATTCTTTGGCTTTTGGTTGCCGCCGCCGAACCCTGGGGGCCCGAAGGGACCGCCTCCACCTGGACCGCTTTCACCTTCGCTACCTGGGCCTGCCGCACCGCCACCGCTGAGTCCTGGAGGTCCACCGCCACCGCTCAGGCCGGGAGGTCCACCACCGCCTGCCATGCCTCCAAATCCACCAGGAGAAGCGGCTTGGGTTTGGTCGCAGCGTTTGGTCCACGCGTCCAAGCTTTCTTTGACGAATTCCAGGGAGCCCTTTTGAATCGCGACAATATCCTCTGGTTTAAGGTCAGCGAGTTTCAATTGTCCGAAACTCCACATGGACTTCTCAGCAAGCCATTCGGAATGTTTCTTTGGTTCTTTTAGAACAGGGACGATGATACCCGCGAGCATGGAATTGGCCTGCTTGGCAGCTTCTCCTTTACCAAGGCCGATGAGGGTAAGGTTCTCGATCATGAGTTCTTTCAGATACTCGTCTTCCTTCTTGCCTCTTGCGGCTGGTTTTTGGCTGACCAGGAAGGCTTGTAGGTTGGTCAAGAACTGGCTTTGAGCCTTTTCGAGTCCGGCTGCATCCAGGCCCGGATAGATCCAATGCCTAGGAAGATAAGACAGGGCTGTTGCGATCATCCCATCGTTCTCGGCTTCTTTGGGGTCTAACAGATCCAGCAACAGTTTGGTTGCAACCGGATCGCCTTGACCACCAGCGTTGGTACCCCCAGGGGTGCGATTGATGCGACCGGCGATCACAGCAGCGACAACGCGCGCCGAGGGATGGTAGGTCTTGCCTTCGTTGTCTTTGGACAATAGTTCCTTGATCTGCCGCAAGAGCATCCTGTTGTATTCGTTAAGCATCTCAGGGTTCTGCTTGACCCTTCGCTCCATCACGTCGATGTCATCAAGGATCTCGGTCCTTGCTCGGTTCATCAGTTCGGGATTGGGCTGCGCCAATCGAGCGAAGATGCAGTTTTGGTAGTAAGCTTCGATCCCTGCGATATCAAACGACTCGGGCTTGAGCTTATCGGTCTTTTCTTTAAATTTCGCATTGTTGCATAAGGACGCATCCACATTTTTGGTGCGGTATGCGGGTGCGGCCTCTTGGGCGAAGGCATTATGTGCCAGTGGCTCGAATGCCCAAGTGGATGCTGCCAGGCAGCTCAGAGCTAGGGTCTGAGCCCATACGCTTCTGCGTCGGGCTTTATCCGACCGAGAATGACCAAGAGGTGCAAGAGGTGAATGAGTTGAGGATCGAGTTGGCATTGGAAGTTTTCGCATGACGATGGCCTTGTCTTACTAGGCAGCTAAACGAAGAGCACGCAGGGCTTGAATCCGATGGAGTTCGAAGCCGAAATCGATCCATACCCCTGCACTTGTATTGTACCCAAAATAGCACGCACGAAAGCAAAACTTGGGACTTTCTGGCACCAAATGCATGCCCAAGGCGTCCGCGCAGGAGGCATTTTTCGGGAAATAGGAGCCTTAAGGGACCCGGCGAGAGGGTCGATAACCGACTCCCGGGTTCTTGTTCTGTTGGTCGCTAGGGCTGCCAACGGACCTTTGCTGCTTTTTCGAGCCTTTACGGCGTTTCGATTTGGCTGCGTCGTTGGGGGGATTGGAGGAGGATTTGGTCGTTGGGTTTGGGATGGTGTGTACGTACTCGCCTCGGAAGCGGGCGTTGGCATCGGTACGCCGCTTGTCGATCGCTTCCTTGGGCGGTTTTGATGGAATCAGACAATCGCATCCTTCGCCGATCAAATCGTTTCGACCAACTTGTCGGAGTGCATCGCGAACTTCGAAATAGTTTTCGGGTTTGAAGAACTGCATCAGGGCTCTTTGAGATTTGCGATCCTTCAAGGCCTTGGCGATGTAGACTTCTTTGAGTGTGAATGGGTCCAAACCGGTGTAGTACATGCTCGTTGCGACATCCAAGGGTGCGGGGATGAAGTCTTGTACTTGATCGGGCTTGTAACCGTTGCGTTTGAGGAAGACAGCCAGTTCGATCATCGATTCGATCGAGCTACCCGGATGGGATGCGATAAAGTAAGGGATGATGAACTGTTTTTTACCCGCTTGCGCGGTGGCTTCTTGGAACTGCTCGGTGAAGAATTCAAAGTCGTCGTTGGCAGGCTTTCGCATCTTGTAAAGGACATCGGGGTCCACGTGTTCGGGAGCCACTTTTAGATGTCCACCGACGTGGTGCTCTGTCAGTTCACGGATGTACTCTGGGGACTGACGAGCCAGATCCATCCGAATGCCACTTGCGACCAGTACTTTTTTAATCCCGGGGATCTGGCGGGCTTGACGCATCAGTTCGATGACCGGTTGGTGGTCTACTCCTAGCAGCTTGCAAATTTTCGGATGCACGCAAGATTGACGTCTGCAGACGGCCTCGACTTCCGGACGTGTGCAACGCATGTGGTACATATTGGCTGTAGGTCCACCGATATCGCTAACGATTCCCTTGAAGTCTTTTTCTTGGGTCATTTGTCGAATTTCGTTGAGAACCGACTCTTTGGACCGAGATTGAATAATGCGGCCTTGGTGTGCAGTGATCGAGCAGAACGTGCACCCGCCAAAGCAACCTCGCATGATGGTGACCGAGTTCTTGATCATGTTGAACGCAGGGATCGGCTCGGTGTAGCTTGGGTGGGCTTTGCGTGTGTAGGGCAATCCGTAGATGCGGTCCATCGCTTCTTGGCTGATCGGCAATGCGGGCACATTGCACACGATGGCTTGATTGCCATGGCGTTGGAACAATCGGCGGGCATTCAGTGGGTTGGTTTCGTTGTGGATCATTCGAGTTGCGATCGAGAAAGCGGTTTTGTCGCTCGATACCGCTTCGTACGAAGGTAGCTCCAATGCGTCGGGGGGAATGGTTTCGGAGGCTCCGAGTGCATAAGCCACACCGCGCATGTCTCGAAGGTCTTTGACACTCTGTCCATCTTCGAGTCGACGGGCCATTTCGATGATGGAATTTTCTCCCATGCCGAAGGCGACCAAGTCGGCTTTGGAATCCAGAAGGATGCTTCGTCGAACTTTGTCGCTCCAGTAGTCGTAGTGGGCTAGTCGCCTCAGGGAGGCCTCGACTCCGCCGGCGATGACAGGCACACCTTTGTAAGCTTCACGGGCTCGCTGGCAGTAGGCCAAAGTAGCGCGATCGGGCCGCAGTCCGATGCGTCCACCGGGCGAATAAGCATCATCGTTTCGGACTTTGCGGTTTGCCGTGTAATGGTTGATCATGCTATCCATGTTCCCTGCACTGATGGCAAAGAACAAACGAGGGCGTCCGAAGCGTTGCCAATCCTTGCAGGAATGCCAATCGGGTTGGCTGACGATCCCGACCCGATACCCGGCAGCCTCGAGGACTCGTCCTAGGATCGACATGGCGAAGCTGGGGTGGTCGATGTAGGCATCGCCGGTGACAAAGACCACATCGAGCTGGTCCCATCCTCGGGCTTGGGCTTCCTCCATCGACATCGGCAGAGGGGCTTTGGCAAGTGGTCCGGTGGGTTGTCGTTCACCGAGGTTGTCCAGGTACCTTGAAACGACATTCCCGTTGGCGTTTTGGCTGGGGATCGCCGAAGTACTGCAACTGCTTGACGATGCTGGATTGACGATGTTTAAAGGGTTTTTCATGAGGCTCAAAACGACTCTGCGGGGCCTGGGAACGATCCGTCTTGGATTTCTGTGCAGTATTCTTTGACCGCGTCGAGTGCTTGGGTCCGCAGATCTCGAAATTTGCGAACGAATTTTGGGACATAACCCGAATTCCACCCGAGCATGTCGTTGGTTACTAGAACTTGTCCATCGCAATGAGGGCCTGCTCCGATCCCGATGGTTGGAACCACAAGGTTTTGCGTGACTTCTTTGGCAAGTTCGGCTGGAACGCATTCCATCAGTACGCAAAAGGCTCCGGCATCCTGAGCCGTTTGGGCATCTTTCATCAATCGCTGAGCGTCTTTCTGAACCCGATAGCCGCCCAAAGCATGGACGCTTTGGGGTCGAAGACCAATATGGGCGATCGTGGGTATGCCTGCATCGACAAGGGCACGGATCGAGTCGGCTTGTTGATGCCCCCCCTCCATCTTTACCGCTTGGCACTGCGTGTGTTTCATGATCTTTGCAGCGGCTCTTACGGTGTGAGCTATGCTGATTTGGCCAACAGGAAAAGGCAGATCGACGACCACCAACGCGTGCTGGGCGGCCCGCGCGACCATCGAGCCGTGGTAAATCATTTGTTCGAGAGTTACTGGGATCGTCGTCTCATGGCCTTGGACAACCATCCCAAGAGAATCACCTACAAGCAAGCAATGCACTCCTGCTTGATCGAGCAACTGAGCTGTTGGGTAGTCATAAGCAGTGAGCATGGCGATTTTCTCGCCACGCTTCTTCATGGTCTGCAAAGTTCGAACGTTGATGCGCGGATTGGGTTGCGTCATGGGGGGCTATTCGCAAATCGTTGCGAAACGGTTTAACGCTTCGTCGGAGTATTTTTTCCAGAGGTTTGCCCGTTAGGCAGTACGCGCTCCTGCGAGGCTTTGGCCCGGGCCTGCTCAAGGGCACGAAGCGCTACCTCTCGACGCGATGATGGTAGGCTTTGCCAAGCGAGTCGATAGTAAGTCTCGACCGAAGCCCAATGACCTCGCTGCCTGGCAAGATTGGCCAAAGTCAAGTAGTACTTGGTGGCGTCCGAGTCGGTTTCGTGCAAAAGACTGCCGTAGCCACTGACGTGGGGTCTATCGGGAGAATCGCCACTGAGCGCCGCCAAGTAATCGTAGCCAGGGGAAGCAACTCGACCTCGACCCTTGGGAGGTAGTCGGGAATACGCGGCTGGATCAAATTGCTTGAGGCTCGGCTGACTGGTGGATTTGGATGCTTGCGATCGGATCATCTTGTCAAGTTCATCCAGGTCGATCACCGTCGCCGATACTGTTGCGGACGAAGCGGAGCTTGACTGACCCAACGCACCCGGTGCGGACGATCCGATGCTTGATCGATTCCCCCCGAGGGTTCCGGTACCTCGATCTGGAATCGCACCGGACGAAGAAATACTAAATGTCCCCATGCTTGGAATCTGAACGATCTGTCCGTATGCCGTCGGAATCGCCCCGAAGAAACCCAAAACAGAGCAGAGCAAAGCAAATGGGGAAAACCAAGATCGGTGACCTGATAGATTGGTCGATCGGACTGTGAGGACAGAGTCCAAGGTAATTGGGTTCGAATGCATAGGAATCCTTTGAGTTCTGGTCAGAATCCGTGGCTTGATCGATTCTGACCCCATTGTAACGACACTCGGGTTTTTTCAGCCCAAAGGATTCCGCGATTTTAAGGTTTTGTGCAGTTGGTAGGGGTTTTTCCGGCACTGGCACCGGTTGGCTCGAACGGATATTCTAAGTCCTACGTATGTCCTTGGTTCCTCCGTTGATCCTTTCCCCATGGGAGTCTCAGAGACGATGGCGATTGCAGAAGCAGAAAAAACAATCCACGCACCGAAAATCAAACACACCGAGTGCTTCATCGATGGCAAGTGGCGTCCGAGCGTTTCGGGAAAAACATTCGCCACGATCAACCCTGCGACTGAGCAAGAGATATGCCAAGTCGCCGAGGGGGATAAGGCAGACATCGATTTGGCAGTCCAGGCAGCTCGCAGAGCTTTCGATGAAGGACCATGGTCCAAGATGGATGCCCGCGATCGCGGGAAACTCATGTACCGATTGGCCGATTTGATCGAACAAGAGATCGATGAGCTCGCGGCGCTGGAAAGTCTCGACAACGGGAAACCTTACAACGAAGCTCGCTACGGAGATCTTGTACTGGTACTGGACTGCCTGAGGTACTACGCAGGATATGCCGACAAAATCCATGGGTCGACGATCCCGATTCGAGGCAACTACTTGACCTATACCCGTCGCGAAGCGGTCGGTGTGGCCGGCCAAATCATCCCCTGGAATTTCCCGATGCTCATGGTGGCTTGGAAGTGGGGTCCTGCCTTGGCCGCTGGTTGTACGATTGTGATGAAACCTGCCGAGCAAACGCCGCTGAGTTGCTTGCGCTTGGCGCAGCTAGCCCAGGAAGCGGGCATACCCGATGGAGTGATCAACGTCGTACCAGGTTACGGGCCGACCGCAGGTGCTTCCCTGGTTCGACACCCTGGAGTCGACAAGATCGCCTTTACAGGCGAGCACAGAACTGCCCAGATCATCATGCGAGATGCATCTGAGACACTCAAACGATTGACCTTCGAGCTCGGAGGAAAAAGTCCCAATGTTGTTTTGGCCGACGCCGATTTAGACCGCGCTGCACAAGGTGCGTACATCGGTCTTTTCCTCAACCAAGGCCAATGTTGCTGCGCCGGAAGCCGCGTGTTTGTTGACAAACGCGTTCATGCGGAGTTTGTCGAGAAAGTCCAAAAACTCGCCAAAGCTCGGCGGGTTGGCAATCCTTTATCGACCAAGACCGAGCAAGGTCCACAGGTCGATCAAGCTCAGTTCGACAAGATCATGAGCTACATCGAAAAAGGAAACGCCGAGGGAGCCAAATGCGTCGCCGGGGGCGGACGTGTTGGAGACAAGGGCTACTTTGTTCAGCCCACCGTTTTTGATGGGGTAACCGATTCGATGTCCATCGCCAAGGAAGAGATCTTTGGACCCGTGATGTCGATCTTGACCTTCGACGACTGGGAGGATTTGATCAAGCGTTCCAACAATACTTTCTATGGTTTGGCCGCTGCGATCTGGACCAAGAACGTCGGGCGAGCTCATGAGTTCGCCAAACGGGTCCGCGCCGGTACCGTATGGGTCAATTGCTACGACGTGTTCGATGCAGCCGCACCCTTTGGCGGATTCAAAATGAGCGGTCAAGGCCGTGAATTGGGCGAAGAAGGCCTGAAAGCCTACACCGAGTCCAAGACGGTCACCGTCAGTCTCGAACCGTAACTGCAAAGTGTAGAGGTTCTCATAAACAAAGAAATGATGAAACACTCTACACCGACCAACAGGGTCCCGCACCCACTTGTTGGACATAAACACCAAGCAAGCCAGGTCACTTCGAAGGTAATCTGGCTTGCTTGGTGTTTTCACGCTGTCTGCGTCCTTTTGTTTCTGCAACGTTTTGCAGGAGCAAATCGCTGTTTTTCCCAGCAAGTCGTACTTCCTGAAAGGGTCGCTCAATGTGACGGCCCGACGTACAAGGCTGCATTGGATCGGGTTCATCGCTCGCTGACTTCACAACCCCTAGAAGCCAGCAAAGCAAATGAACTTGCCAACCTGCCAGCCTCGAAGCGACAAGCTGGTTTTGACTCGTTGCTTGATGAAGTTTTCCAGTCGCAGGCGTTTGCTGGGGCACAGGCGGAAGCCTGGATGCGCGATCACTTTGAACTCGATGTCCAAGACCCCAAGAGTCGTCGGCGCATCGAAGTCTCCGGTTGGGACACAGAGGCTTTTCGCAAATGGCTCACCCAAGCCTTTCACGTCAATGAACGCTTTGATCTGTTTGTTCAAAACCAGTTGACCCCAGATCGTGAGTCCTCCTCTAAAATTCCGACTCATGCTTGGTACCTGGCCGGGCAATGGTCTGACTACCAGATCGTGGCCAATCCCACACCGATCGAGTCGAATCTGATTCGTCAATTTAAAACCGCTTTGGAGTCGATCGAAAAAGCAGAAAACATCGATTGGAAAAGACTGCAGTCAGACATCCAGAAAGACAACAGCCAAGTCCGACGATGGTGGCTCCAGCAAAACCGTTGGCCGCAAGTCCCAGCAGAGGAGTTGGTCGTCAGTTGGCCTGCCAGCGATCTTGAAAAACCACCGGCGATTCGAGCTTTTCGAGAATGGACGTTGGTGCTCACTGGGCGTTTTTCTAAATCGGTCTTGGAGAATCAAGAGCCTGTTGTGCTTTTTGTTCAATCGCACGACGGAGCGATCGCCCAGCCTGTGCAAAGATCCTTGATCATCGAGCTGCGACAAGGTCGACCGGTGGTGCGTATGATCCATGACGATCGAATCTCGATCCTAGAGTCCCTGTGCCAAGAGTCGCTGGCTGCAGATACTCCGACGCAAATCGCTTTTGTCAACGATGGACTCGGTCGTCCTGACTCGATCCGTGTTCTGATCGATGGCCAACCCCAAGTGCTTGGCAATCGCCAAGTGCAAACCCAATGCTACAAAGAGATGCTCAGTCCGGATGCAAATCGATGGCATTTGGGGGACACCACTGGAGATAAGTTGGGGATTGAGCAATTCGACTTTTATCGACTGGCGTTAAGTAGTCCTGAATGCAGAGGGCTTGCAGATCTTCCCTGGTCCGATTCATGGGATGATTTGGAGGATGCGATGAAACTCCAGTGGGCCGAGCATTATGCCCAACGGGTCGATGTTCAGTGGCGTTACCAACGCGAAAGCCGCGGGCATTACGTGGCTAACTTGGCTGCGATTTTGGAAAGCGAATCGATGCTCCCTGTACTTGGCCGATCCGATCAGGCGATTTTTCTGGTCTATCCGAATCGATTTCCAAACAGCCTGCTCGGAGATACAAACCTTGGTTCCAGGCAAGATGGACAGGTGGTCAAGACACACCCCGACGCTTGGTCGCTCACACCAGGTTTGGGGTTGCAGGCTCCCTCTGCGATGGAGCATCTAGCGCGGGCCGAAGTTATTCGAAGTTGGAAATCGATGACACGGTGGTCTGAAAAAGAAAATCGATCGGAGTGGCAGTCCGATCGATTGGCGAGTGAATTTGCAAAGGATTGGGATCGCAGGAAGATGCTCTGTAAGTTACTTGCAGAGATTCTCTCTGAGGTTCCATGAGGGATCTGTTCCCTTTTCGGTTTGCCTAAGGCTTCTTGGGGGAATTCTCCTGCGATTTGCTCGGAGCGACAGGCTCCTTGGGTTCATCGGGTTTTTTGGCCGTGATGATCATTGGTAGTTCCTTGCCTTCAGGAACGAACTTGATAGAGATGCTGTTGACGCAGTGACGGGTATCTTTCTTGGTCATTTTCTCGCCATTGAAGACGTGTCCAAGATGTCCTCCGCAGTTCTTGCACATGATTTCGATTCGAAATCCATCTGCATCGGTTTTGCGTAGGATTGAGTCTTTGATTTCGTCGTCGAATGCCGGCCATCCGCAACCGCTGTGAAACTTGTCATCGGATTTATACAACGGGTTGTTGCATCGTTTGCAGATGTAGGTCCCTTTGACGAAGTGGTCGGTGTATTTTCCGGTGAAGGCGTATTCGGTACCTTTGTTGAGAATGACCCAACGTTCTTCGGCGGTGAGTTTATTGTACTCAGGTTCGCTCATTTTCTTCCCTTTTCCACTGGAGGCATTCGAGTTGGCTTGACCGCCACGACCGACGATCACCTTGGCGGTTTCCTTGCCCTCTTCGGACTTGCCCCCATCGGACTTGGTCGTCTTGGGCGGATCGATGAACATGGCTGATGTATTGGACTTAAACGCAATCGCCAGGATGAAGCTTAGAGCCAGCAGTGGGAGCAACCAAGGAAGCTTCCCAAAGCAGCAACACGATGATCTGGATTGCATGATAACCTCGTGGAAAGGGGTGCGCTAAAGACGTGGGATTCGACCGACTGATAGTAGTATACACCAAAAAGCGGCTCTTCAGGAATTATTGTGGCTAGGAATGTAAACCACTGGTTTTTATCGTACTCGTACTCAATGAAATGGTACTCGTACTCGTACTCGAAGCGGTCTAGTACAGAGATTCAGCCCA
>Ga0172372_10009097_pt1 | contig 12959 bp, 11 predicted proteins | sample LakKiv5m_2_FD_114544 | JGI IMG/M metagenome (GOLD analysis project Ga0172372, IMG submission 114544) | Freshwater microbial communities from Kabuno Bay, South-Kivu, Congo - kab_092012_9.5m | ecosystem: Environmental > Aquatic > Freshwater > Lake | place: Democratic Republic of the Congo...
GCGGGAAGGGCGTGACGGCGGTGGCGGGCGAAGGCCTGAACCGGATCGAGCACCCCCCCTCGCGGGACGGCTTCTGGGTGGACCTGGGCATCGACGCCGGCGGGGTGGACCCCACTCCCACCGTCCGCCGCCGCGCCGCCACGGTGGGGGACCGGCTGGTCGAACAGAGCGCCACGCGGATTGCCGCGCCCCGTCGGGTGCTGTGGATCAAGCGTCCCGGACGGACCGAGCTCGCCGCCCATCAGCAAATCGGGCTCACCACGTGGTGGGCGGCCGAGGCGGAGGAGCTCCTGGAGTACGTGGACGGGCTCGTGGCGGGCGGGGCGTGGGCGGGGCTCGACGTCGTGGAGCCCATCCTCCCCCGGGACGCGGCCGGGTTGAGGGCGCGAGGCGCGGCGCTGGTCGCCCGGGGAGCCCTGGACGAGGGCCTGACGGTCCTGCGCGCGGCCGTCGAGCTGAGGAAGGTCCCGCCCGACACCTGGTGGTTCCTGGGAGACGCCTGCTGGCGGGTCGGCGCCCGCGCCGAGGCGCGTGAGCACTTCGAGAAGTACCTGGGGAAGGTCCCCAAGAAGGCCCCCCATGCCGCCGCGGCCCGCGCCCGGTTGGAGGAGACCCCGTGATCGCCTTCCTGCTCCTCTACGCCTGCACCGGTTCCAAGGACGCCGAGCCCACCGACAGCACGGTGGAGACGGACACCGACGCCGACGCCGACGCGGACACCGACACCGACACCGACACCGACACGGACACCGACGCCGACGCCGACACCGACGCCGACACCGAGCCGGCGATGCCCGACGACCCCACGCCCTTCACCCTCACCGTGAACGGCGCCTTCCGGGACGACCTCGTCTTCGACGAGTACGGATGCACCTGGTACGACGGCATCCCGAACTTCCGCGCCACCTGGCGGAACGCGTCGGACGCCCACGTCTTCGTCCTCGTGGCCGACGTCCGGGGCGGCTACACCGGCCCCGGCACCTACGACGAGAGCGTGAGCGGGACGGTGGTGAAGCTCCAGGAGGAGGCCGGCGGCTCCGGCTACTACTTCTACTCGGAGCCGGGCATGGGGGACACCGTGGCGATCACCGTCGAATACTCGAGCGAGAACCAGGCCTTCGGTTCCTTCACCTTCTCGGGCCTGCACGACACCTCCGGCGGGACCGTCACCGTGACCCCGCAGCCGGTGCCCATCTGGTGCCCGACGATGAACTGAACCGGGCCACGCGCCGCGCGTGCGGTCCAGCGTCGGTGAATCCCACCGCGCTTCCTGCTGCCGCCCACGACCCTCGCGCTTAGCTCCCTCCCGTGCTGCTCCTCCTCGCCGTCGCCGCCGCCATCCCCCTCCAGGGGACGGACCCCGCCACGCTCACCCCCTGGCCCGGCCCCGACCTCGGCCCGCCGCTGCATCTCCGTGCGGTGCAGGCGGAGTTCCTCGCGTGGACCTGGTATGGGCACGACTTCCTCGCACTGGACGAATCGGGATTCGCGGTGCGGGACGTCTCCGGGGCCCGCCGGGTGGAGAAGCCGTGCCCCGCCTGGGAGCCGGGCACCCGGCCCGTCGACGCCGCCAGCTCGCGGGATCTCTCCACGCAGGCGGTCCTCCTCGAGGACGGCCGCGTCTGCGTCTGGGCGGGCGGGCTCCCGCCGCTCCCGTTGGGGAAGGGGGACTGGACCGCGATCGAGCTCGCCGACGGGGCCAGCCTCGCCGTCGGCCGCTCCGACGGCACCGTGGAGGTGCGCGAGCTCCCGACGGGGAAGGTCCGCTGGCGCCGGAACGTCGGGATCGGGGGCATCAACGACCTCGCGGTGGACGCCAACGGCACCCGCCTCTACGCCAGCGGCGACAAGCGCGGCGGCGCGGTCTTCCAGATGTCCACCGGCCGGCTCATCCACACCGTGGGCCGCGAGCCCGCCAGCGCGATCATGGTGGACCCCATCCACGACGCGGTGTGGCTGGGTCGAGCGGACGGCCGGCTCGAGCGGTACGACGAGGCCACCTGGCGGCGGACCGGCAGCTGGGCGCTCGGCGCCGGGGCCGTGGTGGACCTGGACCTGAGCCTCGAGGGTGACCTCGTCCTGGCGGGACGAGACGACGGTGGGAAGGGTCGCTACGAGGCCTTCGACCTGGTCCGGGAGGAGATCGTCTTCCAGGTGTCCGCCTCCGGCGCAGGTCGGGCCGGGTTCCGCTTCGCCCCGGGCTCCGCCATCGCGGTGGGGACCTCGGGGGACGGGGTCACCCACCTCTGGCGCCGGCCGGCCCCGCCCACCATCCCCTCCACCGCCCGGAACCTCGAGCCGCCCCGGCTCCGCACCCTCTCCGAGTCCCTGGACCCCGGCGATCTGCCCGCCGCTCCGACCACGCCCGCCCGCGGGCCCGACCCGCTCCTCTCCCCGGACGCGCGACGCGCCTTGACCGTGGAGGGCGGCGCCCTCCGGCTGGACGGCGCGGTGGTGTCGGGCTCGGACGGGGCCCAGGACCGGGTGTGGGCGCCGGACGGGAGCCGGTTCGCCGCGTGGGTGCCCGGGGAGCTCCGGGTGTGGACCGCCGAAGGCGCGCTGGAGCGCCGCTACCCGATGGAGCGCCCGCGCGCGGTGGCGCTCGACGCCGGACGCGTGCTCGTCGCCGCCGCGGACGGCAGTGTCAGGCTCGCCAGCAGCGGGGGGATCCGGACGCTCCGCGGGGTGACGGGCGCGACCGCGGTCGCCCTCGACCCGGCGAACCCCAACCGGGTGGGTGTGGGCACCCAGTCGGGGGAAGTGCGCGTGGTGAAGCTCGAGAACATCGGGTCGGGCGCGGGCTCGGCGATCTTCCCTGGGGCGGTCGTCGCGCTGGCGTTCTCGCCCGACGGGCGCCGGCTCGCCGCCGCCGGCCCGCGCGCAGCCGGGCAGGGGGGTCGGGTGGTCCTGCTGGAGGAGTCCACCTCGGACACGATGGTGGAGGCCGGCGGACAGGGGCCCACGCGCACCATGCTCCGCGTCGGGGAGATCCCCCGCCGCCTCCGCTTCCTCGATCGCTCGCTGCTCCTCGTCGAGGAGCCCCACGCCGTACGGGTCATCGACGCGGGCGACGCGGGGGAGCGGTTGGCCGCGCCCCTGGACCTGGCCTCGGCCGGCTGGGCGGACGGCAAGGTGCACGCCGCCGACCGCACCGGACGGGTCCGGGAGCTTTCGGTCGCGGCGAAGTCGCTGCCCTGGACCACCACGGGACGGACCGTGGCGCTCTCGGGAGACTCGCGCCGGGCCGCGTCGGTGGACGGGGACACGGTCACCATCTGGAACGCCATCGACGGCTCGCGCTCGATCGAGCTGCCCCCGGCCGACGTCCCCATCGCCTCGGTCAGCTTCGACCGCCTCGGGCGCTACCTCGCGGTGGTGACCGTGGACGGCGTGGAGGTCTACGACGCGGTGGTCAAGGAGGTCGCGGGCCACACCGACGGGCCCGCGGAAGGCACGCCGGCGTGGGCGCACTTCTCCTACGACGGTCGCTGGATCTGGACCTGGGGCGGCCCCGACACGCTGGTCGCCTACGCCTGGGAGGACGGCACCGAGCAGGAGCGGGTGGCCGTCCCGGCCGGATCCACGGTGGACGAGCGCCGCTCCTTGGGCCGCTTCCTCGCCGTGGTCGGGCCGGGCGGCACGACCTGGGTGGACACCGAGCCCGAGGCCCGTCGGCGCGTGTGGGAGGCGGGGAAGCCGCGGCCCCTGGCGGTGGCGGACGGGGGCGCCGCGCTGGTCCAGGTGGACGGCGGCGTGGCCCGGATGGACGTCGCCACGGGCGTGCAGTTGGGACGCGCCTACACCTGGGAGGGCGCGCCCGCGGGGGACGCCGCCGCGTTCTCGCTCGACGGCACGCGCATCGCCGTGGCCGACACCGAGGGGGTGATCCGGGTCATCGAGGTGGACACGCGCAAGCTGTACCGGGCCCTCGCCGCCGATGCCCCGCCCAGGGGCTCGGTGGAGCTCGCGCCCGTCATCCACCTCGCCTTCGACGGAACGGGCGCCCTCCTGGCCAGCTTCGACGCCGAAGGCCGGCGCCGCACCTGGGACTGGGGGACGAGCTTCGACCGGGGCTACGAGCTCCCCGTCCCGGGGCCCGTCCTGCCCGTGGACCGGGTCAGCCTCCTGGTGCCGGACCCGGATGGCCGGCGGGTCTGGGTGGGCTACGGCGACGGAACGGTCCGGGCCTGGGACGTGCAGACCGGAAAGAACGTGCAGCTCTTCCGTGCCCACGTCGCCGAGGTGAGCGCGCTGGCGCTCTCGTCGGACGGCGGCTCGGTGGTGAGCGGGGGGGCCGACGGGGTGGTGCGCGTGTTCACCCGCGACGCCCAGGTGGAAGAGGCCGCCTTCAGCACGCTCGGGGTGCCGGTGGACGCGGTGGGCCGCGAGGGGGACACGGTCTGGGCGCGCTGCCGGGACGGCGTGGTGCGGAGCTGGGACCTGCGCCGCAAGCGCCGAACCGGCCGTTGGCAGGGCCCCGCCGTCCCCGCCGCGCCGGCTCCCGCGCCCAGCCCCACGGCTCAATTCGCCGCGGTCTTCTCGCCCGTGTCCGCCGAGGTCGTGGTGGGCGGCCGCGTGGTGACCGCGCATGCCGATGGTCGCCTCCGGCTGTGGGATCCGGGGTCGCAGTCGCTCCTGGCCGAGCTCACCGCCTTCAGCGACGGCGCCTGGGTGGTGGAGCGGGCCGACGGGGTGCGGGTGGCGAGCGAGTCGCTCCGCGACCGTTCCAGCCCGCTGCTCTTCGGCGGCGGCTGGGAGGGGATCTCGCCCTGAGGAGGGCGGCTCAGCTCCCCTCGACGCCCACCTGTACCCCCACCACCACCGGGGCCTCGGCCCGCGGGTGGCGGACCCCACGTACGATGTCGGCCACGCAGCGCGCGGGGCCGGCGTCGGTCCAACTCCAGGAGCGCGGGTCGGCCCAGGCCACCGCGCCCTCGGCGGTCACCGAGTACCTGAGGTTCACCGTCCCCGGGCCGGGCACGCACGCGGCGAGGCGAGGGGAGAGGCTGGAGAGGATGCCGAGCACCTCGGCGTCCTCGCGCGGGCCCAGGACCACGGGCTCGCCGATCACCACCACGCGCGTGCCGCTGGGGATCCGCAGTCGGACCTCGCCGGCGGAGGGGGCGCTCACGAGCGAGGTGGCGCCCGCGTCGGCGGCGGCGACCACGGCGGTCCCGCTCCGCGCGTCGGACACCCCCACGATCACCCGCGTGGCGCGGCAGCGCTCCCCGTCGGCCACCGCCCCGTCGGGGCAGCGGGGCACTCCCCGGCAGCTCGCGCCGTCCGCGGTCTGACCGGGCCAGCAGCAGAGCGCTCCGGTCGGCGCCTGTCCGGGCAGGCAGGCGTCCGCCGTCCAGGCGGCTCCGGCGAGCAGGAGCGGAACGATCGGGAGCATCTACGCCATGGTATCGCACGCCGACCTCGGCGCTTGAGCGCGGACCGACGGGGCGGGCATGATAGGAGCCGCCGGCCATGGCCTTCCTCCCCCTGCGTCCCATCGGCCGCCCGCTCGGCGAGCTCCTCGACCCTGCCACCGCCAAAGCCCGGGGAGCGCGGACCGCGTCCCGCGACGCCGCCCTCGCCGAGAAGCAGGCCACCGTGCGGGCCGGCTGGGGGCCGCAGGCGGCGGCGCGCGTGCGCGAGAAGGGGAAGCTCCCCACCTGGGACCGCCTGGAGGTGCTGAAGGATCCGGACAGCGTGGTGCTGCCCTTCGGGTCCTACGTGAACTGGGGCCGCGACTTCAAGGGTTCCAAGAACCGCGCCCCCGGGGCGGGCGTGGTCACCGCCTTCGTGCAGGTGGCCGGGCGGCAGGTCGTGGTGATCGCCAACGACAACACGGTGGCCTCGGGCTCCTGGTGGCCGCTCTCCCCCGAGAAGATCCAGCGGGGCCAGGAGATCGCGCTCCGGCTGCGCCTCCCGGTGGTCTACCTCGTGGACTGCTCGGGCCTCTTCCTCCCCGAGCAGGCCCTGTCCTTCCCCGGGAAGGTGGGCGCGGGCCACATCTTCAAGATGAACAGCCTGCTCGCCGCGCAGGGGGTCCCGCAGATCGCCGGGGTCTTCGGGGACTGCATCGCGGGCGGCGGGTACATGCCCATCATCTCCGACCGCGTCTACATGACCGAGTCGGCCTACATGGTGATCGCCGGGGCGGCCCTCATCAAGGGGGCGAAGTCCCAGCACCTCACCTCGCTGGACATCGGCGGGCCCGAGGTGCACGTCCACCAGTCGGCCTGCGCCGACGTGCGCGTCCCCGACGACCTCACCGCGCTGGCGCGCATCCGGGAGGAGGTGGCGCGCCTCCCCAGCTCGGCCACCGGCTTCTACCGCCACGGCGCCGAGCCCGCGGCCCCCCGCTTCGACCCGGCCGAGCTCGGCGTCCTCCTCCCCGACGACCACCGCGAGATCTACGACGTGCGCGAGGTGCTCGCGCGCCTCGTGGACGACTCGCTGTTCGCCGAGATGCTGCCCGACCGCGGCCAGGAGATGGTGTGCGGGGTGGGGCGGGTGAACGGCCTGTGGTGCGGGTTCATCGCGAACAACCTCGAGCCCACCCGGCACCCCGACGTCCCCGGGCGCATGCGCGCGGGGGGCATCCTCTACCGGGACGGCATCGCCAAGATCTCGGCCTTCTCCCGCGCCTGCAACGCCGACGGCCTGCCGATCGTGTGGCTCCAGGACATCGCCGGCTTCGACATCGGGGTGGAGGCCGAGGCGCAGGGCCTCCTGGGCTACGGCTCGAGCCTCATCTACACCAACTCCACCAACACCACCCCGATGATCACGGTGCTGCTCCGGAAGGCCTCCGGCGCGGGCTACTACGCGATGGCCGGCCTGCCCTACGACCCGGTCCTGCAGCTCTCCACGCCGCTGACCCGCCTCGCGGTCATGGAGGGACGCACCCTCGCGATCGCGGCGTTCAACACCAAGCTCGACGACAACTTCGAGATCGCGGCCGAAGACCCCGCCGAGCGGGCGCGGACCCAGGCGGCGATGGACGAGACGGCGGCCCGCATCGAGGCGGACATGGAGCCCGTGGGGGCGGCCGCCCGGATGGACACCGACGAGGTGGTCCCCCAGGGCGAGCTGCGCGCCTGGCTGGAGCGCGCCGTCGAGGGGGCGTGGCAGACCCCGCGCCCGTCTCGCAACCCCCGCATCTGGAGCCTGCACGATCTCGCCGCGTTGACCCGCGTCACCGACGTCCACCGCGCCGAGGCCGAACGGAACGTCGCGGTCGCCGCCGCCTTCGAGGCCCCGGTGGACGGCCTGGTGCCGGTGCGTGTGGGCACCGACGGCACCTTCTGGCGTCGCCCGTCCCCGCGCGACCCTTGGTTCGCCGAGGCCGGGACCCCGGTGGAGGTGTCCTCCACCATCGGGCTCATCGAGGTGATGAAGACCTTCGCCCCGGTGCGCGCCGGGGTGGCGGGCACGGTGGAGCGGCTCGCCCACGCCGACGGCGCCTCGGTGAGCGCGGGGGACGTCGTCGCCTGGATTCGGCCGGCGTAGAATCCCCCGATGCTCCTCCTCGCCGCCCTGTCCCACGCCTGCGACGGCCCCTACTCCCGGGCCGAGCTCGCGACCGACCTCGGGCGCGCCCAGTCGGCCATGCGCGCGATGGAGGACGCGCCCTTCGGGGAGGCCGCCCACACCATCCGCGATCGCCTGGCCTGCCTGGACACCGTGTTTCCCGCCGGGACCTACGCGTCGGTGTACCGGACCGTCGGGGCCGCCGCCTGGCTGGTGGACGGGAACCAGGAGGAGGCGCGCCGCTGGTTCCGCGTCGCCCTCGAGGTGGACCCCCGCTACGACTGGGACGCGGGCGAGCTGCCGCTGAACCACCCCATGCGCGCCGCGTGGGACGAGCTGCGGGCCGCACCGGCGGTGGTCCCCACCCTGGCCGACCCGCCCATCCTCGGGGAGGGGGCCTGGACGCTGGACGGCCGCAACCTCTCCCGTCCGGCGGCCACCCCCGACCGGCCCCACCTGCTCCAACGCGAGATGGGCGGCACGGTGCGGACCTGGCGGCTCGACGGCTCGGCCTTCCCGGCCGACGCGCTGATGGTCCCCGAGGTGGTGGCCCAGCCCACGCCCGAGCCGGTGGCCGACCGGGGCTTCCAGACGGTCCAGGTCCAGCGGGAGCGTCCGCCGGCGCAGGTGCCGCTCCTCCTCGCGGGGGCGGTGGGGCTCGTGGCCGCGGGGGGCGCCTACGGCGCGTCGTTCGGGGCGCGGAGCTCCTTCGACACGGCCACCACCACCGAAGGGGTGGAGAGCGCGGCCGGCCTCACCAACGCGCTGGTCATCGCCGCCGGCGGCCTCGCCGCCGGAGGGGTGGGTGTAGCGGTGATCGGCTTCTCTCTCTAATTGTCGGTCCGGGCTCCGGGCGGGCGTGGGAGGCCGCCCCCCTGGTGATTAGCTCCGGCCCGTTCAGAGAGGCTCCGTGCGCATCACCCGCGTCTACACCCGCACCGGCGACAAGGGCACCACCCGACTGGTGGGCGGCCAGGAGGTCCCGAAGGACCACCCCCGCATCGACGCCTACGGCACGGTGGACGAGCTCAACGCCATCCTCGGCCTGGTCCGGGTGTTCAACGGGCGGTCCGGCGCGGACGCCGCGGTGGTCCAGCGGATCGACCGGATGCTCCACCGGGTGCAGAACGACCTCTTCAACGTGGGGAGCGACCTCGCCACCCGGCCCGAGGACCGGTGGGAGACCATGGTGCGCGTGGGCGGCGGCGACGTGACCCGGCTGGAGGGTTGGATCGACGAGCTCAACGAGGACGTCGGCCCCCTGCGGGAGTTCATCCTCCCGGGCGGGGGCACGGTGGGCGCCTTCCTGCACCAGGCCCGGACCGTCTGTCGACGCGCCGAGCGCGAGCTCGTGCACCTGCTCAGGGAGGAGCCGGAGGCCGGAGAGGGGGCGATGCGGTATCTCAACCGCCTGTCCGACTTCCTCTTCGTACTCGGGCGGTGGGCCGCCAAACACCTCGGCGAACCCGAGCTCCTGTGGGAGCGCACGCCGGCGGGATGAGGTCCGCGGCGCGGCAAGGTGAGGCGGGAGCGGGCAGTCGTCTCCCGGCGTGATAGATCCCCGCCCCCGCAAGAGAGGTCCCGTGTCGTCCAGCCAGATCGTGCGCGTCAGCGTGGAACGTCTCCGCTCGTCCCCGGCCCCGATGGTCGCCGTGCTCACCTCGGACGTGATCCGGCAGCACATCGACCGTATCGACACCGGAACCCTCGCCGACCTCTTCGCCCTGTCGGAGCTGAACCTCTCGGGCCCCTTGGGCGGAGACCTCGGCAACTGGGCCGCCCGGGCGGGCCGTGAAGTGCTGGACCTGCCGGACACCGGCGCCCGCGTCGAGTTCCTGGAGCGCGTGGCGCGGCTCCCGGCCGACAGCGTGCCCGCGCGCATGCGCGCCGCCATCCGAGAGCTGAAGCCCACCGTCGGGACCACCGCCATCCTCGCCGCGCTGGAGACGGCGTGGGAAGCCACGCCGCCCACGCCGGTGGTCCTGCCCGCCGCGAAGGCGCGCGCGCAGACCAAGGCCCCCGTCGCCGCCGGCGCCCCCAAGGCCCCCTCCGCCCCCCGCTCCACCGCGCCGCGCACGCCGCGCACGCCGGCCTCCATGGTCGATCCCCGTCGCGCCGAGTGGGTGCGCGAGGACGTCACCGTGCGCCTGTCCGCGCCGGAGTACCGGGAGCGTGGGCTGAAGGAGTCCATCCTCGTCGAGGGCATCCGGCGCCGGTCGCCCTACAAGGACCTGACCAGCCAGGAGATCCTCGCCGAGATGCGGAAGCTCGAGCGCGAGCGGAAGCTGAAGCACACCGCCGAACGCTGGATGGTCCGCTGAGCTTCTGAGGGAGGGCCGCGGCCGGTCCTCCCCCGAGTTCGGCGGCGGGTGGGGAACGGGACGTCACGAGGGTGGGCGTGGTGCGCCCCCGGCGCGTTCGGGCCGTTGACGGTCTGCGCTCCGGGAACTACTCACGTATTCTATTGAATACATGAAAGGAGCCGGATGCCCCCCACCCCCGCCCGTCGGTTCAAGGACACCGTGTTCGAGCAGCTCGCCCGCATCGGCAAGGCGGTCTCGAGCCCGAAGCGCCTGGAGCTGCTCGACGTCCTCGCCCAGGCACCGCGGACGGTGGAGGTCCTCGCCGTACAGGCCGGCCTTCCCGTGGCCAATGCCTCCCAGCACCTCCAGGTCCTCCGCGCCGCGAGGCTGGTCGAAGCCGAGAAGGAGGGGCTCTACGTCCGCTACCGGCTCGCCGACGGCGTGGAACAGCTCTACCTGGCGCTCCGGGGGCTCGGCGAGGCGCGGTACGCCGAGATCGAGGCGGCGTACCGCAGCTTCCTGACCGGGCTGGGCGCCATGGAGCGCGTCGACGCCGAGGGGCTGCTCGCGCGCGCGCAGTCGGGCGAGGTCACCGTCCTCGACGTCCGGCCCGCCGAGGAGTTCGCGGCCGGACACCTCCGGTTCGCGCGCTCCGTCCCGCTCCGCGAGCTGCGCGCGCGCCTCGCCGAGCTTCCCCGCGACCGGGAGGTGGTGGCCTACTGCCGTGGCCCCTACTGCGTGCTCGCGGTGGAGGCGGTGCGGATGCTGCGCGAGGAGGGCTTCGTCGCCCACCGGCTCGATCAGGGTCCCCCCGGATGGCGCGCGGCCGGGGTCACGCTGGCGGAGGGCGCATGAAGAGCCAGGAACACTGGGAGACGGTCTACCGGACCAAGGCCACGAACCAGGTGAGCTGGTACGCCGAGCACCTCGATCGGTCGCTGGCCTTCATCGAGGGTGCCGGGCTCGCGAAGGACGCGACGATCCTCGACGTGGGCGGCGGCGCGGCCACGCTCGTGGACGACCTGCTCGACCGCGGCTACGCCGACGTGACCGTCCTCGATCTCGCCTCCGCGGCCGTGGACCGCGCCCGGGAGCGCCTGGGAGAGCGGGCCGCGTCGGTGAAGTGGATCGTGGGCGACGTCACGGAGGTCACCCTGCCCGAGCACTCCGTGGACTTCTGGCACGACCGCGCGGTGTTCCATTTCCTTCGCGACGAAGCGGCCCGGCGCCGGTATGTCGCCTTGGTCCGCCGCGCGGTGAAGCCCGGCGGGCACGTCCTCGTCGCCACCTTCGGTCCCGAGGGGCCCGAGCGGTGCAGCGGCCTCGAGGTGGTGCGCTTCGACGAGGACGGCCTCCACGCCGAGTTCGGCGGCGAGTTCCGGAAGGTCGGGTCGGCGCGCGAGACGCACACCACGCCCTGGGGCAGCACCCAGCAGTTCGTCTACTGCTGGTGTCGGGTGGGGTGAGCCGCAGCTCCTGGAGCGACGCGGCGCGGTGAGGTGGTGGGGGTTGTTAGAACAGGTTCGAACTATGTGCCTCGCTCCGAACGCCGAGGAGAGGGGCCAGTTCGAAAGGTTCAAGCAGGAGATTATTTCGTCGAGCCTCGGGGTGCGGGTGGGGCGGGGGCTGGTCGAACGGAGGACCGGGGAGTAGGTATGCAGTATGCACCGCATCACCATCTCCCTCCCCGAAGCCCTCGCGGCGACGGTCGCTGATGAGGCCGAACGTCGCGGCACCTCCGTCTCCGAGATCGTTCGCGGGGCGATCGCCCGTGCGTTCGGCGGCGCGGACGACCCGCCTGCGCTGCCTTTCGCCGCCCTCGGCCGGAGCGGCACGACGACGACGGCGCGAGACGCCGAGGAGATCCTCGCGAAGGAGTGGAACGGTGCTGGCCGTCGTTGACACGGGGCCGCTCTATGCGGCCGTGGATGCCGATGATCAGGACCACGCCCGGTGTGTCGCTGCCATGCAGACGCCCGGTCTGCGGCTGGTGATCCCCGCGATGGTGGTCGCCGAGGCGACCTACCTGATTGGGAGCCGGATGAACCCAAGCGTCGAGGCGGCGTTTCTTCGGGGACTCCGCGCTGTGCGAGTAGAGGCCCCCAAGCCCGAGGATCTCGACCGTATGGCGGAGCTGGTGGAGCCGTACGGCGACTTCCCGCTCGGCGGCACGGATGCGCAGGTGGTGGCGCTGGCCGAGCGACTCGGCACGGAACTTGTGATCAGCCTGGACCGGCGCCACATGTGTTCAGTCAGGATGAAGGGCGGGCGCAGTCTGCGGGTCATCCCGGAGTGAGCGTCGGGGACGCCAAGGGCGTGGTCGCGGATCCCCGGTTCGAGGGACTCGAGTTCGACTGGCTCGCCGTCGACGGTCGAGGGTTCGTCGCGATCTTCAGCACGGCTGGGAGCGGGCTGGTCCTGCGGAATCTCTGGCGGGAGCTGGCGGAGCGTGGCCTGTACGGATTCGACGCGGCCCCGAGCTTGAACTCGTCGTCCGTGCGAATTCTCAGCCATCAACGCGAAACCCCCGCTCCCGGACCAGCCGAGAGCGGGGGTTCTGCGAGAGTGGTGGGGGCGGTGGGACTTGAACCCACACTCCTTTCGGGAACTCGATTTTGAGTCGAGCGCGTCTGCCGTTCCGCCACGCCCCCGGCAGGTCAAGGAATTGACACGTTCCTACCGGACGGGCAACCGCCGCGGCTACGCTGGGATCGGAGTAGACGACCCATGGCCCGCCTCCTACCCCTCCTCCTGCTCGTCGGGTGCGGCACCAAGAGCATCGGTCTCGGCCTGGGGGCCGAGCACGACGCGCGCCTGGTGGCGAACCTCTACACCTGGCCCTGCGCCTCGGGCGGGATGACCGACTCCGGCGCCACGACGCCGGGGATCGAGTGGGAAGGCGTGTTCAACTACGACGTGACCCTCGAGTACGCCCCCGACGCGCTCCTCGACCGCGGCCTGCCGGATTCGGGCTGCGTGGAGGGTCTGGACCTCTTCGCGCGTGACGCGGGCGCAGGCGGGCTCGACATCCCCGACGCCGCGCCCGTGTGGTCCAACGGGGAGGAGTCGGGCGTGATGGCTCGCCATTCCCCCGGGTTCTACGGCGCCACCGTGTTCAACAACGAGCACTCC